>OLVP01001949.1_pt1 | contig 10854 bp, 14 predicted proteins | sample 1673281 | NCBI WGS metagenome assembly OLVP01 (sample SAMEA3178940, study PRJEB25190) | human gut metagenome | biome: human gut; feature: human-associated habitat; material: faeces | place: Austria | collected 2013
CCATCTCGCCGTTTAATAAAAACCGTTTCGATATACCTGTTGTCTTTCAATTCATAAACATACTTTTCAGTATCGCTACTTTTATAGACTTTTTTTGTTGATATTGATAGATTTTCTTTGTGAAATGGCTGTTTATACAATTCCGTATATAAGGCTCTTGCTTTATCCTCTCCAATTACTTCCGACATTTCTTTGTAAGTAAATCCGTATGGGTCATTCAATATTTCCGTAGGTGTACTTTTAGGTAAGTGTTTCATTTAAATATCCTTCCTTTTCAAAATTAAAAAGTTTGTTTTTCAGAGTTTTTGATTATGATTTCTAGTTTTTCAACATCAACGATATGCGTTAATTTACATTTATGGCAGAAAAGAGGAAAATTTCTTAATACCGTATTATAAAATACTTGAACCCTCGTCTTTCCGTTACAAATTGGACATTTTATCCAATATTTTTCAAGCATAATATTTCTCCTTTTGCGCAAAAAAATGCAGGTCAATTCTCAACATGAGCATTGACCTGCATTTATACATATAATACTACAACAAAATTAAGGCATAGTTTTTATACTATGTCTATACATCGTTAGTTTTGTTGTATAGTATACGCAAAATAAGCATGACAAAAAAGCCCATATTGAAAATGGGAAAAATCTTTTTTGATTTCAATGCTTATCGAATACGCATGCTATGTAACATAAACATTCCCCCCCCTTTTATATAATATTATATACAAAAGCAGCTTGTTGTCAACATATATATATATGAATTATTTTGGCTAACTGATAGAACTACGTAGACATATCCAAGAAGAAAGGGGAACAGTAAAATGTAATAGGGTGAATAACTATGGCAAAAAGACCAGTACCACGATACGACTTTAAGGCTTTTGGGGCAGCGATAAAGGCAGCGCGTGAGGGATGCAAGGAGAGCCGCAAGAAAGTAGGCGACGAAATGTTTATCTCGCCGCGCTACCTTGCGAACATTGAGAACAAGGGGCAGCACCCAAGTTTACAGATATTCTTTGAGCTGATACAGCGTTACCATATATCCGTAGACCAATTCCTTTTAGAAACGCCGCCGGAGAAGAACACGCAGCGGCGGCAGCTTGACGCGCTTCTTGACGGTATGAGCGATACAGGCATACGGATTGTAACCGCAACGGCAAAGGAGATTTCCGAAGTCGAAAAAGAGGGCGAATAGGAATGTCCGACTTAAAACTGAACAGGATTTAGAAAGCGTTGTAATCTTTTTTGAGGTTGCAGCGTTTTTCTTTTGCGTAAGTTTGGCAAAATCGCTTTTTCTCCGTAGTAGGTGATAAGAGCCTAAAGGATAAAAACATTCGTAGCAAGCATAGGAAGCGGGTACCCACTTCCGTATTTTGCCCGCCCTGCCCTGCGGCAGCGTCGGCAAAATGCTTGTTGGGAAGTGTCCCAAACCCTCGGAACGGAAAGGAGCGTCAAAGCATGGACGGACGGAAAAGAACGGTACAAATCAAATTCAGAGTAACGGAAGCGGAACGGGATTTAATACTGGAAAAAATGAAGCTGATACCCACCCGGAACATGGCGGCGTATCTTCGCAAGATTGCCATTGACGGGTATATCGTGCAAGTAGACCATACCGACATAAAGGCAATGACAGTGGAGATACAGAAAATCGGCGTCAACATCAATCAGATTGCAAAGCGTGTGAACAGTACGGGCAGCGTCTACCAAGAGGACATAGAAGAAATAAAGGGGGTGCTTGCGGAGATATGGCGGTTACAAAGATTAAGCCTATTAAAAGCACGTTGAGCAAAGCCCTTGACTATATCCAAAACCCGGATAAAACAGACGGGAAAACGCTTGTGTCCTCCTTTGGGTGCAGCTATGAAACGGCAGATATTGAGTTTGGATTTACGCTTGCACAAGCCATAGAGAAAGGGAACAATCTCGCCCACCATTTGATACAGTCCTTTGAGCCGGGGGAAGTGGATTATGAGAAAGCCCACGAAATCGGGAAACAGCTTGCCGACGCGGTAACAAAGGGACAGCATGAATACGTCTTAACTACCCACATAGACAAAGGGCATATCCATAACCATATCATTTTTTGTGCGGTCAATTTTGTTGACTACCACAAATACAATTCCAATAAACGCAGCTACTATGGCATACGGAACATGAGCGATAAGCTGTGCCGGGAAAACGGGCTGTCCGTTGTCGTTCCGGGTAAGGGCAGCAAGGGAAAAAGCTATGCAGAATATCAAGCGGAAAAGGTCGGTGCAAGTTGGAAAGGCAAGCTGAAAATTACCGTTGATACGCTTATCCCCCAAGTGGCAAGTTTTGAAGAATTGTTGCAGCGGTTACAGGCAGCGGGCTATGAGATAAAGCCGGGAAAATATATCTCCTGCCGCGCTCCGGGACAGGAACGGTTTACCCGCTTAAAAACCCTCGGTGCAGATTATACAGAGGAAGCAATCAAAGAACGGATAGAGGGCAAGCGCACAAAGGCGGCGAAAGCTCCCAAAGAGCAGCGCGGCGTATCGCTGCTTATTGACATTGAAAACAGTATCAAGGCAGCGCAGAGCCGGGGCTATGAACAGTGGGCGAAAATCCATAATCTGAAACTGGCTGCAAAGACTATGAATTTCTTGACAGAACATAAGATTGAGCAGTACGCAGATTTAGTCAGCCGGATTGAGGAAGTAAATGCGGAAAATGAAAAGACAGCAGACGCATTAAAGAGCGTGGAGAAACGTCTTGCAAACATGGCGGTGCTGATGAAGCACGTTACCACCTACCAAAAGACAAAACCTGTCTATGAAGCATACCGCAGGGCAAAGGATAAGGACGCATACCGGGCAAAGCAGGAAAGCAGTCTGATACTCCATGAAGCAGCGGCAAAGACACTCAAAGCGTCGGGCATTACCAAGCTCCCTAATCTCGCCGTCATGCAGGAAGAATACGGGAAGCTCCAAGCGCAGAAAGAAGCCCTTTACGCTGATTATGGAAAACTGAAAAAACAGGTCAAGGAATACGACATTATCAAACAGAACATAGACCGTATTTTAAGACTGGAAAAAGAACCGGAACGGGGCAGGGAAACAGAGCGATAGCATAAGTTGAAATGGTGTAAAGCAATTAAATACATTTTTCAAGCTCAAATAAAAAAGTGGGCGCAGACGGTCATGTAACCATAGCCGCCGCGCCCGTTTTTTGTGAGTGCATTTTCAATATGGAATTTTAATTATTACCTGCGCACCACCAGTCTTTTTAGAATTGCTTAAAATAAGTTGCCCGTCATGTTGTTTGATAATGCTGTTTGTGATATAAAGTCCCATACCAAAGTGCATATTAGAAGTTCTGCTTTTATCGCCCATAAAAAATTGTTCTTGTGCATGGTGTATAGCTTCTGATGTAAAGCCAGTTCCCTCGTCTGTTATGGATATGTGTAAAAAATGCTCTACCTTTTTTGTTGTTACATAAATTGTTCCCAGTGGTGGAGAATAGTCTAAGGCGTTGCTTATCACATTCATAATTGCCCGTTCTAGCAGCAGTTTATCCGCTTTGAGTGCGCCTAGGTCTGCTTCCTTTTCCATGTGCAGACAAATTCCTTTTGTAAGACATAAGGAGTTTGCCTGTGCTTCAATCTGTCCCATGTAATCAGAAATATCAGTTTCTTCCAAATGGAGCTGATACCCGGCAACAGTCCGGGAAATATCAATCAGCGTCTTAATATAAATGCTTATTTGACTGGAGCTTTCAGTGATATAATCTGCATATAGACGTTGTTCGTCATCAAGTTCCGTTTCATTTATCAAATCAATATTTCCTTGAATAACCGTCAAAGGTGTTTTCAAATCGTGGGCTAATGCTGCAATCTGTTCTCTCTGTAATTGTTCCGCGTGCCATTGCTTCTCTAAAGATATTTTCAGATTATCTTTCATATTAGAAAAAGAACAAAGTGCGTCCTCAAATTCTCTGATTTTTGAATGTCCCACTTCAAAATCAAGATTTTGCTGTGCAACCTGTTCTGTCGCTTCAAAAAGAGGGGTAAGCTGTACCCTCAAATTCTTAGAGAATTTTGTTGTTAGTATTACGCAAACCGCAATGCAATTCGCGCCTATGAGGATATACAACAAAATTTCCGGCGAAGGAAAATGCTCATTCAGCCATTCATTTGTAAATTGTGAACCAATATAGTATTGAAGCACCACATATTCATTTTCGCGGGTAACAAGTAAATATTGCTTATTAAGATTTACATTTGTTTTGCCCGATATAGCATAATCCATAGCTCGGTCTAAATCATCGCCCTCCAAAGATGTTTCCAACATCTGATAATTTTTATCTAACACTAAATACTTGCACCCCATAGGAAGCTGAATATCTGTCAATTCAGGGGTTGCCGCAATAATCGGAACAAGATTTTGGGTACTGCGTTCTGAATAATCAGCATAAGTAATAAAATTTGTACCAACTCCAATATAAATAAGGCTAAATGGAATAGCTACCGAACCCATTAACCCAATAAGCAGCATACATAAAAATTTCCAAAAAGACGCTTTTAATGATATTGTTTTCTTTATTCCCATTTATACCCAATCCCCCAAACTGTCGTTATCGGCTGAATGTCTAGTTTGTTCAATTTTGCCCGAATATTTTTGATGTGAGTAGAAATTGTGGAATTATCACTGTCGCCCTCTAAACTGAAAACTGCTTCATAAATTTGTTCTTTTGAAAATACCTGTCCTTTATTTTTCGCAAGATATTCACATATCAGATATTCGCTTTTAGTTAGCGGAACAGGCACATTGTCTATCCGTAATTCCTTTGCAGGCAAATCAATTTTTATCCGGTCAAAAGTAAGCGCAGTATGTCTTTCCCTATGTTCCCGGCGTAAATGAGCGTTTACTCTTGCCCGCAGTTCTGCAATACGGAACGGCTTAGTCAGATAATCGTCAGCACCTAAACCAAGTCCAAACGTAATATCATTTTCCATTGTCTTTGCTGTCAGAAAGAGAATAGGGCAATCCACTAATGAGCGGATTTTATTACAATAAGAAAACCCGTCTATATCTGGCATCATAATATCTAATATAATCAAGTCGTAGTTGTTCAATTTATCAAGAGGAACTTCTGCGGCAGATGTATAGGTCGTAACGAAATGTCCGTCTTTTTGCAATCCATTTTTTACAAGCTCTAAAATGGGACGTTCATCATCAACGATAAGAATTGCTGCCATGTTATCGCCTCCTTTCACTATATTTTTTAGTATATCATACTTCAAAAAAGCAGAAAAGTTATCATTGCCGTTTTGCAATATAATATTGATTATTTACTTTGACTGCGACTGCTTCACTCTTATCAATACCGTAAATCTCATAAATATCAGTGTAAATCCACTGTTCACGTCCTTGTCCGTTATTTTCTCCATACCAGTCAATACTACTTAAATCCTTTTTCGATAAAGGTTTTTTCGTTTCAGTGTCAAATGTGACATTTTTTGCAAGAATATCAATGTAACTGCCTAATTCGTCATCTGATACTATATCAGCCGTTACTTGATAAACCACCTCGCCACAAAGGAGCTGTGTCGCATTTTCCGGATTGATTTCAAAGCTGCCATTTATAGGTTTTTCTGTTCCCTTAAAATCAAAAATCGTATCACTATCCTTTATATTCTCGCTGAGAATAGCTTTATGATACCCACCATTTACATCTACAATCAGATAATCGTCTGCGTTAGGAGCTGCATATACATTCAAAAAAGGAATGATATACGCGGCTTCTGGTGCTTTTTCTGCCAAGTCTGCTAAAGATTGAAAAGTAGCTGCTTCAACATTTTCTTGCAGTAATATTTTCCCGTTTTTGTCTATTGCTGCAAGCTGCCGGATATATCCAATCCATTCTCCAAGCCCACCATTCGATACGGTATCTGCTAAAATTGTATAATCATTACCCTTATAGGAAAATTGTGTTACGTTTTCTGTGTTCAGATAGCATTGTTCTTTGTCACTGGAATATTCTTTGATTTTATTCTGTAAAGAACAGCCCGTAAAAGCAACACAAATGATAAAAGTAAACAGTACAAACATAATCCGTTTTTTATTCATAATTTTTTCGTCCCTCCCAATGAGAAAACCATAATAAAGTTAATAGCACACTGCCTATTGTTAATACAGCAATCCATATCCATTCTGTTACATGGACAGAAAGCCTGCTGTTCATAACATCATGCACCCAATTCATAGACCATGCAAAGGGGATATATCGTCCCATACCGTTTAGCTCAATATTACTATATAAAATACATTGCAAACTTTCAAATACCCCCCAAAACAATGAAATACCCAGCCCAAACCGAAAGCTAAGGAATAAATGTAGGGTATAAATAATTAAACTGTAAAATGCCATTCCTGCGACTGCTTTGACTAACATACTAAGTTGTATGGTATTTGCTATTCCCACCAAATGAACGGCAAGAAGAAAGATAAGAAATAGACAAAACAGTGCAACTATTCCCGTTCCATATAAAACGACTAATTTTGCAAACATAGCTTTATATCGGTTAGTCACTCCAAGCAATATTTGAAAGTGGGAAGTTTTTTCTTCTAATAAGACATTCAAGCTAACGACAACACTTATCAACAAAGGGAAAACGGTTGCTGTAAGTTCCAATATCATCTTTAATTTTTTGTAATCTGCTGTGTTCCCATAAAGGATATAGTAAACAGTAAATAGTAACGCTCCCAAAATAGGTAGACATAAATGTATCGTCCAAAACGGCGTATGTTTCACTTTTACAAATTCAGAATGAACCGCACCCAAAAAGCCCATACGCTACCTCCTTTTTGAAAAATCCTTTGCGTCCGCAAAAGACAAAATAACGAATAAGAAAATTGACAGTACAATAGAAATAAAAACGGTTATAGACAATCTGGGATTTCCTGCAAAAGTTCCATTCAGTTCAATTCCCATAAGTGGCTCTGCCAATTTAGCAGCCCAACAATACGGCACAAGCCACCAAATGGCTGTGTTTCCCAGTAAGATAGGAAGAAATATTCCAAGTATGGTATTTAGTATTATAGGTACAAACAGTCCTGTTTTTCGCGTAAGATACAAGCATAAAGGAATTTGCCATACAGACGCAAGAACAATCGCTATGCTACCTACCATACTCTGTGGGACAGAATATACCGCTGTTGCAGGGGAAATGATATTGCTGATTGAAATAAGTAATGCTAAAAATATTCCTGCTACAAGCAGCTTTTCAATCAGAATAACCCCTTTTGCCATTTCAAATTTTGAAAGGTTCAATGGCATAGAAAATACAGAATAATATTTCCCTGCACTTTCTTCTTTTCGGTGTGATAAGGAACATAAAATTGCGATTGCCCCCGGAAGCAGAAACGCATACCACCAATAAAGCGTTGTATATTGAAAACCGAAAAATCCGCCCACTATCCATGCAAAAATAGCTGTGATAAACGGAATGATGAAAAGCAGCTTGTTTGATATTGTTCTTTTGAATTTCAGATGTTCTGATTTTAAGTAGTTCATACATTACCCCTCCCTATGGTTATTTTTTACGACGTCCATAAAAAGCTGTTCCAAATTTTCATTTGCATTAAGTTTTCCCTCATAACCTAAAACACCGCCTGCAATAATGCCGATATGGTCTGCTGTCTGCTGCACCTCTGAAAGAATATGACTGGATAAAATAACGGTAATCCCCTTTGCCGGAAAGGAACGGATAAGTTCTCTAAGTTCTTCAATCCCCACCGGGTCAAGACCATTTGTAGGTTCGTCAAGAATAAGCAACTTAGGACTATTTAATAATGCAATCGCAATTCCAAGCCGCTGTTTCATGCCAAGAGAAAACTGTCCTGCTCTTTTTTTTCCTGTTTCTGTAAGCCGGACAATTTGAAGCACTTCCTCAATTCTTTTGTCTGTCAATCCTAAAAGGGTTGACCTAACTTTCAGATTTTCAAAAGCGGTTAAATTTTCATAAAGCGGCGGCATTTCAATCAATGCTCCAATATGATTTAAGTCACTTCGTTTCCATGTATGTCCGTCAAACTCAATGCTTCCAGATGTCGGTTTCAAAATGCCTGTTATCATTTTAAGTGTTGTGGACTTTCCGGCTCCGTTTGGTCCCAACAATCCATAGACGGAGTTTTTTTCAATATTCAGCGATATGCTATTTACAACTGTCTGCCTGCTGAATGATTTACAGAGATTTGTTGTTTTTAAGATTATACTCATGTTTTGCACTATCCTTTCTTTTGATTATGCTAAAAGGATAACTGCAAATTTTGAAGATTTCATAAAGAAAATAGAATTTCTCAAAATACATAATAGAAAATATTGATGGTTAAAGTTAAAACAGGTCAAGGAATACGACGTTATCAAGCAGAACATAGACCGTATTTTAAGACTGGAAAAAGAGCCGGAACGGGGCAGGGAAACCGAACGCTTACAGTAGAAATATTCATAAAAGCGTGGTAGGATAAAGGTATTCCAATACAGACAGGAGTGTGAAAACATGGCAGACCAAACGATACCCGATTATGAAACCATACGCGCCGCTGTTGCCGGGAAAACATGGGCGGTGGAAAAAGTGCTTATGTGCTACAAGGACGAAATCGGCAGACAGGCAACTGTAAAGAAACGTCAGCCGGACGGAACATTCAAACTGGAAATTGATGAAGATATGCGCCAGTATATCACAATGAAGCTGATAGAAGCCCTCCCCCAGTTTCCACTTGAAGAAATGGAAAGAGAGGAAAAAAGAAATCGGGACAAAAAATCATAAAAAGGTAGACGGGAAGCTGCTGCGGACAGATAAGCAGTTCCGGCATTTGAAGCAACGGCAAAAAGAAACTATCAGTACATGGCTTTATGAGGAATACCGCCGTCTTTGGATAGAAAAGGGACAGGAGCCGCATAAGCACAACAACCGGGAAATCGTTGCCGCTGTTATGGAACGGATAGAAACTGCGGGGATATGGCTGCCGGAACAGGAAGTAACAAAATATTTTTACCGCAGGAAAACCCATTACCGGAACCGGATAGAAAAAGAATTGCAGCCGAAGCCGAAAATGCAGAATAAAGACAGTCAGACGCAAAAAGAACAGGGGGCAGGAAGCCAGTAATGACCTCTGCACCCTGTTCTTTCCTAGGTACTGATTTAGAATGTTACGCAGTAGAACTCCGATTTCAAGGAAAAAGGTATTCTGTATCGTCTATGCCAGTTCCACGCCATTTATGCCCTGTAATCAAGGCTTTTTCGCCCTTATTGCGTAACAATAACAAGCCTATAACAGTTTTATCACTCACTCTTTTGAATTACAAGAAGAAGCCATATCTAATCCGTCAAGAAAAGTTGCTCCCCAATTACACATAGAGTTTAACACTGGAATAACACTTTTGCCAAAATCTGTAAGTGAATAAAGTGTTCTCGGTGGTTTCTCCGGGATAACTTCTCTATGAACCATACCACATTTTTCTAAATCCCGTAGCTGTTGTGAAAGCATTTTGGGTGTAGCTTTCGGAATTAAACGCTGCAATTCCATATAATGTAAAGGTTTTTCTATCAGATACCAAAGAATTAACGGCTTATATTTTCCGCCAATTAAGAAAAGGGTGGCTTCTACTGGACAGTTAAATTGATTTTTTTCATATTCCATTTTTATAAATTCGCTCCTTTGAAGTACTATCTTTTAGGAAAGTATCTACCTTAAAAGTACAATCTTGTTATTGTATTGCACCATGCTAAAATTAGTATGTCAAGTAAATTATACAACGGAAAGAAAGGATTGACTATTATGAGTTTTATTGAGATTGCCAAAAAGAGATATTCTGTACGCAATTATAGTGACAGAAAAGTAGAAAAGGAAAAATTAGAGAAAATACTGCAAGCTGCTCATGTAGCACCAACAGCAGCAAATTTGCAACCTGTTCGCTTGCTTGTAGTAGAAAGTAAAAAGGGATTAGAGAAAATCGGAAAAGGAGCAAATATTTATGGCGCACCATTAGCGATTATTGTTTGTGCAGACCATAATAAGGCATGGGTTCGTCCTTTTGATAAAAAGCAAAGTGGGGATATTGACGCTTCCATTTTGACAGACCACATGATGTTAGAAGCAACTGAGTTGGGGCTAGGCTCTGTCTGGGTGTGTTTCTTTAAGCCTGATGTCATAAAAGAAGAATTTGATTTGCCGGATAACTTAGAACCCATTAACATTTTAGCAATCGGATATTCCAATGAGAAAGCTGCAAGTACAGAAAGACATGAGCAAATGAGAATTTCCCTTGATGAATTAGTTTCTTATCAATAAAATATAGAGAATTTTCATAAAAAAATGGACGCAGCAGCCATGTAATCATAGCCGCCGCGCCCGTTTTTATGAGTGCAGATGATTTGATATGTTACGCAGTAGAACCCTGATTTCAAGGGAAAAGGTATTCTGTATCGTCTATGCCAGTTTCACGCCCTTTATGCCCTGTAAATCAAGGCTATTTTCGCCCCTATTGCGTAACCGCCGCGCGTCGTTTCCTCATGCGCTCGGCTGCCTGTTTACGGGTAATCCGCTTCCGGCAGTCCGGGCAGTATTTGACGCTGTTTGATTTTGATACAAAGAATGTGCCGCACTCGGTACAACGCTTTTTGTCCTCGGTTTTGAAAAGCTCTGTATAGAGCAGCTTATCAAGAGGAAGTACGGCAATCTGAAACCACTTGCATAAAAGTGAATAGGAAATAAGCTGCGGGCAGACACATTCCTCCCCGTCGTCAAGCAAGATACAGTGTCCGCGCTCGCAGTTGCAGCACTCCTTTTTTACAAGGCTGTTGACTTTCCGGCTTTGGGGCG
>OLVP01001952.1_pt1 | contig 10833 bp, 9 predicted proteins | sample 1673281 | NCBI WGS metagenome assembly OLVP01 (sample SAMEA3178940, study PRJEB25190) | human gut metagenome | biome: human gut; feature: human-associated habitat; material: faeces | place: Austria | collected 2013
GGATTACGACCAGTCTGGCTGCCTTGACTCAGTTGGTAAAGGACCGTGAACATCAAGTAGATCAGGATCTTTATTTATCGAATCATGGGAAATGGCGGTTACCATTTTCGTATCTAGCGAGTGCAATCATCATTTCTTTTGCCATGCAAGTCCTAATGTATGTACTGATGTGTGGCTATTTTAGAGAAGTTCCCAAACTATCCATACTACCTGAAGTTCTCCTCATTATGTTGCTTAGTAGCCTGCTTTCTAGCTTGGTGAATGCCATTTTTGTTCACTTTTTCCAATCAGTAGATAGTCTTGGAAAGTTTGCGACCATAGTGGGGACAGCTTCTGGTTTTTTGGTAGGAACTTATGTACCTTTGGGCGTTTTACCTGATTTTGCACAACTACTAATGAAATGTACTCCAGCAACTTATATTGCATCACTTTATCGGCAAGTACTCATGAAAGAAACATTAAGTGAGACCTTTAAAGGTCAAGATGATCTTCGTCAAGAGTTCCAAGAGAAAATGGGTGTTCAACTCAAGTGGCAAGAGTTGTTGACAAAGGAAAATACTTACCTTATAGTGTTAGGAGGTATTCTTCTAGCAAGTATTCTTTGGGCTGTTTTAGTGAAAAAGTCTAGTAAGAAAAAATAAGTGAGAGTTGGAATAGGAATGAAACTTCGTTTTGAAGAAAAGTCAGATATTTCGACAAAGGACCCCTGTGTGGTCATTCAAGCAGAGCAATTATCTGATCAAGCACGAGAGGTAATGGATTACCTCGAACAATTTTCAGTTGTAAATCAAGTGGTGATTCCTATTAAAACGGATGATCATTTGGTTATGGTAAAAATTGATGACATTATTCTAGCTGAGATTGAGAAGAATGTGTTAACGATTTATACAATAGACAAAACCTATACGATGAAAGAGACACTGACAAACTTTCAGCATCGCATCAATCGTCGAAGTTTTTTACAGATATCACGTCATGCTGTTATGAATATAGACCATTTGGAATCCCTATCGGATAGTTTTTCTGGCAATATGATGGCCAAAATGACAGGTGGAGTGAAGTCTAGTGTCAGCCGAAAATATGTCAAATCCTTGATGGATTATTTAGGGGTGTAGGAGGAACCAATGAAACGTTTAATTGCTTATTTTGTATCCGGCGTGAGAACGGGATCGTTCTTCTATCTTGCCCTCCTTTTACTAGGTCAATTATTTCCCCAGATTATCTATCCAAAAGTTAGTGTGGGAAATATTTTAGCCCTCTTTATGATGAGTGGCTTAATGGGGATGCTCTCGTGGATTTTGGAAGACCTTGACCGTATGTCCTACAGAATTAGAGTAATCTTGCATTTCTTGTTGACGGCGATTGTACTTACAGTGACTTGTCTGATATCAGGCTGGTATGAGGCTTTAACGAACCCTGCTATCTGGATTGTTTTCATTTTTGTTTATATTATTATCTGGCTTTATCTCATTTGGCAAATGCATATGAGAACCCAACGTATTAACCAAGCCTTAATACATCGTCGAAGCCAGAAAAAGAAAAGTAATAAATTATAGTAAACTTCAAAAAAATACTCTTTTTCCTCTTGACCCTCACGCCACGTCATAGCCTATACTCTTAATCAGAGAGGAGTTCTAATGAAATCTGTAAAAGAAGTGAGCCAACTATCAGGTGTCAGTGTGCGCACCCTTCATTATTATGACGAAATTGATTTGCTGAAACCGTCGGTTGTGGCTGAAAATGGTTACCGTTACTATAATCGCGATGCGGTTGTCCGTTTGCAAGAAATATTGCTTTACCGTGAGTTAGACTTTCCTCTCAAAAAAATTAAGGAAATCGTAGGTCAACCGGGTTATGACAAAGTTCAAGCTCTTAAGGATCAAATCAAGCTTTTAGTGCTGAAAAAGTCCCGTTTAGAAGCCGTCATAGCCCATGCTAAGGCCTTACAAATGGAGGAAGAAGAAATGTCATTTGAAGCATTTGATCAAAAAGCTGTAGAAGCCTTTCAGGAAGAAGCTCAGGCTAGATGGGGTCAGACAGAAGCTTATCAAGCTTTTGCGGCTAAGGGAGAGGAGTCCTTCCCTGAAGTTACAAAAGAGATGACTGCAATCATGTCTACCTTTGGACAGCTCAAGGAGTATAATCCTGGGGATGATAGTGTTCAGGAGCAAGTAAAGGTGTTACAAGACTATATTAGTCAGCATTTTTATCCATGTGACCAAACGGTATTAGCTGGTCTCGGTCAGATGTATCAAACAGATAATCGCTTTTCTAGTTTTATCGATAAAGTCGGGGGATCAGGGACTGCAGTTTTTCTCGCAGAAGCTATTCGTATTTATTGTCAATAAACTAAAGCCAAAGTCTTAGGGACTTTGGCTTTTTTCATGCCATAGTGACATTTATGTCACTATTTTTATAATCATTTAATGTTTATAATTAATGTATTGTTTTAGAAGGCGATTAGTTAGGTATTTCTGCTATTTTGCTTGAAATAGTTAAGCAGATAATTGGCTAAAAGTTAATCGAATTCTAATCTAAATCAATTTTACGGGGGAAATCATGTCCATTTTAACCATTGACCACATCTCAAAGTACTATAATCTCGACGGTACGAACCAAGAGCGCGCTTTGAACGATGTTACACTTGAGATTGCACCAGCAAAGATCACTGCTATCTACGGTCCATCTGGCTGTGGTAAGACCAGTCTGCTCAGTATTATTAGCGGCTTGGATAGTCAGTATCAGGGAAATCTGTATTTCAAGAATCAGAACATGCGTGATTTTTCAGAGCGTGACCTGACCTATTTTAGAAAGGCCCATATTGGCTTTGTCTTTCAAAATTTCAATCTTATCCCTCATCAATCAGTCCTTGAAAATGTCAAGATGCCTCTTTACGTTAAAAATATGACTGATAAAGAGATGATCGAGATTGCGGAAAAGGAGCTCAGCCGTCTTGGAATCGGAGAATTTATCAAGAAAAATGTTAAGCAGCTTTCTGGTGGGCAAAAACAACGTGTGGCCATTGCCCGTGCCCTAGTTAATAATCCAGAAATGATTGTGGCTGATGAACCGACTGGTTCTCTTGATTCTCAGTCTCAGGAAAATGTTCTCGAAATTTTTAAAGAGCTAGCTGAGGCAGGCAAAACTGTGATTATCGTAACCCATAACCCTGAGGTCGCGGATTATGCGGATGTTGTCATTAAAATGAAGGATGGTGAAGTCGTTGAAACAATCGAAAAATAAGGGATTGACCCTCAAGAATAAACTTAAATTGTCATTGAGCAACTTTATGGAACGTAAGTGGCGTAATCTTTTGATTGCGACGGCAACTTCCATTGGTTTTATCGGTGTCCTAATTTCCTTTGGTTTGGGAAATGCTATTGTTGGTATGATTAATGACAGTACCGATGGTGGCAACATTCCATCCCAAATTCAGATTAGTCTTAGTGCTAAATCAGCAGCCAGAGGGGTTCTAAATGCGGATGATGAGAAGTTTATTCGTAGTCAGATTAAGAGTGAAGACATTAAGTATTTGGAAAGTCCCTTTGGCATGAATATGACTAGTCTTACCCTAGATGGTAAGACCATGGATTTCAGCAAGGACCTTCCTAACTATTCTCAGGTTATCAGTCTCTACAAGAACACAAAAATCTCTACATCTCGCAATGATAAGGATAAAATTTCAGCTGGGAAACCTTTTAAATCTGAAGATGAAAATGGCTTAACCCTTCCGATGAGTTTTGTCAAACGCTACAACCAAGAAACAGGGAAGAAGCTCAAGGCTAAAGACTTTATCGGTAAAGAAATCTCAGCTCAGATTGTTGAAAATACTGCTGAGGGAACTAAAGTAGCGGATATCAAGACTAAGATTGTCCGTATTGTTGATGACAGCGAGGATGCTGAAGAGAGCAATAGCTATATGCCAGCCAAACAATTGGAAGAGTTGCTCAAAGAAAATGGCTTTACTAAAACAGTCTCTTACATGCTTTTGGAACTTAAGAATCCAGCCAAGACTGAGCAAGTCACTAAAAAGTTACAGAAAAACAAGAAGTATCTGGTTCTTTCACAGCAGGCCATCCTCGATGTCATTATTAAATTCATCCGTGTTATCCAAGCACTCTTGATTATCCTTTCGTCACAAGCTATCCTAGTTTCAGCTGTCATGATTGGGATTATCATCTATATTAATATCATGCAACGCTCAAAAGAGATTGGTGTCATGAAGGCTGTCGGTTACCTTAATCGTGACGTGAAAGCTATCTTTGTTTATGAGGCACTTTGGATTACGGGTATCTCACTGGCTCTAGCCCTCCTTGTATCACAGGGGATTGGAAGCTTGGCCAACATGATTGTTTCACATCTCTACCCAAGTGTCAGCAAGGTGTTTGACCTAAACCTGACCTCAATTCTCATCATGTTTGGCTTCTCACTCTTGATGGGCTATGTGTCAGCCTACCTTCCAGCCCGTAAAATCAGTAAAATGGACCCTGTCGAGTCTCTAAGGTATGAATAGAAATAAAGAGTAGTCTCCTCAGGCTACTCTTTTTTGTCAAAACAAGCATTAGAAAAATCTGAAAATCCAAACAATAATTAACTTTCTGAAAAGTGGAGACAATTGCTCAAAAATGCTATAATAGTCAGCATATACAGGCTATTAATAACAAAAAAAGAAGTACCTATTCGATAGGAGGAATTCCATGTATAAAGATGACAGTTTAACCTTGCACACTGACTTGTATCAAATCAATATGATGCAGGTTTACTTTAACCAAGGTATTCACAATAAAAATGCCGTTTTCGAAGTTTATTTCCGTCAACTTCCGTTTAAAAATGGCTTTGCTGTATTCGCAGGTCTGGAGCGTATTGTCAACTATCTTGAAAATCTGACCTTCTCAGAAACTGATATTGCTTATCTAAAAGATTTAGGTTATCCCGAGGATTTTCTGGACTATCTAGCCAACCTAAAACTTGAATTGACTATCAATTCGGCCCTTGAGGGTGATTTGGTATTTGCTAATGAACCGATTTTCCAAGTGGAAGGTCCCTTGGCCCAGTGTCAGCTAGTAGAGACTGCCTTGCTAAATATCCTCAATTACCAGATTCTTATTGCTACTAAGGCAGCTCGTATTCGTTCTGTCATTGAGGATGCTCCTCTGTTGGAATTTGGGACACGTCGTGCACAAGAGATGGATGCAGCAATCTGGGGAACACGTGCAGCCGTGATTGGTGGTGCTGATGCAACGTCAAATGTACGTGCTGGCAAGATTTTTGGAATCCCAGTTTCTGGTACTCATGCCCATGCTCTTGTTCAAGCCTATGGCAATGATTATGACGCTTTTAAAGCCTATGCATCTACTCATAAGGACTGTGTATTCCTTGTAGATACCTATGACACCCTTAAGATTGGTGTTCCGAATGCTATCCGTGTCGCTAAAGAGCTAGGTGATAAGATTAATTTCTTGGGTGTTCGTCTTGATTCAGGTGACTTGGCTTATCTATCGAAGCAGGTCCGTAAGCAACTGGATGCAGCCGGGTTCCCTGATGCTAAGATCTATGCTTCAAACGACCTTGATGAAAATACTATCCTTAACTTGAAGATGCAGAAGGCCAAGATTGATGTTTGGGGAGTAGGTACTAAGCTCATCACTGCCTATGACCAACCGGCCTTAGGGGCTGTCTACAAGATTGTCTCAATGGAAGATGATCAGGGAGTCATGCATGATACTATCAAATTGTCCAATAATGCTGAGAAGGTTTCGACACCAGGTAAGAAACAAGTGTGGCGTATTACGAGTCGTGCTAAGGGCAAATCAGAAGGTGACTATATCACTTTCGCAGATACGGATGTTAATGCTTTAGATGAAATTAATATGTTCCACCCAACATATACCTACATCAATAAGACGGTTCGTGATTTTGATGCAGTGCCACTCTTGGTCCCAATCTACGACAAGGGGCAACTGATCTATGACTTACCAAGTCTTGATGAAATCAAGGCTTATGCGACTAAGGAATTGGACGAACTTTGGAATGAGTACAAGCGTGTGCTTAACCCTCAAGATTATCCAGTTGACTTGGCTAAAGATGTCTGGGATAACAAGATGACCTTGATTGATAATGTCCGTAAGAAAGCCCATGACTTGTCAGAGTAAAAGGAGAAATTATGACTTTGCAAGAAACTATTATTGCTCAACTAGGCGTTAAACCTAGCATTGATCCAAAGGAAGAGATTCGAAAATCCGTTGATTTTTTGAAGGCCTACATGCTTAAACATCCATTCCTTAAAACATATGTTTTGGGAATTTCAGGAGGTCAAGATTCTACATTGGCTGGTCGTCTGGCACAACTTGCGATTGAGGAGCTCCGTGCAGAGACAGGAAAAGACTATCAGTTTATCGCCATTCGTTTACCGTACGGTGTCCAAGCAGATGAAGATGATGCCCAACGTGCTCTTGCTTTTATCAAGCCAGATGTGAGTCTTGCGGTTAATATCAAAGAAGCTGTAGATGGTCAGGTTGCTGAACTTGCCAAGGCAGGTGTCACCGTTTCCGACTTCAACAAGGGAAATATCAAGGCCCGCCAACGTATGATAACCCAATATGCGGTTGCTGGTGAAAATAGTGTAGCAGTTATTGGGACAGACCACGCCGCTGAAAACCTTACAGGCTTCTTCACAAAATTTGGTGATGGTGGTGCGGATATTTTGCCGCTCTTTCGTCTAAACAAGCGTCAAGGTGCAGCCCTTCTTGCAGAACTTGGTGCAGACAAGGCTCTATATGAAAAAGTGCCAACAGCTGACTTGGAAGAGGACAAACCAGGAATCGCTGATGAGGTGGCACTTGGCGTGACCTATCGTGAAATTGATGACTACCTTGAAGGCAAGGAAGTCTCAGCCAAAGCCCAGGAAACGATTGAGTCTTGGTGGCGTAAAGGCCAACACAAACGTCACCTACCAATCACTATTTTTGATGATTTTTGGAAATGAGAGGAGAAATGAGTTGTGATTAAAGCTTATATTGATTTTTGGAAACGTGCCTTTGACTTTAGCGGACGTTCGACTCGTCCAGACTACTGGTGGGCTTACTTGGTTAATGTCATTATTATTACTATTCTTACTGTTTTTTGTGTTCTTATTCCTTTCTTCAGTAATATTGATCTTAGTGACCCAGCTCTGTTGAATAATCCAACTGAACTGCAAAAAATAATTATTACCTATGCTTGGCCACTAATGCTTTTTAGCTTAATTGAACTTATCCCTCAATTGTCTCTACAAATACGTCGTTTAAGAGATGCAGGATTTCATCCAGCTTGGGTACTTCTAAGTTATATAGGGATTATACCAATCTTGGCTATCTTCTCATTGATTGGAAGCATTGTCCTCCTTATCATGTCGTGTCAGCCAACGAAACCAGCACCTGAAACGCAGTTTGATAAAGTTGAATAAGATTGTCATAACCCTAGGTTTAACCTAGGGTTATTTTTAAATTGAATTTTCAGAAATTAGTGATAAAATAGAGAGGAATAAGGCTTAAAAGGAGGAATCTTATGACTTCACTATCAACAGATTTCACAGATAAACTATTTGCAGACTATGAGGCCAATGCCAAGTACAGTGCTATTGAGAATGCTGTAACTCATAATGGCTTGCTCAAATCCATCGAAACACGTCAATCAGAAGTTGAAAATGACCATGTTTTCTCAATCGATTTGACTAAAGATGAGGTGTCTAACCAGAAAGCTTCAGGACGTTGCTGGATGTTTGCGGCTCTTAATACTTTCCGTCACAAATTAATCTCAGACTTTAAATTGGAAAGTTTCGAACTTTCTCAAGCTCACACTTTCTTCTGGGACAAGTATGAAAAATCAAACTGGTTCTTGGAACAAATTATTGCTACAGCAGATCAAGAGATTGGCAGTCGTAAAGTTAAATTCCTTTTGGATACCCCTCAACAAGATGGTGGACAATGGGATATGGTCGTATCACTTTTTGAAAAATACGGTGTTGTACCAAAATCGGTTTATCCAGAATCTGTATCTTCAAGCAATAGTCGTGAGCTTAACCAATATCTCAATAAGCTCCTTCGTCAAGATGCTCAAATCTTACGTGACCTAATTGCGGGTGGTGCTGATCAGGCTACTGTTCAAGCTAAGAAGGAAGAGCTTCTTCAAGAAATTTTCAATTATCTTGCTATGACTCTCGGTTTACCACCACGTCAGTTTGATTTTGCCTACCGAGATAAGGATGACAACTATCAATCTGAGAAAAATATCACACCACAAGCATTCTTTGAAAAATATGTGGGTCTAAAACTCAGCGACTATGTATCAGTTATCAACGCTCCAACAGTTGATAAACCTTACGGAAAATCTTATACTGTTGAGATGTTGGGTAATGTAGTAGGTGCACCAAGTGTTCGTTATATTAACCTCCCAATGGACCGTTTCAAAGAGCTTGCTATTGCACAGATGAAGTCTGGAGAAACAGTTTGGTTTGGTTCAGATGTTGGTCAAATTTCAGACCGTCAAAAAGGTATTCTTGCAACTAATGTTTATGACTTTACAGCTAGCATGGATATTAACTTGACTCAAGGTAAGGCGGGTCGTTTGGACTACAGTGAATCTCTCATGACTCATGCCATGGTATTGACTGGGGTTGATTTGGATGCCGATGGCAAACCTGTTAAATGGAAGGTTGAAAACTCTTGGGGAGACAAGGTTGGACAAAAAGGTTACTTTGTCGCTTCTGATGCCTGGATGGATGAATACACTTATCAAATCGTTGTCCGCAAAGACTTCCTTACAGCTGAAGAATTAGCAGCCTATGAAGCAGAGCCACAAGTACTTGCTCCTTGGGATCCAATGGGAGCCCTTGCTTCAAAATAAGACAATACATGAAAACACTGGAAATTTTCCAGTGTTTTTTATAGTTTCTTTAAAATTTATCGGTAAAAAAAGAGTTATCCAATCGGATAACCCTTCTTATTTCTTATTCTTCTGCTGTAGCAGTGTTTGAATTCGAATGCTCAGAGCCGTTAGAGGCCGATGTCGATGGATTTGTTGAAGCATCAGGCCCGTACTGTTGACTATCTTGTGAACTAGATGAGTCACTGCTTTGGCTGGAGTCCGAACTTGATGATGAGCTAGATGTTCCTAGTGATCCTGTGTAAACATTTGATGTTGAAGAACCAGTAAGGAAGACATAGCTACCATTGTTATAAACACCACTAGGCATTTCAAAATCTTCAGAACCAGCACCATACATCTGGTTAAGGTAGCTACTTGTTACACCGTAGATTTGTTTAGCGATATCAAGGTCTGAACCATAAAGTGGTGTTTTACGGTTTTTGTAACCTGTCCAAATCGCCATTGCATACTTAGTATTGTAACCAACGAAAGTTTCATCCGGAACCATAAGGTCAGCATAGACACCACTTTCTTTTTGTACTTTATAGTACTCATCGTCACCGTAGTTAGATGTACCAGTCTTACCAGCATTGATTGTACCAGGAACATAAGCTTCAGTTGCTGTACCACCTGTCAATACTTGTTTCAACATACTTGACATCATGTAGGCTGTTTGCGGTGACATGGCTTCGACACCTTTAGAATCAAATGATTTAGTTGAACCATCTTCAAATTTGATTGATTTAATGTAAGATGGTTTATAGTAAGTACCACCATTTGCAAAGGCTGCATAAGCTGCGGCCATCTTCTCACTTGATGCACCATACTTAGAATCTGATGATGATGTTGAAGATGAGATGGCATTTGAGTAGTACATTTCTGGATACTCGATACCCAAATCTTTCAAGAAGGATTGAGCATATTCCAAACCAGCAGCTTGAAGAGCTTTAACGGCTGTAACGTTACGTGACTGTTGAAGCGCATAAGTCAATGAAATGCTTCCGTAATACTTACGGTCCCAGTTGTAAACTGGTGTTGAAGAACCTGGGAAATTGTAAGGATTATCGTAAACAGTCGTACCAGTGTTTGTATAAACACCTTTTTCAATAGCAGGAGCATAGTCAGTGATTGGTTTCATTGTAGAACCCCAGTCACGGTCTGTTTGAACAGCTTGGTTGGTACCAAGTGCGATGTTTTCGTCTTGGTGACGTGAACCCAATTGGGCAACGACACGACCATTAGTAACATCAATAATAGTAGAAGCAACTTGGAGACTATCGTTTGGATAGTATACGTAGTCGTTAGTATTATAGACGTTCCAGATATATTTTTGAATATCTGGATTAAGGTTAGTGTAGACGTCGAGACCTGCTGAGTAAATATCAGCGTTGGCATCGGTAGATACCTGTTCAATAACTTGTTTGATGTAGTTATCTAAGTATGGCTCATAGCTAGCTTTCTTCGTAAGTGGAAGAAGGCCATCTGATACATCAGTTGCTTTAGCTTGCTCGTACTCTTCTTTAGAAATATTCTTGTCTTCATACATTTCGTCAAGAACAGTGTTACGACGTTCTTTGGCAGCATCTGGATTAGCATAAGGGTCATATTGTGTTGGTGCTTGTGGAATACCAGCAAGAAGAGCTGCTTGGGCAACAGAGAGGTCGCTCAAGTCCTTACCAAAGTAAGATTTAGCTGCAGTCTTCATACCGTAGTAACCATTACCCATATAAACCTTATTAATATAGAAGGTCAAGATTTCTTGTTTAGTGAATTGACGCTCCATTTGGAGTGACAACCAGATTTCTTGTGACTTACGTTTAAGGGTTTGGTCAGAAGTGTTAGTTGAGAAGTAAGCCAACTTAATCAACTGTTGGTCGAGTGTAGACCCCCCTTGGGTACTGCTACGACGAAGGTTATTAACAGCTGCCC
>OLVP01001963.1_pt1 | contig 10790 bp, 10 predicted proteins | sample 1673281 | NCBI WGS metagenome assembly OLVP01 (sample SAMEA3178940, study PRJEB25190) | human gut metagenome | biome: human gut; feature: human-associated habitat; material: faeces | place: Austria | collected 2013
GCAGAGGATGCTGAGTACCGAGAGGAATGCTTTCCAACCTTACATCCCAGTTAAAAGAGCAGGGTGCTGAAGATAAGTTCTATGAAGTTCTTGAGGAAGTACCGCGTGTCCGTAAAGATCTTGGTGAGCCGCCACTGGTTACACCTTCTTCACAGATCGTTGGAACTCAGGCAGTATTTAACGTATTGATGGGTGAACGTTATAAGATGGTTACAAAAGAAACAAAAGATGTTCTCGCAGGAAAATACGGAAAGACAACAAAACCGGTTGATCCGGAACTTCAGAAGAAAGCTCTCGGTGATGTAGAACCGATCACGTGTCGTCCGGCAGATCTGATCCCGGATGAGCTTGATACACTCCGTGAAGAGTGCAAGCAGTGGATTCAGCAGGATGAGGATGTGCTGACATATGCATTATTCCCACAGGTTGCTGTTGATTTCTTCAAATACAGACAGGCTCAGCAGACAAAAGTTGATGCTACAGTAGCTGACACAGAGAATGGAGCTTATCCAGTCTAATTATAAAATCCGAATTAACACAGAGAACAGAGAACCTGCCATCGGCAGGTTCTCTTGCATACTCAGACATGCAAAGAAGAGATACAAAACGGGAATATCGTTTTGCATCTCTTCTTTGTACTGCTCTGTATCTTTTCTTTTTTATTTGTAAGCATTTCTTTTTGGTGGTATCATATAATTATATGCATATCGGGAGGTAATTGGCATGAATATTCAAAAGAGGATCAATGCCCTTCGCAGTGCGATGGCACAGAAGGGTATTGATATTTATATTATTCCTACGGCAGATTTTCATCATAGTGAGTATGTAGGAGATTATTTCAAATTCCGTGAATATATGACCGGATTCACCGGTTCTGCAGGAACAGCCGTTTTTACCAGTAAAAAGGCCGGACTTTGGACAGACGGACGTTATTTTATCCAGGCAGAGCAGCAATTAGCAGGCAGTGGGATTGATCTTTACAGATCCGGTGAACCCGGAGTTCCCTCGATTGAAGAATTTCTTGAGAAAGAGCTTCAGGAAGGACAGATTCTCGGTTTTGACGGAAGAACTATCAGCTATGAAGAAGGAACGTCCTACCGTCAGCTCGCAGAGCAGAATCATGCATCTGTAAACTTTTTGCAGGATCTTGCATCTGAAATTTGGACAGATCGACCGGATCTTCCTTCTGAACCGGCATTTTTGCTTGAAGATCAGTATACCGGAGAGGGTATTGAATCCAAACTGACCCGTGTACGCTTGAAAATGAAAGAATATGGATGTGATACGCATATCCTTTCAAGTCTTGATGATATTGCCTGGCTTTTTAATATCCGGGGAAATGATATTGCCTATTGTCCTCTTGTTCTTTCTTATGCAATCGTTTATAATGATTCAGTTGAACTTTTTGCTGATACATCTAAATTTTCAGATACACTTTTGCAGCTTTTTGTTCAACAGCAGATTATTCTGCATCCTTATGAAGAAATTTATGATACTGTGTCCCAATTTAACGAAAATCAGACCGTTCTGCTTGATTCCCGGATCATGAACTACAGCCTGTACCGTAAGATACCTGAAGTTGTGACTGTTGTGGACAGACCGAATCCGGAGATCCTTATGAAATGCATAAAAAATGATGTCCAGGTAGAAAATCTGAAAGCAGCTCATTTAAAAGACGGAATTGCTCATACCAGATTCATGTACTGGCTCAAGACGAATAGCGGAGAATTTCCTGTCACAGAACTGTCCGCCTCTCAGAAACTGGAAGAATTTCGTGCAATGCAGGACGGATTTATCGGTCCCAGTTTTGCACCGATCAGTGCTTATGGGGAGCATGGTGCGATCGTTCATTACAGTGCCGATGAAGAAAGTAATGTAGAACTTAAGCCAGGAAAGCTGTTTATGACAGATACCGGCGGCCACTACCTTCAGGGATCTACCGATATTACCAGAACCGTTGCCATTGGTGAAGCAGGACAGGTAGAAAAAGAGCATTTTACCCTTGTTGTACGTGCTATGCTGCGGCTTGCGAGCACTATATTTCTTCATGGATGCAGCGGAACTAATCTGGACTGTATCGCAAGAGAAGTATTTTGGAAGAAAGGACTGAACTTTAACCACGGAACCGGCCATGGGGTCGGATATCTGCTCAACATCCATGAAGGACCGATCAGTTTCCGCTGGAAAGAAGGGACGACACCTTCACAGACCTTTGAAAAAAATATGGTGATCACAGATGAACCGGGGCTTTATATTAAAAATTCTCATGGGATCCGAATTGAAAATGAACTTCTTGTTACCGAAGCAGACCACAATGAATATGGACAGTTTATGAAGTTTGAAGTTCTCACCCTGGTACCCATTGATCTGGATGCATTGCTTCCTGAGCAGATGACTTTCGAAGAGCGGGAGCAGTTAAATAACTATCATCAGCTGGTCTATAAAAAGATCAGTCCTTATCTGCCTGAAGCAGAAAAAGAATGGTTAAAGCATTATACCAGAGCTGTATAACGCAAAAAGCAGAAGAAAATAAAATAGGAAAATAATCAAATGGAAATAGAAACTACAGAAAATAATATCAATGAATTAATCTCAAGAATTGATGCCCGGTATGGGAAAATGAGCAAAGGGCAGAAACGTCTGGCTGATTACGTGAAGGGCAATTATGATAAGGCAGTTTTCCTGACCGCCGCAAAGCTTGGTGAGATTGTCGGTGTCAGTGAATCTACTGTCGTCCGGTTTGCCACGCAGCTTGGATACAGCGGATACCCAGGATTTCAAAAAGCACTGGAAGAGCTTGTCCGCAATAAGCTCAATTCGATCCAGAGAATGGAAGTCACTTACGGGCGTATCAGTCAGAGTGAGATCCTTGAAACGGTACTGCAGTCTGATATAGAAAAGATCAAGCTTACACTCGGTGCGATTGATCATGCAGCTTTTAATCTTGCCATAGATACCATCCTCAATGCGAGACGCATCTATGTGGTTGGAATCCGCAGTTGTGCACCTTTGGCTTCTTTTATGGGATTTTATCTGAATCTTGTATGTGAGGATGTTGTAACTGTAAATACCAACAGCTCCAGTGAGATTTTTGAACAGCTTATCCGCATCGGTGAAAAAGATGTAATCATCGGGATCAGCTTTCCCCGTTATTCTATGCGTACTCTGAAAGCACTGGAATTTGCCAGCAACCGGAAAGCAAAAGTGATTACCCTGACAGACAGTATCCATTCTCCTATGAATCTGTATTCTTCCTGTAATCTGATCGCAAGAAGTGATATGGCTTCTATTGTAGATTCTCTTGTTGCACCACTCAGCGTTGTAAATGCACTGATTGTTGCCTTATGTATGAAGAAACAGAAAGAAGTAGTTTCGACGCTTGAAACTTTAGAAGAAATCTGGGGAGAATATCAGGTCTACAGCAGTGATGAATTAAATCATGTCAGTGATACTGTGACCGTGGAAGGAGAAAAAAGCCATGAGTAACGTAATCGTAGTCGGAGGTGGTGCAGCCGGGATGATGGCAGCCATCTTTGCAGCCAGGAACGGACAGAACGTGACTCTGTTGGAAAAAAATGAAAAACTTGGCAAAAAAATCTTCATCACAGGAAAAGGACGCTGCAATATAACGAATGCATCTGAGATTGAAGACTTATTTTCCGCCGTCATCAGCAATCCCAAATTCCTTTACAGTGGTTTTTACAGCTTTACAAATGATCAGGTTATTCATTTTTTTGAAGAACTAGGTGTAGCAACTAAAATTGAACGGGGCAACCGGGTCTTTCCGGTTTCTGATCATTCTTCAGATGTAATTGCAGCATTAGCAAGAGAGATGCAGCATTTAAAAGTAAAAGTGCAGCTTCACTGCGAAGTAAAAGAATTGTTGATCAATAATGAAAGGGAAATAAAAGGAGTACGGCTTGCCAACGGGAAAAAAATGACTGCAGATGCAGTCGTCGTTGCAACCGGAGGAATTTCATATCCTTCTACCGGTTCTACCGGTGACGGATATCGTTTTGCCAGAAATTGCGGCCATAAAGTAACAGAACTTTTCCCCTCTCTTGTTCCAATGGAAGTAAAAGAATGGTATGCAAAAGAACTGCAGGGACTTTCCCTCAAAAATATCGAAATCCATATTACAGATGGGAAAAAAAAGCTTTATGATGAATTTGGCGAAATGCTGTTCACGCATTACGGAGTAACCGGTCCGGTTATCTTAAGTGCAAGCAGTATCGTCGGAAAGACGCTTGAAAAAAAAGAACTGGTACTGCATATTGATCTTAAGCCGGCACTGACAGAAGAGCAGTTGGATAAACGTCTGCTTCGGGAATTTGAAGCCAACCATAATAAGCAGTTTAAAAATGCTATTGACAGTTTACTTCCAGCAAAATTACGTCCCGTGATCATTGAACTTTCGGGAATCGAAGAAGAAAAGAAGGTTCATGAAATCACAAAGGAAGAACGCCTGAATCTGCTCCGGCTGATCAAAGACTTTCATATGACACTGACCGGACTGCGTGGATATAATGAAGCCATCATTACAAAAGGTGGAATTTCCGTAAAAGAGATCGATCCGGGTACGATGGAATCAAAATTGATAAAAAATCTCTATTTTGCCGGAGAAGTTCTGGATCTTGACGCAGTAACCGGTGGTTATAATTTACAGATTGCCTGGTCTACCGGTTATCTTGCCGGGATCAGTGCCGGACAAGATAAATTATTTGAATAAATATTAAAAATCGGAGGATACTTATACTATGGGATACAATGTAGCGATTGATGGACCTGCCGGTGCAGGAAAAAGTACCATTGCAAAGCTGGTTGCAAAAGAAAAAGGATACATTTATGTTGATACTGGTGCCATGTACCGCGGGCTTGCAGTACATTTTCTGAAAAAAGGACTTTCCGGTGATGATAAAAAAGCTGTGATTGATGCCTGTGATGATGCTAAAGTTACGATTGGATACGAAAATGGTATACAGCAGATCTACCTGAACGGAGAAAATATCACCGAACAGCTTCGCACTGAGAAGGTTGGAAATATGGCCTCTAAAACTTCTGTAATCCCGGAAGTCCGTGCAAAGCTTCTTGAACTCCAGCGTTCTCTTGCCAGAGAAAAAGACGTAATTATGGATGGCAGGGACATTGGAACAAATATTCTGCCGGATGCTGATGTAAAGATTTACCTGACTGCCAGTGTTGAAACCCGTGCAAAACGCAGATATGAAGAACTGTCGGCAAAGGGAGAGCATATCACTCTTGAAAAGATCATGACGGATATTAAGGAGAGGGATCATCGGGATATGACAAGAGAAGTCGCTCCTTTGAAACAGGCAGAAGATGCCATCCTCGTTGACAGTTCCAACATGACGATCGACGAAGTAGTGCGTACGATCTGTGATCATTGTAGATAAGAAAGGATCGGGAGAATCTGATGAAAATTATCAAAGCAGAATCTGCTGGATTTTGTTTCGGAGTAAAAAGAGCTGTTGATACAGTTTACAAATGTACTGAAACCGGAACCGATGAAAAAATTTATACCTACGGACCGATCATCCACAATGAAGAAGTAGTCAAAGATATGGAAAAAAGAGGTGTCCGTGTCATTAGAAGTGAAGAGGATCTTGCTGCACTGAAAGAAGGAACCGTTATTATCCGTTCCCACGGTGTAGAAAAAAGAGTTTACGAGGAACTTGAAAAAAAAGGGATCCATATTGTTGATGCAACCTGCCCGTTTGTCAAGAAAATCCATAAGATCGTAGAAAAGCACAGTGAACAGGGGGATCGTATCATTATCATCGGGAATCCCGATCACCCGGAAGTCCAGGGAATCCGGGGATGGGCAAAATCCCCGGTCAGCGTGATCCGAAACGTAGAAGAAGCAGAAAGTTTTTCCTGCCCTGCAGACCAGAAAATATGCATTGTGGCACAAACGACATTTAATTACAATAAATTTAAAGAATTAGTTGAAATTATTGAAAAAAAGAGTTATGATGTAAGTGTTTTAAATACAATCTGTAATGCTACAAAGGAGCGTCAGACTGAAGCCCGGAGCATAGCAGAGACGGTGGATGCTATGATCGTTATTGGTGACAAACATAGTTCCAATACCCAGAAGTTATTTGAAATATGCAGAAAAGCATGTAACAATACGTACTATATACAGACACTTGGCGATTTGGATTTGAATCAATTAGGGTCAGTGGAAACAGTAGGTATTACAGCAGGGGCATCCACGCCCAACAATATAATTGAGGAGGTTCAAAATAATGTCAGAATTAACTTTTGAACAAATGTTAGAGGAATCTTTTAAAACAATACACAATGGAGAGGTTGTAGAAGGTACAGTCATCGATGTAAAGCCGGATGAGATTATCCTGAACATCGGATATAAGGCAGATGGAATTATTTCCAGAAGTGAATATACAAATGAGCCGAATGCAGACCTGACTACCATGGTAACTGTAGGAGATTCCTTGACAGCGAAAGTTTTAAAAGTAAATGATGGAGAAGGACAGGTATTACTTACTTACAAGAGACTTGCCGCAGAAAAAGGAAATGAGAGACTTCGTGAAGCTTACGAAAATAAAGAAGTATTAAAGGCTCCGGTAACTCAGATTCTTGGTGGTGGACTGAGCGTTGTTGTAGAAGAGGCAAGAGTGTTCATTCCGGCAAGTCTTGTGTCAGATACATATGAGAAAGACCTGAGCAAGTATCAGGGACAGGAGATTGAGTTCGTAATCAGTGAGTTCAATCCGAGAAGAAACCGTATCATTGGTGACAGAAGACAGCTACTGGTAGCTGAGAAAGCGGAGAAACAGAAAGATCTTTTTGCAAATCTTCATGCAGGAGACACTGTGGAAGGTATTGTGAAAAATATTACAGATTTCGGTGCGTTCGTCGATCTTGGCGGAGTAGATGGTCTGCTTCATATTTCCGAGATGTCCTGGGGACGTGTCGACAATCCGAAAAAGCTGTTCCATGTAGGAGATACAGTAAAAGTACTGGTTAAAGATGTGCATGATACAAAGATTGCGTTATCTCTGAAATTCCCGGAGACAAATCCTTGGCTCCATGCGGCTGAGGACTACGCAGTTGGTAATATTGTAACAGGTAAGGTGGCCAGAATGACAGATTTTGGTGCTTTTGTAGAGCTGGTACCTGGCGTTGACGCACTCCTTCATGTATCACAGATTTCCAGAGCTCATGTTGAGAAGCCGGCGGATGTACTGAAAGTCGGACAGGAAATCACAGCAAAGATCGTGGACTTAAACGAAGAAGAAAAGAAAATCAGTCTGAGCATGAAAGCGTTAGAGCCGGCTGCTGAGGAGACGAAAGAGGAAACTCCGGCGGCAGAGTAATATTTGCCGGTTTTGATGAGCGTATAGATGTTGCATTGTAAAAATAGAGGCTATTCGCTTTAGTCTCTATTTTTTCATGTTTAAGTATATGTTAAAAAATGAACGAGGAGGAAAAAAAGATGGGACTTTTAACTTTCAAGGGTGGTATTCATCCGAATGATGGAAAAAGTCTGGCAAAGGATAAGGCGATTGTCGAAGTCCTGCCTGAAGGAGATCTGGTCTTTCCGCTTTCTCAGCATATTGGTGCGCCGGCGGCTCCGATTGTCAAGGTCGGAGATCAGGTTCTGAAAGGACAAAAAATTGCGGAGGCCGGAGGGTTTGTCTCTGCGCCGGTGTATTCTTCGGTTTCCGGAAAGGTAAAAGCGATTGCTCCGTATTTTACACCGACCGGGGGAAAGGTTTCATCCATTATCGTGGAGAATGATGGGGCCTATACAGAGGCTGAGCGACTTTCTACCAGACCATTGGAGATGCTTTCCAAGGAAGAGATTCTGAATTTAATCGCTGAGGCAGGGATTGTCGGAATGGGCGGAGCAGGATTCCCAACGAGAGTGAAACTTTCACCGAAGGAACCGGAAAAGATTGAATATGTCATCGCAAACTGTGCGGAGTGTGAGCCTTATATTACGGCGGATTATCGCAGAATGATGGAAAACCCGGATGAGCTTGTAGAAGGTATGCGTGTCATTCTGAAGCTCTTTGACAATGCGAAGGGGATCTTTGCGGTGGAAGATAATAAGCCTGATTGTATTGAGAAGCTGGAAAAACTGACGAGCGGTGAGCCGCGTATGGAAGTAGCCAAGCTGATGACCAAATATCCGCAGGGCGGTGAGCGCCAGTTAATCTATGCGGTGACGAAAAGAGCGATCAATTCTTCCATGCTTCCAGCCGATGTTGGGTGCGTAGTGGACAATGTGGAGACGATCATCCACATTTACGATGCGGTTGTCAACGGCAGACCGTGCATCGACCGTGTGGTAACGGTCAGCGGAGATGGAATCACGAATCCGGGGAATTTCAAAGTTCCGCTTGGCATGAACCAGCAGGAGCTGGTCAATATGGCGGGAGGATTTCAGGGTACTCCGGAGAAGATTGTTTCCGGCGGTCCGATGATGGGATTTGCCATGTTTACACTGGATGTCCCTGTTACAAAGACTTCTTCCTCGATTCTGTGTATGACAAAAGACGAGGTGGCAAAGTACGAACCATCCGCATGTATTAACTGCGGCCGGTGCATTGAGGCATGCCCAAGCCGCCTGATTCCGTCCAGGCTTGCGGATTACGCAGAGCGCCATGATGAGGCGGCATTTGAGAAAGAGTTCGGTGTAGAATGTATGGAGTGTGGTTCCTGTAGTTATGTCTGTCCGGCGAAGCGGCAGCTAAAGCAGGGGATCAGTTCCATGAGAAAAACCGTTCTTGCAAACAGGAAGAAAAAGTAGAAAGTGAGAGGTGGACAAAGTGAACGAGCAGTTTAATATTTCGGCATCTCCGCATATCCGGGCCAAGGACTCCACAGGAAATATCATGCTGTGGGTTGTGATTGCGCTTCTGCCTGCGACGCTTTTTGGAATTTGGAATTTCCGGGATCAAAATGCGTGGATTTTAGTGATCGTGACAGTGGCAGCGGCTGTGCTGACGGAGTTTGTTTACGAAAAACTGATGCATAAAAAGGTGACGATTCAGGATATGAGTGCCGCAGTGACGGGGCTTTTGCTGGCGCTCAATCTTCCGCCTTCTGCCCCATGGTGGATGGGCGTTTTGGGAGCAGTGTTCGCAATTCTGATCGTAAAACAGCTTTTTGGAGGTCTGGGACAGAATTTTATGAACCCGGCCCTTGCGGCAAGATGCTTTCTTTTGATTTCCTTTACCGGGAGAATGACCTCTTTTACATACGATGGTGTGGCTGGGGCGACTCCTCTGGCTACGATGCGCGCGGATGGTTCGATTGCGAATGTAGATACTATGAAAATGTTTATTGGGCAGATTCCGGGAACGATCGGGGAAACTTCCGTGATCGCAATTATGATCGGTGCAATTATCCTGCTTTTAAAGGGAATCATTGATCTTAGAATTCCGGGCAGTTACTTGGTAAGCTTTGTGGTATTTATCACGATTTTCGGTGGTCATGGTTTTGATTGGAGCTTTATTACCGCTCATCTGTGCGGCGGTGGAATTATGCTCGGCGCCTGGTTTATGGCGACTGATTATGTCACAAGCCCGATTACTAAGAAAGGGCAGATCGTTTATGGTATCCTTCTTGGTGTCCTGACCGGACTGTTCCGCCTTTATGGGGGATCCGCGGAGGGAGTATCCTACGCGATTATTATCGGCAACATTCTCGTTCCGCTGATTGAGAAGGTTACTCTTCCAAAACCATTTGGTAAAGGAGGAGAGAAATAATGAACAAGATTTTGAAAAATACGGTGATTCTGACAATCATCACACTGGTTTCCGGCGTGGCGTTAGGCGGCGTCTATCAGATTACAAAGGAGCCGATCGCAAAGGCACAGGAAGAGGCGAAGCAGGAGGCGTATCAGCAGGTATTTGAAGATGCGGATGCTTTTGAAGTGTTAAAAGTGGATGCCCAGGAAGCTGCGGATGCGGTTGCGTCAGCAGGTGTGGACGACGGCGCTGTCATTGATGAGGCAGTAGAAGCAATACAGGGCGGCGAAACGATTGGATATGTTATCACATCCACTGACCCGAACGGATACGGAGGGGATATCCAGGTGTCTGTCGGTATTCAAAGCGATGGAACTGTCAGCGGTATTGCGATCCTTTCCATCAGTGAGACCGCAGGTCTTGGTATGAAGGCGGCGGAACCGGATTTTTACGAGCAGTATTCCGGCAAACAGACAGATCACTTTTACGTCTCTAAAGATGGAGGAGAGGGCGAAGAGATCGATGCGATCAGCGGCGCTACTATCACAAGCAGGGCCGTGACAGGAGCTGTGAACTCGTCTCTTGGATATTTTCAGAATGTATTAGGAGGCAGTGCAGATGAATAGATGTGTGGAACGCTTATATAATGGAATTATCAAAGAGAATCCGACGTTTGTTATGATGCTTGGCATGTGTCCGACGCTTGCGGTCACGACATCCGCCATCAACGGAATCGGGATGGGACTTTCCACAACGGTGGTGCTTGTTTTATCCAATATTATGATTTCCGCGCTTCGGAAAATCATTCCGGATTCGGTTCGGATTCCGGCATTTATTGTAGTGGTTGCTTCTTTCGTAACGATTGTTCAGTTTCTTCTGCAAGGGTTTGTACCGAGCCTTTATGATTCACTTGGGCTTTACATTCCGCTGATTGTTGTAAACTGTATCATCCTTGGGCGTGCGGAGAGTTACGCTTCTAAGAATCCGATCCTTCCGTCTTTGTTTGACGGACTTGGAATGGGACTTGGATTTACCTTTGGACTTACC
>OLVP01001969.1_pt1 | contig 10767 bp, 6 predicted proteins | sample 1673281 | NCBI WGS metagenome assembly OLVP01 (sample SAMEA3178940, study PRJEB25190) | human gut metagenome | biome: human gut; feature: human-associated habitat; material: faeces | place: Austria | collected 2013
CCGACAAGTTCGTACAGGCTTACTTCCAGTACGACTCCAAGAAGACCGGCGGCGTAACCGTTTCGCATCTGCGTTTTGGCGACAAGCCGATCCGTTCTCCTTACTACATCAACAAGGCTGACTTCGTAGCATGCCACAACCCGTCCTACATCACCAAGCACTTCCCGATCGTGCGTGACGTTAAGCCGGGCGGCGTATTCCTCATCAACTGCCAGTGGTCTCCGGAAGAGCTGAGCAAGCATCTGGCAGCTTCCGAGAAGCGCTACATTGCTAAGAACAACGTTCAGCTTTACACCATCAACGCAATCGACCTCGCTATCGAGATCGGCATGGGCAAGCGCACCAACACCATTCTGCAGTCTGCATTCTTCGCACTGGCTAAGGTAATGCCGAGCGAGCAGGCTATCCAGTTCATGAAGGACGCTGCTACCAAGTCCTACCTGAAGAAGGGCCAGGACATCGTTGATATGAACCACAAGGCTATCGACATCGGCGCTACCGCATTCAAGAAGATCGAAGTACCGGCTGACTGGGCTGACGCACAGGACGAGGTTGATACCCGCGATCTGCAGGGCCGTCCGGAAGTTGTCAAGATGGTCAAGGACGTTATGGAGCCGATCGGCCGCATGGACGGCGACTCCCTGCCGGTATCCGCATTCGCAGGCGAGCATGTTGACGGCTCCTTCGAGCACGGCGCAGCTGCTTACGAGAAGCGCGGCGTAGCAGTTACCGTTCCGCAGTGGAACGAGGCTACCTGTGTTCAGTGTAACCAGTGTGCTTACGTCTGCCCGCACGCTACCATTCGTCCGTTTGCACTGACCGAAGAAGAGGCTGCTGCTGCACCGGCTTCCACCAAGCTGGTTGACATCAAGGCAGGCAAGGGCAAGGGCGTTTACAAGTACACCATGGCTGTATCTCCGCTGGACTGCATGGGCTGCGGCGTATGTATCGGCGTCTGCCCGACCAAGTCCCTCAAGATGGTACCGCAGGCAGAGGAAGCTGCTCAGCAGGATGCATTCGATTACTGCGTAGCAAAGGTTTCCGAGAAGGCCGACATGATCTCCACGAACTCCGTAAAGGATTCGCAGTTCAAGAAGCCGCTGCTTGAGTTCTCCGGTTCCTGCGCAGGCTGTGCAGAGACCTCTTACGCCCGCCTGATCACTCAGGTTTGCGGCGACCGCATGTACATCTCCAACGCTACTGGCTGTTCGTCCATTTGGGGCGGCCCGGCTGCTACCTCCCCGTACACCGTTGATGCAAACGGTCACGGTCCGGCATGGGCTAACTCCCTGTTCGAGGATAACGCAGAGCACGGCCTTGGCATGTACTATGGTCAGGAAGCTCTCCGTGAGCGCCTGATCTCCAAGCTGGAAGTTATGGCTGGCTCTGAGAACGCTACCGACAGCTTCAAGAACGCTGTTAACAGCTTCATGGATACCAAGGACAACGGTGCAGCTAACGCTGAGCCGGCAAAGGCACTGGTTGCAGAGCTCGAAAAGGGCGCAGCAGCAGGCTGCCCGGACTGCAAGGATATTCTGGCTCACAAGGAATACCTCGCTAAGAAGTCCGTTTGGATCTTCGGCGGCGACGGCTGGGCATATGACATCGGCTTCGGCGGTCTGGATCACGTTCTGGCATCCGGCAAGGACGTAAACGTTATGGTATTCGATACCGAGGTTTACTCCAACACCGGCGGACAGGCTTCCAAGGCTACCAACATCGGTGCTGTTGCACAGTTCGCAGCTTCCGGTAAGACCACCAAGAAGAAGAGCCTTGCTGAGATCGCTATGAGCTACGGCTACGTTTACGTTGCACAGGTAGCTATGGGCGCTAACCCGGCTCAGACCCTGAAGGCCATCGCTGAGGCTGAGGCTTATCCGGGCCCGTCGCTGGTAATCGGCTATGCTCCGTGTGAGATGCACTCCATCAAGGGCGGCATGACCAACTGCCAGGCTGAGATGAAGAAGGCTGTTGACTGCGGTTACTGGAACCTGTTCCGCTTCAACCCGCAGCTGGCTGACGAGGGCAAGAACCCGTTCATTCTGGAGTCCAAGGAGCCCAAGACCGAGGATTACCGCAAGTTCATGATGGGCGAGGCTCGTTACTCCGCACTGACCCGTTCGTTCCCGGATCGTGCAGAGGGCCTGTTCGAGCGTTCCGAGGTAGAGTCTACCAAGCGTTACGCTCACCTGAAGCGCCTGCAGGATCTGTACGCTCCCGAGGCGTAAGATCGCGCAAAACGCTTGCTGAAATAGCATAATGAAATCCCGCAGAGTTTCTCTCTGCGGGATTTTTTCTATTTCTTTTCGAAATTTTCTATGGTATACTCATGGCAAGGATAGGAAACCACAATCGGATAGAGAAAGGCGGATGTTTATGAACAGAGATCTGCTCAAACGTGTGGGAATGTTGACGGCGGCAACTGCCGCCTGTACAGCCGGTGTTTTCGGGGTGCTGGCGGTGAATGGCTTACGCTACATGAGGCCAACGACAGATAACTGGTGGCTGCTGCCGTGGGTCGAACCGGCGGCAAGAATCGAACAGTCCGTCATGGATTTTCAGGATTCTTCTGCACCCAGCTATACCATTACCGGTTATGATGCACAGAATCGTGAGATTTGGTCGAGTACGACGTTAGGCAGGCTGACCTTGGTCGGCAGCAGCCGTTATGTGTACACCGGCAACACTGAAGTGCAGTATAATTGGGGAGAGGGTCAGCCGGCTGTGGTCTGGCAGTATGATGAACAGGGACGGCTCATTCGGGAGGAAATCCCGGGGGAGGCTGTGACGAACTTTTTTTATCACGGAAACGAGACAAAGCCTTATCTGGAGAAATCCTATAACGGTCAGAATGTTCAGCTTCTGCAGAAAACCACAGAAACAGACAGCAGTACCGGAAATACGATCACATTATGTATGTGGTATGAGGAGGACGGCACTTTTCAGATGAGGGTACGTTTTACCGAGGATGCGCACGGCAATATCATCAAGCGGGAGGTTACCGACGCGGACGGCGGGACAGAAACTTATGTCAACCGATGGATGTATGATGATGCCGCACGCACAGCCACCTGCGTGAATGGTGAATCGGGCATGATCGAGAAACATTGGTATGATGAGCAGGGACGCTGCATCAAGGATACATGGAGTAATGAAAACGGCAGACAATTTGAAACTACCACGACATACACTGACGTAACCCGCTGAGGAGGTGCGCCCATGAAGGAGGACATCTTCAAACGAGCCGTCTGCTGCGGCGTTGTTTTCGGCGTGAGTTCCAGCGAGCGCAAGGTTTACAGCGGCAGCAAAATGACATGGTATTCCACAACCTGCGGTGTAAAGACGGTTTCTTACACAGAGTATGACGAGCAGGGGCGTATCATTCGCACAGCGAATGCGGACGGAATAGAGACTTACATCTATCGCGGAGACGAGGAAGAACCGTATCTGGAGCAGAGCTGCGACACGGCAGGCAACATGCAGTCACAGACAGTGTCGGAATACAATCCCAAAACCGGAGAAACGACCAGAACCAGTACGGTTTTCGCGGGTGTGCTGACCGGTACATGGATCACGGTGAAGGATGCACGCGGTTCCATACTGCGCATGGAAAACAATGTGCATGATCCGAATTACGAAATGATGTAGGACAACGAGTGGACGTATGACGACACCGAGCGCACCGCAGTCTGCGTCAGCGAGGATGTCGTAACCGAGAAAATATGGTATGACGAGCAGCAGCGCGTCCTGCGGGATGAATACTATACGCCGGACGGTATTCTGCAGACCTGCACCGTCAATGATTTTTTGACATTACCCGATAAATCTGGGAACCTTTTGCAGATACCAAACGTCAAATACAATGCAGCGATCAGAAAACAGCGCGCGCAATATCCAAAACAAAGAAAAAATCACTGACCGCTGAATTAAAAGGAGGATTTTCTATGAAACGAACGATTGCAGCGATTTTATCTGCGGCTATGCTGGTAACGGCAGCTGTGGCAGCGGAAGCGCCGAGCAGTTGGGCCAAGTCGGCGGTGGATACCGCGCGGAACGCGGGCATTGTGCCGGAGCAGGTTGATCAGGCGTACACGCAGAGCATCACCCGAGCGGATTTCTGTGCGCTGGCGGCAGCGGTTTACCGCACCTGGGAAAAGAGCGGCAACGTAAAATCCGTCGAGAAAACCGCGGTCTCCTTCTCGGATACCAAGGACGAGGATGTGCTGCTCTGTGCGTCTCTGGGCGTGGTAAACGGCGTTGGCAATGGCAAATTTGCACCGCAGCAGCAGTTGACCCGTCAGCAGGCGGCAAGCATGCTGCACCGTCTGGGCAATCTGCGCAAGAATGCCAAGGACAGCGTGAAGGACCGTATGCCGCACGTTTTCGCGGACGGCGCGGACATTCAGGCGTGGGCACGCAGCGATGTGTACTGGGCGTACAACAGCGGCGTGATGAACGGTGTCAGCGGCAATCGTTTTGCACCGAATAACAGCTATACGCACGAGCAGTCCATCGCGACCATGCTGCGCCTGTATGATACCAAGTATGCTGTCAAGGACGACAGCACGAGCAGCACCGGCAGCAAATATAAGATTACTTATGGTATTGTCGGTGCAGGCATGTCGCAGGTCTATTTGGAAGATGCAAAAGGCAATCGCCTGCTGACAGATTACAAGGACACCAAGGGTGAATTTTACGATATTGAGTTGTTCGGTGAGTGGGTCACGCTGCGGAAAACCGTGGACTATCAGCATGATGTGCACAACATGAAGACCGGTGAAACACTGGAAAACTACGCTGTTAGCGGCACGGACGGCGAGCAGGTCGGCTGGCTGCGTCCGTCTCCGGAGAATGGCGGTACGGTTTATGGCAAGGACCGCATTATCTATGCCGATGGCACGAGCAGCACGCAGACGTATGACGCACTGACCGATTTCAAGGACGGCAAGGCAGTTGTCCGCGTGGACAGCAAGACCATTGCCGCTATCGACACGACCGGAAAGACTCTGTGGAGCATGAATTTTGCGTTTGACCGCAGCAAGGCGGCTGTTGATGATGGAGCGGGCGACCGTTTTGTTGTGACGAACAGCACTTCGACCTCGTACACGATTATTGCAGGCGGCAAGCGCATTGCGTCCAGCTCGCTGCCGCTCAAGGTGAGCCAGTACAGCGATACCTACATTCATATGGAATCGGTCGGTTACTACGCGCTGTACAACTTTAACGGCAAAAAGCTGACAAAGACCTATCAGAATGCGTTTGACGAGGTTGGTCAGAACATTTACAGCCACTGGATCAACGACAAGGAATACGAGTACATCCGCTGTGATGCGGACGGCACGAACAAGGTTCTGTTCCGCGTGAAGTGCCCGAACGGCCGTCCGGGCGCACTGCCGACCGACGGCGCAGGCGTGTATGCGCTCCGCACGGATGAGCATACCGTTACCTGCTTTGACCGCTTCGGCACGACGCTCGGCACCATCAAGTACGATGGCGAAATCACGATGGAACCCACCTTTGAAAACGGCTGTGTCCGCGTGATGGATAAGCTGTACCTCCCGACGGGTGAGGAAATCTGATAAACACGAAAAAGGCACTCTTCGGAGTGCCTTTTGTCTGTTTCAGCCTTGTAACGATGTGGAGAAACGGTTATAATAGGTCATGTACGATAAAAGACGAAAAAAGGAGGAATTTCCTTGCAGTTAGAACAAACGCTGCGGACGCTGTGCGCGCTGCCGGCGGTCAGCGGCTTTGAAATGCAGGCGGCAAAGGCCGTCGCGGAGCTGTTCCGCCCGTACTGCGACACCGTGGATACGGACAAGAACGGCAACGTGATCGGCAGCCTGTCCTGCGGTAAAGAGGGCGCGAAAACCGTTATGCTGGACGCACATCTCGACCAGATCGGCTTTCTTGTTACCGAGGTGCTGGACGGCGGCTTTCTGCGGTTCGCGCCGGTCGGCGGTGTGGACCCGCGCATGCTGCTCGGCGGTGAGGTGACCATTCTCGCGGACAAACCGCTGTACGGCGTGGTATCCTGCATGCCGCCGCACCTGCTCAAGGCAGGCGAGCAGAACAAGGCTGTACCCATCGACCAGATGGCGATCGACACCGGTCTGCTCGATGCCAAAAGCCGCATTCGCGTCGGCACGCCGATCGTGTTCGCGCAGCAGCCGATCAAGCTGGCGGGCGGTCAGCTTTGCAGCAAGTGCCTTGACGACCGAGCGGGCGTTGCTGCCATCCTGCTGGCGATGGAGCAGCTGCACGCAGCAAAGGACAAGCTGAAGTGCAATGTTGCGGTGCTCATCAGCACGCAGGAGGAAGTCACTGAACTGGGTGCGCAGACCGGCGCGTTTACGGTTCAGCCGGAGTACGCCATCGCGGTGGACGTAACCCACGGCAGAACGCCGGACGGTCCGTCGGACGGTGTGTTCGACCTCGGCAGCGGCGTGGCAGTCGGCATGGGTCCGAACCTGCACCGCGGCTTCACCAAGGCGCTCATCAAGACCGCCAAGGCGAACGACATCGACTATACGCTCGAAATTATGGAGGGCAACACCGGCACGAATGCGTGGACGATGCAGATCGTCGGCCGCGGCATCGCAATGGGTCTGCTGTCCATTCCGGAAAAATACATGCATACGCCGGTCGAGGTCGTGGAGCTGTCTGATGTGCAGGCAGTCGCTGATCTGATGGCAGAATTCCTGCGCGAATTTGACGGGGAGGTGGGCGCATGATCGAACTGATGAAGCAGCTGTGCGCGCTGCCGGGGCCGTCCGGCTGTGAGGATGCGGTGCGCGAGTTTGTGCTCGAGAAGGTAAAACCGTTCGCGGATGAGATCAAGACCGATGCCATCGGCAATGTGATGGTGTTCCGCAAGGGCAAAAAGGCGCTCGAGCGTCCGGTTGTGCTGTGCGCGCACATGGATGAGGTCGGCGTTATCATCAAGAAGATTACGGACGACGGCATGCTGAAATTTGGCTTTGTCGGCGGCGTGGACCCGCGCGTGGTCATCGGCCGACCGGTTCGCTTCGGTGATGTGCAGGGCGTGATCGGCATCAAGGCAGTTCATCTGACAACTGCCGCAGAGCGCCGCACCATGCCAAAGACCAAGGATTTGTATATCGACATCGGTGCAGCGAGCAAAGCTGCCGCTGAGGACAAGGTTTCGCTTGGCGATTACGGCGTGTTTGACTCGGCGGTTGTCGAGTTCGGCGACGGTCTTATCAAGGCCAAGGCGATCGACGACCGTGTCGGCTGTGCCGCGCTCCTCAAGCTCATCGAGGACGAGCCGCCCATCGACACCTGGTTCTGCTTCACCGTGCAGGAGGAAGTCGGTCTGCGCGGTGCGGCAAGCATGGCATATGCGCTTGACCCGGGATTCGCAATGGTGCTCGAGGGCACGACAGCCGCTGATCTCGCGGAGGTGGAAGGCGGCAAAGCTGTTTGCCGTGTACGCGGCGGTGTCGTTCTGCCGTTCATGGATGGCGCGACTATCTACGATGCGGAGCTGTTTGAACTTCTGCGCAATGCCTGCGACAAGCGCGGCATCCGCTGGCAGACGAAAACGCGCGTAGCCGGCGGCACGGACGCAGGCCGTATCCACAAGAGCCGTGCAGGCGTGCGCGTGTGCGCGGCTGCGGCTCCGGTACGCTATATTCACTCGCCGTCCTCGGTGGCGGCAGTAGCTGACTGCGAAGCGGTGCTTTCCGCCGCACGCGCATTTCTGGAAGAACTCGGAGGGGACGACGAATGAGCAAGATTTTTGATTTATGGAACACGGTCGCGGGTGCATTCGGCCCTTCCGGCCGTGAGGATGCGGTTCGCGAAACCATCGCGGAGATTGCAGGCGCGTATATCGACGACGTGACGACGGACGCGCTCGGCAATCTTATCTGCCGCAAAAAAGGCGCAAAAAATGGCAAAAAGCTGTTGTTTGCCGCGCATATGGACTCTATCGGCGTGGTTGCCACCTATATTGAGGACAAGGGCTTCATCCGCTTCTCGCAGATCGGCGGCCTGTATGTCGGTGATCTGCTGAATATTCAGGTGAAGTTTGCCAACGGCACGCGCGGCGTGATCTCCTACGAGGAAAAGACGCCGCTTAAGGATTTGACGCTGGATAATCTGTTCATCGACATCGGTGCAAAGAATGCCGAGGAAGCGCGCAAGCGGGTGCAGATCGGTGATTTCGCTGTGTACGAGGCACCGCGGTTCGAGCAGAACGGCGTGCTGTGCGGTCCGTATCTGGACAACCGTATCGGTTGCGTGACGCTCCTGCTGATGATGGAGCAGCTGGCGGACAAGGAAATCGAGAACGACCTGTACTTCGTGTTTACGGCACAGGAGGAGGTTGGCCTGCGCGGCGCAGGCGCGGCAGCGTTCGCAGTTGAGCCGGATGCGGCTATCGCGGTGGATGTGACCGATACCGGCGACCTGCCGGAGATGAAGTCCGCGATGGCGGTCGAGCTGGGCAAGGGACCGGCAGTCAAGGTGATGGACCGCTCGGTTATCTGCACACCGGCGGTTGTGGATGCGCTTGAGCAGGCGGCGAAAGACTGCGGTGTATCCGCGCAGCGCGAAATCCTGCTGTGCGGCGGCACGGATACTTCGGCGCTGCAGAAGGCGCGCGCAGGCGTGCAGGCAGGCGCGGTCTCTATCCCGACTCGCTATATCCATTCTCCGAGCGAGCTGTGTGCGGTTTCCGACGTCGAGGACGCAGCAAAGCTGCTGGCACAGTACGCACTCCGAAAATAACTGATAGAATTACTGGGAATTTTGTAAAAATCGACAGGTGACAGATCTTCGATTTTGCAGTATGATAAAGACACAGCAAGGGGGCTGGTACCGATAAAGGTGCAGGACTCTTGCTGTTTTCTTTTATATCCTTTCTCATTTCGACTACATCTTACTTACATACTACTCTTTGCCTGAAACCGTTCTATCTTATGGTAGAGCGGTTTCAGGTATTTTACGCTCTTTATTCGGCAAAACGCGCACGTTGTCCGTGCTATACTGAATTTTGTTCGGGAGGTGAGGTATGGTCGTCTATCTGGATGTGCTGTTTGCTGTCAACACGCTGATGGATGGCGCAACGCTGCTTGCGGCGGCTCGCTTAGGCGGCGTGCAGGTGCGGAAAATGCGGCTGATTTTCTCAGCAGCACTCGGCGGCGGCTATGCCGTGCTGGGTGCGGTCTGGCCGGTGCTGACACTTGCACCGCTGCGCCTTCTTGCAGGATTGGGCCTGTGCATGATCGCTTTCGGCAGAGAGCGGCACCTTGCGCGGCTGTGTGCACTGTACGGCGTGGTCGCGGCCTCGTTCGCCGGACTGGCGGCGGCGCTGAGTGCCGCAAGCGGCAGAAGGCTGCTGCTCTCGTGCGGGTACTACTTTGCGGTGCCGATACAGGTGCTCGTGCTGGCGGCAGCTGTCGGCTACGCGGCAAGCGGGATACTCCTGTGCGGAGATGCAAAGCACGGCGCGCTGCACCGCGAAACAGAAACGCTGACCATCCGGTTCGGCACTCGGCAGACCGCCGTGCGCGTGCTGCACGACACAGGCAACGACCTGACCGAACCGGTTTCCGGAAAGCCGGTCGTGGTGCTCGAGCGCAAGACCGCCGAGTGCCTGCTGGACACGAAACTGTCGTTCGGCAGTGCGTCCGCGCAGCTGACGGCTCTGCCGGAAAATCTGGCTGCACGCTGCGGTCTGCTGCCGTTTCACGCGGTCGGCACGGATGGCGGTCTGCTGCTGTATTTCCGGCCGGACAGCGTGCTGAGAGCGGACGGCACGGCACTCGACTGTGTGTGTGCGGTCAGTGCGGTCTCCATCGGACAGGGCGCGTACGAGGGACTTATCGGGGTGTGAAAGGGAGAGCAAAATGAAATTTCTGCAGTGGTTAAAGATGGTTTTGCGGCGGTTTCGAGCGCAAGGCGTACATTATATCGGCGGCAGCGATGTTCTGCCGCCGCCGTTGTCTCCGGAGGAGGAGGCCGCCGCTGTGGAGGCGAACAGCGGGGGCGATGTTGCGGCGCGCAACCGTCTTATCGAGCACAATCTGCGGCTGGTGGTGTTCCTGGCGCGTAAGTTTGAGTCGAGCGGTGTGGGAACAGAAGATTTAATTTCTATTGGAACGATCGGACTCATCAAGGCGGTGAGCACCTACCGGAGCGACAAAAACGTCAAGCTGGCGACGTATGCGTCGCGGTGTATCGAGAACGAGATCCTCATGCACCTGCGCAAGATCGCCGGACGGCGGAGCGAGGTTTCCATCGACGAGCCGCTGTCCTCGGACTGGGACGGCAACGAGCTGCTGCTGAGTGATATTCTCGGCACCGAGCCGGACAGCGTCATGCGGCCGCTCGAGGACGATGTGGACAAAATGCTGCTGCATCGGGCACTGGGCCATCTGCCGCCGAGAGAGCGGCAGATCATCTCGCTGCGGTTCGGCATCGGCACGCCGAAGGCGCTGACACAGAAGGAGGTCGCGGATTTGCTGGGTATCTCGCAAAGCTACATTTCAAGGCTGGAAAAGCGGATTATCGCTCGAATGCGAAAAGATATTTTGAAGTATTCGGCGTTTTAAGAAAGAGTGAAGAGAACGCAATGGGTTATCATTCTGTGGGCGGCCAATGGCCGCCCCTGCGTTTTAGCAATGAGCAGATGGTTTAGATAGGGTGCGCCGAGTCGCACCCCAGGGCACCTTCTCTTGCCCTGACGGGCAATTCACCTTGCCGCACCCTACGGTAAAATTGGTTAATAATTGTAATTCG
>OLVP01001977.1_pt1 | contig 10729 bp, 19 predicted proteins | sample 1673281 | NCBI WGS metagenome assembly OLVP01 (sample SAMEA3178940, study PRJEB25190) | human gut metagenome | biome: human gut; feature: human-associated habitat; material: faeces | place: Austria | collected 2013
CGCCAAACTGCTTGCGGGCGAAAGCTGCGCACTTGTCACGGACGCGGGTACGCCCGCGGTCTCCGATCCGGGTGAGGATCTGGTGGCCTTGTGCGCGGAGCATAACGTACCGATTGTCCCGATCCCGGGCTGCTGCGCTGCGGTATGTGCGCTGGCCGCTTCGGGCCTGCCGACAGGGCGCTGGTGCTTTGAGGGTTTCCTGTCCGTGAACAAGAAGGCGCGGCGCGCACATCTGGACGCACTGCAGGATGAAAAGCGCACGATGATCTTTTATGAGGCTCCGCACAAGCTGTGCGCCACGCTGCGCGACCTTGCTGAAGCCTTCGGCGGCGAGCGCCGCATCTCGCTCTCGCGCGAACTGACCAAGCTGCACGAAGAGACGCTGCGTATGACGCTTGCAGAAGCCATCGCCTATTTCGACCAAACGCCGCCGCGCGGCGAATTCGTCCTCATCGTAGAGGGAGCCCCGGATGAGCCGGAAACCGCGCAGGATGAACAGGAACGGCTCGCCGCTGCAGCCACTGAGGTCCGCCGCCGCATGGCGGAGGGCCAGACACAGAAGGATGCCGTCAAGGCGGTCTCCGCTGCAGCCGGCATCAAGAAAAATGCACTCTACCGCTATGTCTTAGAGGATTCCGCCGAATAGGTCACAGGGTATTTCCAGTTTGTTCACACAAAGAACAAACTATTGAACTATACTTAAGGTATCCGATTACCGAGGTGGAATTACCATGTCTACGATTTTGATCGCCGATGACGAGGCGCGCATCCGCCGTCTGGTCAGTGATTTCCTCAAGCGCGACGGCCATACCATTCTCGAAGCCGCAGACGGCCGTGCAGCCATGCAGTTGATTGAAAACCGCCGTCCCAGCCTGGATCTTGCCATTCTGGATGTGATGATGCCTGGCATGGATGGATTTGACGTCCTGCGCGAGCTCCGCAGCCAGGAAGGCAACGATAAACATCTGCCGGTGATGATGCTGACCGCCCGTGCCGAGGATGCGGATCAGGTACGCGGCCTTGAAGAGGGGGCGGATGATTATGTGACCAAACCGTTTTCCCCAATTGTGCTTGCCGCCCGGGTCCGTGCCCTCCTCAAGCGCGAGGGCCGTTCCGCGACGCCGGTCGGGCAGTTCGGCCCGCTGTCTATCAACGAACTGCGCCGTGAGGTGCTGGTGAACGAAACCCCAGTCGACCTGACTCCCAAAGAATACGAACTGCTGATTTATTTCAAAAATAACCGTTCGATCGCGCTTTCCCGCGAGAGCATCCTGAATGCGGTGTGGGGCTACGATTATTTCGGCGACCTGCGCACTGTGGATACGCATGTCAAAAAGCTGCGCGCCAAGCTGGGCGACTGCGGCTCGATGATCGAGACGGTGCGCGGCTACGGTTACCGTTTTGAGGGATGAATATGAAACGCCGGTCGATCCGCTTCAAATTCTTTGTTGCGATCAGCGCCGTTACGCTGGTCTTTATCGGCGTGCTTTTGATTCTCAACCTGTTTTTTTATGAGGATTATTATATGCTCATGCGGCGGGGTGAGCTGCGCGACGCATATCAGGGCATCCGGAACAGCTACTCCGGCGATATTGAAGAAATGATGACCGTGCTGGATAACTATGAAAGCCAGACCGCGATCCGTATGGCCGTTGTCTGCTCGGATGGCACCGTGCTGTACACTTCGTTCAATACGCGGTCGGACGAGGGAAACGCCGATACGCAAAACCCGTTCCAGCTGCCGGATTTTGATCTGCTCGACCAGCAGCGCCGCGGCTATACGATCCTGCAGTCCATTGCACAAAATGTCAGCTGGAACACGCTGGACAGCCACAGCTATCAATTCCTGAACGTCACGCTGTGGGATAATGACCAGTATCTGTGTCTTGCCGGCGTTTTAGATAATCAGGCAGACAAATGTCTGTTTGCTTATATGCCCTACGCTTATATCGAGCAGAACTCCTCGCTCAATCTGGTCTTTCTCGTCATTGCCGGCGGCTGCGCGCTGCTGATCTGCCTTATATTCGCTTATGGGGTTTCCCGGTGGTTCTCCCGGCCGCTGATTGCGATGGCCGGCCTGGCAGACCGCATGAGCGAGTTGGATTTTTCCACCAAGTACCAAGGCGGGAGCACGGATGAAATTGGCCAGTTGGGCCAATCCCTCAACCGGTTATCTGCCTATCTGGAACAGACCATCCGCGAACTCAGGCAGTCCAATGAACAGTTGGCGCAGGAGATCAAGGAAAAAGAACGCATTGATAACATGCGCCAAGAGTTCATCGTCAATGTGTCGCATGAACTCAAAACACCGATCGCACTGATCCAAGGTTATGCTGAGGGATTGACTGCCGGCGTGGCAGACGATCCGGAAGACCGGAAATACTACTGTGACACAATCGCCGATGAAGCCGATCACATGAACAAGCTTGTCATGCAGCTTTTGAACTTGTCCCGGCTTGAACTGGGTGCAGAACAAACTTATAGCGAGGATATTGACCTGCATGAACTGTGTGCTGAGGCTGTGCGGAAAACTGCTGTGCTATGTGAAAGCCGCGGCCTGACAGTGGAATATGACGATACCTGCATCACGGTCCGCACGGACGGTGATCTGCTCGACCAGGTATTGATGAATTATCTGTCCAATGCAATCCGCTATACAGTAGACGGCGGAAAGATAAAAATTTCTGTCAAACAGACGGGGGATTGCGTACGTCTGACGGTATTCAATGAAGGGGACGGCCTGCCCGAAGAGGAACTTCCAAAGATCTGGGAGAAATTCTATCGAACCGACCGCGCGCGTACGCGGGAAGCTGGCGGCACCGGCATCGGTTTGTCTCTGGTACGCGCCATTGCGGATACACTGCATGGCAGTTGTGGTGTAGAAAACGTGGAGGGCGGTATTGTTTTCTGGTTCGAATTATCTGCTTCCGCAGAAAACGACAGTGATTCTCCCGAGTCGGAACTATAATTTTTCTTGTGTTTCATTTATTTTACTTGACAACAGCTGCAAACCGTGATATAGTATATAAGCACTTTAAAGAAAGTTTCTATATCGCGGGGTAGAGCAGTTGGTAGCTCGTCGGGCTCATAACCCGGAGGTCGTTGGTTCAAGTCCAGCCCCCGCAACCACTAAAAAGCACTGATTCGGTAAGGATCAGTGCTTTTTCTTTACTTTTTCAAGGCCTTGCAATTTGTTACACTTTCGATAATTCAACTATAGTTCAACTCAGCTTCAAAATTCATGCTTTTTTCAAAAACACATCAGCCAGAATATCAGCATTCTTCTTGTCCGCCTCCTCCATGACATGGGCGTAAATATTGGCCGTAGTGCTTACTTGGGCGTGACCTAGCCGCTTTGATATGCTGACACTGTCCACGCCGTTAAAATACAGCATGGATGCCATTGTGTGCCGGAATGCGTGCGGATTGATATGTGGCAGATCATAGCGTTTACTGAACTTCTTGAGATAGTCTGTTACGCTATCTGGGTGCATAGGCTCCCCGGTATCCTGAGAAAATACAAAGCCTTTGTCTTGATAGTAGCCGCCTAACCTAAGCCGCTCCTGATTTTGCCACGCCCGATATTGCCGCAACAACTGCATCGTTTCTACCGGCAAAGATATGTACCGCTTAGAGCGTTCCGTTTTGGGAGTACTTTCATATATGCCTATGTCCGGGCTATATAAAACGCTATTGCAGATATAGACGCGCTTGCCCTCAAAATCCACCTTGTCCCATTTCAGCCCTAGCACTTCACCTCTGCGCGCGCCGGTAATTAGAAATAAATGCACAAGGACTTTCCACTTTAACGGTTCATGTTCTAACGCTTCACGAATAGCGGCTATCTGTTCTGGCTGGAAGTAGTTTACTTCTTTGCGTTCTACTTTTGGCAAAGTGGCACGCGACGCTACATTAAATGGAATCAGGCCTTCTTTCACTGCTTGTTCAAGCACAGTTGAAATCAGCCGATGGTGCTCTATAATAGTTTTCGCAGATAAAGTGCGAATATTTTCTTCAATACGGAAAGCACTTTCCATTTTTAGTTGCAGTACGGATGCAATCATCTGTGCTATTTCTTTGTCGACCGGTTCACCTTTCACCGCTGCATAAATGCTGCGCAGCGGCACGCCTGCCATTTCCGACAGAGCCGATCGGGTTATTGATCGTTTTTTAAGCAGGGCAGCCAAGTCTATCTTAGATATAGCGCGGCTGTGCATTTTTCCTTCACCAGGCTTGGATAGTTGCGTATACAAGCTATTAAGATGGTCGGCGCGAAGGTCTTTCAACTTGATATGTCCTATAGCAGGATAAATGCGTGTTGTCAGCTCCTTATACCGGACAATAGTCGAATGCTTTATCCCCCGGCTTTCCTTTTGTTCAATTACATAGTCGCAATAGGCGGCAAATTTCTGGCGATTGTCAGATGTTACCCCTTCTTTGCACTCCTTCTCAAAGGTCGCGGCGAAAGCCTCGGCCTTTTTTCGTGCGCTTTTTTCTGTCCATGTGGGAGACACCTCGAAAGTGGCTGTCCACGGTTTTAGCTGTTTCCCGCTTGCATCCCGGCCACGATGGACGCGGATTGAATAGGAAATCAACTTACCGTCTTTATTGCGGCGTTCTTGGATATTAGCCATTACAGTTAAACCTCCCAATCATAAATATTTTTTGTTCCTTCTCTTAGTTTTCTAAATTGAAAAGCGCATTTCATCTCTATATAATCATCTATTTGATTTATGAGCGCCAAGAGCTCCTTGTGTGAAAAATATCGAATCGATCCACGAGGAGAGATCATTTTTAGTGTTTGTTCTTGATACTTATTTCCACGGCTATCCGTCTTAATCGGCATCTCTTGTGTTGCATCGTTTACTTCATAAAAGTGCAGCTTAATTAAATCAAGAATAAGCTCCTGCTTCTCATTCCTATTTGCTGTACTAGCCCCAATTCTCTCTATTTCTGTTTTGTAGTCGTCTTTTAATAGAAAATACTCTACACGAATATTCAGCACTTGAGATAAAAGAAAAGCATACTCTTTTGACAACTTACGAGCTCCAGTTTCAATATAAGAAAGCTGTTTTACACTTCTGTCCTTGCCGTGATTATCGGGAAGCAATTCAATCTTTTCTATGAGTTCATCCCTTGATAGCCCGCGTAGCAACCTACACTCCTTAACCCTTTTTCCCGCTTCGAACATTTCTTCTTTTGTTTGCGTTCCAATTCCCATTTAACTATCCTCGTTTCAGCTAAAATAGAACATAAAAAATTGAAACATTGTTGTTCCAATATAAGAACATTTATGTTACCATAGTAGCACAGGGCAGGACGATATGCAAGCCCAAATCACGAAAGGAGACAAAAAAATGACACAGCAAACCATTGCCCGATTTATGACAATTCGTCAGGTGGCTGCAACTGGGATTTTATCGGAGCATCATCTTCGCTTGATGGCTAAGCGCGGAGAACTTCCAGGAATTTACGCTGGGAATCGCTTCAAGGTAAACTACCCCCTGCTGGTTGAACAACTGGACAAAGAAAGTCTGGGGGCGAATGCGCAGTGAAAACAACGAAAAACGCCCGCCCCGGTGCTGGCACACCGGAACGGGCAACAACAGAAACAGCAGCTTTTGGCGGGGCGGCTATTTCCTGCAATCATTCTACCACGGCGGCGGCTGGCCGTCAAATCAAAATATCCGATATGCTTAGTTACGGTCGAGAAAACGCCGTTCCCCTTCGTCATTTGACGGCGGTTTTACAGATGGACGATCGTTCAGTCCGCCTCAAGATTGAGCAAGAACGCCGGAGTGGAATTCCGATTTGCGCAGATAACACAACGGGGTATTACCTACCCAGCACGGCAGACGAAAAGGCTGCTTGCGTCCGCTCCATGCGACATCGGGCAAAAGAAATCATAAAAACCGCGCGAGCGATTGAAAGGGGGCATTGCTGATGCCAAAGCCCAAGCGGGCAACTTGGTGGAAGATGTTCTCCCATCAACGCGCCGTAATCGAATCCGTTTCCAACGAAGATGCTGGCATGGGTTTGAAGGCCGCTTTCCGGTACTTCGACGGTGAATCCATTCAGCCGGACGATCTATCACAAGCAGCTTTCACTATCTTTTGTGTCATGCGCCCTTATATCGATGAATCCATGCAGGATTATGAAAATTCTGTTCGGAATGGCCGAAAGGGAAGTGCTGCCCGCTGGGGCGAGTGATAGCCCCCCTATAGCCCCTCTATAGGGTGCCTTAGGGTGCCATAGAGAAGCAGAAGCAGATGCAGAAGCAGATACAGAAGTTATAAGGGAATAACTTCGTTATTCCTAGTGTATAAGGGCGCGGAGCGCAAGTAAAAGGGAACGCATGGCGTTCCGCCTCCAACATTTAAGGAGTAATTATGATTTTTGATTTTGAAAAATTTTCCAACATAACAAGCCGTGTCTTCCCTGATGGGGCATATACTTTGGAGGAAGCATTAACGGTTTTTCGATATTACTTTCAAAAGTACGAAGAGCGTACAGGCCGTGTGCATCCTCCTATCAAAGCAAGTCAGATTGTTCGCATTATTCGTGATATGCCATATATCTGTGAGGAGGACAAGGGAATGTGCTACACCGATATTTCACCAGATGCTTATTATGCTATGATTGACCAGCATTTCGCGACGAAATACAAAAACTGTGACTACAATATCAACCACTTTTTTAGCGGGAAGGTTCGGGAGTTACGCTTCTATGAATCATGTTATTGATAGCGAAGTGGCTGTATAGCCGCCAGAAAGCCGTAAAAACCGACGAAAGAAAGGAGTGATACCCATAACACCAAGAAAGGAAAAAGCCCTGCAAGCCTTGCTTGTATGCCGTACAAGGGCAGAAGCTGCGAAGCTGGCCGGGATTGGTGAAAGCACCTTGCGCGGCTACCTGAAAGAACCTGAATTTTTGGCGCGCTACCGTGAGGCGTTTGGGGCTTTGGTACAGGATGCCGCCCGTCAGGCACAGCAAGCCATTTCCCCCGCATTGTCTACGCTGGTTGAAATCATGCAGGACACAGGCAAGCAGGATGCTGCCCGCATTCAAGCTGCGCGGTCTGTGCTGGAATATGCATTGAAGTTGACCGAGCAGGAAGACATTTTGGAAAAACTGCGTGAATTGGAACAATGGAAGGATGAAAGCAGTGGACAGTATTAAACGCCGATTAGAGCGCCTGACGCATGACATGAACCCGCTTGCAGTGCCGCCGGAAGACAGCGTAGCATTTCAAATGCGCCTGCTGGTTTTTCCCGCGATTTTCGGAGACGCAGGACACATGACCACAGCAGAGAAAGCCGCCGTGCTTGCGCTTGATCCAGAGGACTATGCAGAGGACGACCGGGAAATCGTGCGGCAAGCGCAAGCAGTCATCAGGAGGGGTGAGCATGGCAAGCACAAAAGAGCGCCTTAAGTTGCTCGAAAAATATATATCTGGTCTACGTCCGCAAACAACCACCTTTATCGTTGAGGGTGACAGAGAATTTCACACACCGCTATCCCCAGAACAATACTTAGTGCAGTTTGGTGCATATACCCCGGACGGGCAGCGAATCGTGCGTTACCCCCATCCTGTGGACGGTGTAGACCCGTTGAGCCTATCACTGTATGAAATGATCGACGAGGCCGTAAAAATCGGTAAGTTAGTATATCCAGACTTGGAGAGTGACGAACTATGAGCGAGATAAAAAACAGACTGCGCCGTATTGCGAAGTACATTGAAAAGCGGCAAGGGAAACCACTAATTATGCTCTTTGGCACTCCTGCTGGAGAGGAGCAGGCTGGAACCGTAAACGACCTTATATCAGCGAAAGGCGAGTTTATCCGGGTGCTGTCAGGAACCAGCTTAGACGATCTGGATCAATTTTTACAGCATGAAATCAACAATATTCAGGTATACGAACTGTAAAGGAGATTTACTACAATGGCAGAAATGGACATGAGAATTGAAACCACTGAAAGCACGCGGGCAAAGATTGCTGAGAAAATGGGGCTTGACCAGCCATCCGTCTTTGAGGTAGTCAATCGAGGGCAATACGCCACGGAGGACGCTTATCTTGATGCTTTAGTGATCGAGCAAATGCGGCGTGACAATCCGGATTATCAAGCCGCACGTCGACGACTGAAAGCAGAATACCGCGAACGACAGGAACAAGAGCAGCGGGCGGCACAGGATATCGCGTATAAAAAAGTCCGTTCAGAAGTACAGCTTGATGACCTTGACCGACGAGAAATTGATACACAAGCAGCAGAACTCGCCCGGCGGGATTTAGCCGCTGGCAGGATCGGTGTCAGTGATTTAGGTGAAGCAATCGAAAAGCACGCAAAGGAATTAACTGAGAAACGCAAGGATACCAGAGCCAGCAACCAGCTATTTAACGCTATGCTGCGCGGACAAAAATAAAATCCATGTGAAAGGGAGAGGCTGTAAGCCTCTCCCTCCTCTTATTTTGTAGTGATTTGCACGTTAATCGTTATATTTTCTTCCGATGTGCCATATATTGCCGCGACGACCTGCTTGAGCAGTAACGCATTATGGCGAGCGTTGCCGATAAACTCGGCAATGGTTTGATTGTTATTCATGTACTATCCCTCCCTTCGCGTTGCCTGAAATTGCACGAACAAAGTGAAAAACATTGCTCAACTTGCGTTCGTCGAGCCGATCTAACATATTGATGATGGCCTCCATTTGCCAATTATTATTCTTCATTAGTTTCCTCCTCCTTTCGCATCGCCTGCACATTGCAGAAGCTGGCAGCGGCTTGAAATCCGCAATACGTTAAAGCAAGCAACGTATAATCGCCAACGCCATACCCGTTAGCATATCGGCCGGGACAACTTCTATCCATTCTTCGGGCGTGTGCAACCGCATCTTTGCCAAAGAGGGCGATAGCGCGTTGTTCCGGCACTCGATCCTCTGTGCCCATCAGAATGGCTTCGCGTTCAAACAGTGCCGTCACCTGAGATTTATTTAATGCTTTCATGCTTGTTCATCCTCCTTGTGCTCATTTTTTGTATTTTCCGCCTTGTTCATGGAAAACCACATTTCAAGAAGCACAGGCAGTGCAGCCATAAGCCGTTCTTTGTTCGGGCTGCTGTCGATATACGCGGCAATTTTCTGAATGTTTGTCATGTTGCATTTCTCCTTGCATCCAGCGGGCAGCTGTGCTATGATACAGACAACCGCCCTATGGTGGTTACTTCACAGGCTCCTTACCTTGCTTTGGTCGGCTGGGGTAAGGGGCTTTTCTCATGCCAGCACCAAGCGGTGGACTTCGGTCGAGCGGGTGAACTGTCCGTAAAGGTCGGGAAACGCGGCCTTAAACGCTTTGCTGTCAAAGCGGGTGGACTGCACCGGCTTCCATGTGGCTTTCCAATCGTCCCCGGCGATCATATCCACACCCTGAATAGTCATTTCCCGCTTGATCGTGTCGGTGATGGTCTCGATCTCGGCGGCGATCTCTTCGGCCATGCGGCGCAGCTCGCGCAGTTCCTTGACTTTGTGGTTTAACTCTGTTCTGCTCATGGTGAATACCTCCTTAGTATTTCGTCCAGAATGGCCACTGCTCGATTTTCGTCCGCGCAACGCAACTTTTATGCCTGCGTGGCAAAATTCAATACAGCGCATTCTCGCGCCCGTTTCGGTGGGCTGTCCCGGCGGTCGTTATCGGAGTAAACCGCGTGCGGCAGGTAGTGGGTTGCCTGCAACCTGTCCGGGGGATTTGTGCCAGCCGCCCGCTTGCGTGTCTATTGCTCTCGCTCACAGGTACGCGGTACGGCTCTTGGTCGGGTGGTCGTTCCCTCGGCTCTCTTCCCTTGCTGTGATTATATTATAGTATATGGACGACAATATATCAATGGGCATAGCGAACAATATTGACGACAATATATTGTTTATATTTTATATGGACGACAATATATATTTATGCTATAATTATGCCATGATGGAGGAGGTGTGTTTGTATGCCAACCAGCAAAGCACAACAGAAAGCTACTGCAAAGTATGTTAAGCAAAATTATGACCGCATAGAAATAAAAGTCCCTAAAGGCCGCAAGGCAGAGCTACAAGCCCACGCAGCGCAGCGAGGAGAAAGCCTGAACGGTTTTATAGGCCGCGCCATAGATGAGCAGGTCAAGCGGGATAACGGCGAATAGGCGCGATCTGAGAGCAAAAGAAAACCGCCCTGCTGGACGGCTTGACAATCCCGCTCGGGGCGGGTATACTAAGTATAGAAAGGGGCGCTACCGGTAGACGGTTAGCCCCACATTATGGCTTTAGAAGTAACCGTGTCTATGGGGATAGAATGGCGGTTACTTCTTTTTTATTGCGATTATGTACCCTGTGGCAACGATCAAAAGCAAGATCATGGCTTGATAGTCCATGCGCAAGCCCCCTTTCAGGGGCAAGACTTAACCGCCTACCGCTGGCTCGGTAGCGCCTATGCAGAGTATAACAGAATTCGACAAAGGGCGCAAGGCTCTGTTGCCCTGTAGGCAAGGGTGGTACGTGTCCAATTTGAGTTCAACAAAAATTCAACTACGCTATAAAAACATATAATACGGCGAACAACGATGCATAACATTTTTGCTTAAAATATAGACAAATTTGAGATGATACCATATGTTTTGCAACACTTCTTCACAGCATGTTTTGAACTCATAACCCGGAGGTCGTTGGTTCAAGTCCAGCCCCCGCAACCACTAAAAAGCA
>OLVP01001979.1_pt1 | contig 10725 bp, 8 predicted proteins | sample 1673281 | NCBI WGS metagenome assembly OLVP01 (sample SAMEA3178940, study PRJEB25190) | human gut metagenome | biome: human gut; feature: human-associated habitat; material: faeces | place: Austria | collected 2013
TCCTTGGTGGCGTAGAAGGGCGGCTGGTCGATGGTCATCATCATGGTGCCGGGCATGTCGAAGTCGGTATCGGCGCCGGCGGCGCACATCTCGTTCCAGTGGTTGATGGTCTCCACGAAGGCGTCGACGGGCACTCCCATGAGCTCGGCCAGCTCTTCCAGGGTATCGGCCTTGAAGGCGTTTTCGCTCTGGGCGGCGGCGATCCAGTTCTCTTTGGGGCCGTAGCACGAGGAGCTTGGCGTCCAAATCTTGTCGATCTTGGTATCCAGGGCGCTGTCGACGATGTAGAAGTCGTAGGTGCCGGGCTGGTACTGGATGGCCATGGCCAGCTGGCCGTAGGGGTCGTACTCGGGAGTGAACCTCTTACCGAGTTTGTTCACTCGCACGAAGGGCATGAGCTGCTCGGGATCGAGCATGATGGACTGCGGGAACTCATCCTCGGCAGCGCCGACGGCCACGCCCATCTGAAGGCCGTCGCCGGTGTTGCCGAAGGCGCCAGTGAGCCAGCGGCCCGGCACGCCACGGGGGCGGCAGCGCTCTTTCAGCATCTGCTGGTTGAACTCGTAGCCGCCGGTGGCGAGCACGACGCCCTTGGCGCAGTTGTACTGCTCATAGCCGTCGGCGCTCTTCACGATGACGCCGGTCACGGAGCCCGCCTCGTCGGTCACCAACTGGCAGGCCGGGGTCTCGTAGCGGATCTCGACGCCGGCCTCGGTGAGGATGCCAGCGAGAATGTCGGCCAGCTCGCCGGGAGGATAGGGGAGGTTCAGCGACGTGTTCCACGAGCGGCTGAGCGCCGTGGGGTCGTACTGCTCGCGGAAGTCGGGGAAGTCGCCGGCGGCGAAGGTGAGGGGGTAGTCGTTGAAGTCTTGGTTGTCGAAGTGGCTGATGTACCAGTTCACGGCTTCGCCGTTCTTCTCGAGGTAGTGCTGGTACAGCGTCATGTCCGCCTGGAACGAGCAGCCGATCATGGCGTCTGACATCCACTCGGTGGTGTCGTACTCCATGCCCCAGAACTTGTGCAGCTCGGAATTGGTACCGCCGATGGTGGCCGAGTTGTAGTTGCCGCGGTTCTGCTTCTCCACGGCCACGGTTTTCAGGCCCTGCTCAGCGCAGGCCAGGGCGGCAGCGTCGCCGGCCGGTCCCAGGCCGCAGACGACGACGTCCACGTCGTGGGTAGCGACGATCTTATCGGCGGGGATGGGCTCCGCCACGAAAGCGACCACTCCCTCGCCGGCCGAGCCCACTTCCACTTCCTCCACCACGGGCCAGACGGCCTTGGCGGGATCGGTGGTCTGCATGGCGCCGCCGGTCGCCGCATCGTCTGCGGCTATGGTCTCGCCCGCGACTTCGGCCTGGGTCTTGGGCGCGCAACCCGCAAGGCCTGCGAGGGCGGCGGCCCCGGCGGCGACGGCCGCGCCGGAGAGGAAGCCGCGCCGGCTCACGGAAGGCGCCGCGGCGGGGTTCGAGCTACCCGTGGGGCACGGGGCGGACGGGGTGCTGGGTTGGGTGCATTCGGTCATGATGTTCCCTCCATCGTGTCTCTCGGCGTCGGGTGCCGGCCCTTTGCCGGAGCCTCAACGCGGTGGCCCTATCTTTGCTCGCCAGGTGCGCTAACCCCATCTACCGAAACGGTAGATATTTGAGAAAACGCAGGTCAAAGTCATGTCGTCTCCCGTGGTTGTTCGTGATGGCCGCGCTGATCTGTGCGATACTTACTCCAGTTCAAGAGAGGAGCGTGTGGTGGCTGGGGCTGTGCTAAATGAACGAGAAGGTGCCGAGGCGGTGCGGGGCGCCCGCCGCGTGGGCTGGGGCCGGGCGGTGTTCGGCTCGGCCTGCCTGTGGGCTTGGGGGTTTCTGGCGTATCTGAGCCCCGTGCTCATTCCCGCCGAGCGACCGGTCGGCGGCGTCGGCATCGAAGTCGGTTTCTTCGTCTCCCAAGGTGCGGTGGTGGTTGCCGCTGTGGCCATCGTCCTCGCTTTGCGGAAGCGCTCCGTTGCGGTGGGGCGCGGCGTGCTGCTGGTGTGCGCCTCGCTGCTCGCGCTGGCGAGCGCGCTGCTTCCGCTGACGGTGGCGATCGACGCGCCATGGCCCCTCGTCGGCTGCGGGGCGATATGCGGGGTTGCGGGAACGCTGCTCGGCTGCGCCTGGGGCGCCCGCTACTCCTTGGAGTCGAGGGATGTGTCGGCAGTCGTCATGGTCTCGTTCCTCGTGGCCTATGGGATCTATTTCGCAATTCTCTTGCTTTACGTCGCAACGCCCTTTGTCGTGGCGGCCCAGGTCGTTGTTGTCTTTCTGCCCCTAGCTTCCTGGGGCCTCTGGTTCTGGGATGCCTCGGCACGTTCGGGGCTTGCTCCCGAGGTGTTCCCCTCCTCTGCTCTCTCTACCGACATAGCGGGTTCGCCGGGTTCCTCGGGGAAGGCTCCCGGTGAGGTGACGGCCGGCTCGCGCGAGCTACATGCGCTTCCGTGGCGCTCGCTGGGGGTGATTGCCGTGGCGGCCCTTGTGGGCAACGTGATGGCCTCGGTCATCATGGGCACTTCCTACGAGGGGGCCGACAGCCTTTACCCGGGTGGCATCGCTCTTTGCGCCTGCATCGCCACCATGGCGCTCGTGCCCCTGACGGCTGAGCGGACGGCCTTCTCCGTAGCGCAGCTGTATCGCATCACCGTCACCTTCAGCGTCGTGGGTCTTGTGGCCATTCTGGTGCTCGGTGCGGCGGCGGTGCCGGTCGGAGGGGCGCTCGTTCAGGGCTGCACGCTGTTCTTCCAGCCGCTCGTCTATGTGGTGGTGACGCGCAGCACCCGCCTTCAGGGCTTGTCCCCCTTGGCGGCCTTCGGTGTGGGCCAAGCGCTGATCAGCGCCGTGGTGCTCGCGGGGAACCTGGCGGGAAAGCTGCTGTTTCAGGTGGCGGGGGAGACGCCTTTGCTGCTGTCTGCCGTATGCGGTGCCGGTGTGCTCGCGCTGTTCTTCATGGTGGTGGCCCGAGCCGCGCAGGTGGGGGAAGAGGGGAACGAGGAGAAAGACGGCGGTACGGAAGAAATGGAAGCCGAAACGAGAGGCGCCGATCGGGTTAAGGCTGCTGCTGCCGGACGCGGCTCTTCTGGTGTTGCGGCAGGAGAACGGCTCTTTGAGGACGGCGGCACCACCGAGGCTGCAACGCTGCCGAATGGTGATTGTGCCGCTGGCGTCGGAGCGCAGGGAGAAGATTCCGCCGCTGTTTTTGCGCGGGCAGTAGGACTAACGGCCCGCGAGACGGAGATCCTCTCACTGCTGGTGCGCGGTCGCACCCTTCCTTACATCGCCAACGAGCTGTTCGTGACCACGGGCACCGTGAAGACCCACGTGCGCCACATCTACGAGAAGGCCCTGGTCAACAACCGACAGGAACTCCTCGACAAGGTGGAGGCCCGCTAGACACATCTCCCGAAATCAGGCGGTCGCGACCTTCTTTGGGCGGCCAGCGGTTCGGGGGCTATTGAAATAGTCTATGACATCGTCGGCTGACACAAGGCGGGCGCTGCCAACTTTCTCGGTTCTCAGAATGCCGTCGCGAATCATGGCGTGTATGCGCGAGGTGCTGACATCGAGGGTATCCGCCGCTTCTTGGACGGTCATGGTGGTGAGGGAAGGCGTGTCGGCATCGCATTCCACGGCAACGGCGATGGCCTTGCCGTTTGCGGGGGTGGGATGGTCCATCCGCGGCTCCGGCAAGGGCCGTCCTTCGCGAAGCGCTTGGGAGATCCAGAGGGTCAGCAGATCTTGCGCCATGAAAGCCGCATCGAACAGAGTGTCCCCCTGGGTGCAGATACCCAGGTCGGGAAACTCTGCCTCCCACCCGCCGCTCCACGGGGTGAGGATGGCTTCGTAGAGAAACTTCATAGGTCGCTTCCTCTCTATTAGGGGAAGTATTAGAGAAGCCCTAGCTTTTCTTTGATGGCTCGCTCGACCCCCGGCGAAAGATCTCCGGGATGCCGGGGGATAGGGAACTCTTCGCCAGCAGCATTCGCGAAAATGTCATGTTTCGCTCCGTGTCTGACGAAGCGGCCGCCCATTTTCTTGGTGAGCCGTATCGCTTCTCTAGCTGTCATGGGCATGTCTCTCGACCTCCTGCATGGCGCAATTTATTGTAACAATTAGTAACAATAAATGCAAGTACTGCCGTCTTCTCAAAGCGAATTATAGCAAACAAATGTTCTTAGAACAATAGTTCATTTCAGGATAATCGAGGGGGTCTCGGCAGAAAGCTCTCGGATTTTCCGATGACATTCGCTGGGGACTTCCTATAACCGGGGTGGCCCGGGTGCCCCTATAATGGGCGAGCGAAAAAATGCGAGACCCAAAGGAGCCCTGAATGAGCGAGCGGATTGGAACGACCTGCGTGCAAGGCGGATGGCGGCCCGGCGACGGCGAGCCGCGCCAGGTGCCCATCTACCAGAACACCACCTGGAAGTACGACACGAGCGAGCATATGGGGCGCCTGTTCGATCTGGAGGAGTCCGGCTACTTCTACACGCGCTTGGCGAACCCCACCAACGATGCGGTGGCGGCGAAGATCGCGGAGTTGGAAGGCGGCGCGGCGGCGATGCTCACCTCCTCGGGCCAGGCGGCGAACTTCTTCGCGGTGTTCAACATCGCCGGCGCGGGCGATCACGTGGTGGCCTCCTCGGCCATCTACGGGGGCACCTACAACCTGCTCGCCCACACCATGGGCCGCATGGGCCTGGAGTGCACCTTCGTCGATCCGCACTGCACCGACGAGGAGCTTAAAGCCGCTTTCCGGCCCAACACGAAGTGCGTCTTCGGCGAGACCATCGCAAACCCGGCGCTGGCCGTGCTCGACATCGAGCGCTTCGCGGCGGAGGCCCACGCGCACGCGCACGGGGTGCCGCTGATCGTGGACAACACCTTCCCCACGCCGGTGCTGTGCCGGCCCATCGAGTGGGGCGCCGACATTGTGACCCACTCCACTACCAAGTACATGGACGGCCACGGCGCTTCCGTCGGAGGCGTCATTGTGGATTCGGGCCGCTTTAATTGGAACGCCCACGCCGACAAGTTCCCGGGGCTCACGACGCCCGATGAGAGCTACCACGGCGTGGTGTATACCGAGCGCTTCGGCTTGGAAGGTGCCTACATCACCAAGGCGACGGCGCAGCTCATGCGCGATTTGGGCTCTATCCAGTCGCCGCAGAACGCCTTCCTCATCAATCTGGGGCTGGAGAGCCTGCACCTGCGCATGGCCCGGCACGCCGCCAACGGACGCGCGGTGGCCGAGCACCTGGCGAGCCACCCGAAGGTGGCTTGGGTGCGCCATCCGTCGCTGGAAGGCGACTCGGAGGCGGCGCTCGCGGCGAAGTATCTGCCGGAGGGTTCCTGCGGTGTGGTGAGCTTCGGCGTGGCCGGCGGGCGCGCGGCGGCCGAGACGTTCATGAAGAACCTGAAGCTGGCCCAGATTGCCACCCATGTGGCCGACGCCCGCACCTGCGTGCTGCACCCGGCCAACGCCACTCATCGCCAGATGAACGACGCGGAGCTTGAGGCGGCCGGCATCAGCGCCGACCTCATCCGCCTGTCCTGCGGCATCGAGGACGCCGCCGACCTCATTGCCGACATCGACCAGGCCCTGGCTGCCGTGGAATAGGAGGACGCATGCCCATTCGCATTCCCGATGCGCTGCCGGCCACGGCGGCGCTGGAGAACGAGAACATCTTCGTCATGACCGAGCATCGCGCCATGCACCAGGACATTCGTCCGCTGCGGCTGCTGCTGCTGAACCTCATGCCCACCAAGATCACCACGGAGACCCAGATTCTGCGGAAGCTGTCGAACACGCCGCTGCAGGTTGAAGTGGAGCTGCTGCAAACGGCGAGCCACGACTCGAAGAACACGGCCGCCGAGCATCTGGAGGCCTTCTACACCACCTTCGACGCGGTGCGCGACGAGCACTTCGACGGCCTTATCATCACCGGGGCGCCGGTGGAGCGGCTGGAATTCGAAGAAGTGGACTACTGGCCGGAACTCTGCGAGATCATGGAGTGGTCGAAGACCCACGTGCACTCCACGCTGCACATCTGCTGGGGCGCCCAAGCCGGCATCTACTATCACTACGGCGTGCCCAAGCACGAGCTGCCCGAGAAGATGTTCGGCGTGTTCCCCCACGAGGTGGTCAAGCGCACCTCGCCTTTGGTGCGCGGGTTCGACGATAGGTTCTTCGCGCCCCATTCGCGCTTCACCGAGGTGCGGGCGGCCGACATCGAGGCGCATCCCGCGCTCGAGCTGATCGCGGTGTCCGACGAGGCTGGGGTGTACGTGGCGAAGTCCACCGACTCGCAGAACTTCTTCGTGTTCGGTCACCCCGAGTACGACCGCGAGACGCTGAAAGCGGAATACGACCGCGACATCGCCAAGGGGATGAGCATCGCCGTGCCGGCCCACTACTTCCCCGACGACGACCCGACGCGCGAGCCGGTTTCCACGTGGTTCTCCTGCGCCCAGTTGCTCTACACCAACTGGCTGAACTACTATGTGTACCAAACGACCCCCTACGACATCACCCGCGCTGGCGATAGGGAATAGGGGAGATGGGCGTTCGGGCAGCTTCCGTCTGCGCGAAATGAGCAAACGAGGGTACTTCTCGTAGTTTTCTGCAGGGCGATTTCTGTTGCTGGCGCTATTTCACCTGGTGGGGAATTAGCTGTAGAGTGATTTCGCTATCGGCGACTACGAGAAGTAGGCCATTTTGCCCATTTCGAAGGACTCGGGCTTTTCGGTTGTCCGAAAAGGTAGGCAGCGAGACGCGTTTTTGAAAGGTGGAAATCTGTGGCAATCGATCCAAAGAACGACCCCCATGCTCGTATCGTGGTGAAGCCGCTGCCGAGCCAGCGAAAGGGGGAGGGCCGCCCTTCTGCGGTGCTAGGCGAGGGCCAACGGGGGCGCGATAGCCGTGCGGCCACTTTCGCCGACCCCTTCGTTCGCGCGGAGAACGAGGACGACGACGGCTACGACCCCTATTCCGATCGCCCTGCCGAACGAGAGCCCTTGTTCTCGGAAGACCCCTGGAATTAGCGAAGGCGCCCTGGTTTTCGAACCGAGGCGCCCTCTGCATTTGTGCGCTGTCGCATGGTCGCGCTGTGAAACGGTCCGAGCGTCGAACGACCGCTAGCTCGCGTACATGGCCGCGTAGGGGCGGCTGGAGGCGGGGCGCAAAGCGACGAACTCGCTCACGCTCGCGTGCTCGTGGGGCTCGGTGCCGAAGCAGGCGTCGTAGCGGGCGAGCAGCGCGCCGAGGGTCGCCGTGTCCTCGTCGGTCAGCTCCCTTAGATCCAGCCCGTCGGGCACCACGGCCGGCGTGTTGTTGCGGCGCAGATAGATGACCCCGCCGTGCATGCCGGAGGCCAAATGATCGCCGGCGCGGCCCATAAGCACGATGATGCCGCCGGCCATGTACTCGCCGAGGAAGTTGCCCGCGTCCCCGCCAATGACGATGACCGGGCACTTCCCACCGTACTGCTTCATGTTAATGCCGCCGCGCCAGCCGCAGCCGTCGCGCACGATGAGCTCGCCGCCGCGCATGGCGTAGCCGGCCGCATCGCCCACGCGCCCGTGCACCACCACGGTGCCGGCGTTCATGGTGTTGGCGGTCTGGTCCTGGGCGCTTCCGAACACTTCCACCTCGCCGCCGTCCATATAGCAGGCCAGATCGTTGCCCGGGGTTCCGTGAATTTCCAAACGCTTGCCCGCGGGCAGGGTGCAACCAAGGTAGCGCTGGGCGTAGGCCTCCACGATGCAGACGGTGTCGGCTTCGGCAAGGGCCGCGCGCACGGCGGCATTGGCCTCCTGGAAGTGCTTCGTTCCCAATTCCACGATAATGGTTTCAGCCATGCGATCACTCTCCCGCGTACTTCACGCCGAGGATTTCCAGTTCCTTCTCGTTGAGCCCCACGCCGCGCAGCATCAGCCGGTTGCCGCGCAGAGAGTCGATGGCGTTGATGCCCATGCCGCCCATCATCTCCTGAATTTCGCGGTTCCAGCCGGACACGAGGTTCACCACGCGCTCGGCGGCGGCCTCGGGGGCGAGGCGGCTCACCAGATCGGCCCGCTGGGTGGCGATGCCCCAGTTGCAGCGGCCACTCGCGCAGTCGCCGCACTGGTGGCAGCCCATGGCGATGAGCGCCGCCGACCCGATGGAGACGGCGTCGGCGCCCAGGGCCACGGCCCGCACCACGTCGGCGGCGTTGCGCAGGGTTCCTGAGGCCACAAGACTCACCGTCGATCGGATGCCCTCCTGGCGCAGCCGCTCGTCCACAGCGGCTAGGGCCAGCTCGATGGGAATGCCCACGTTGTCGCGGATGCGCTTGGGGGCTGCGCCCGTGCCGCCGCGGAAGCCGTCCAGCACGATGATGTCGGCGCCGGCCCGAGCCATGCCGGAGGCGATGGCGGCCACGTTGTGCACGGCGGCCACCTTCACGGCCACGGGTTTGGCGTAGTCGGTGGCTTCCTTCAGCGAGAAGATGAGCTGGCGCAAGTCCTCGATGGAGTAGATGTCGTGGTGCGGCGCCGGCGAGATGGCGTCGGTGCCCTCGGGGATCATGCGGGTGCGCGACACCTCCTCGTTGATCTTCTCGCCGGGCAGATGCCCTCCGATGCCGGGCTTGGCGCCCTGGCCGATTTTGATCTCGATGGCGGCGCCGGCGTTCAGGTAGTGCGGGTCCACGCCGAAGCGTCCGCTGGCCACCTGCACGATGGCGCGGTCGGCGTAGGGCTCCAAGTCGCGGTGCAGGCCGCCCTCACCGCAGTTGAAGTAGGTGCCCAGCTCGCGCGCGGCCATCGCCAGTGCCTTCTGGGTGTTAAGCGACACCGAGCCGAAGCTCATGGCCGAGAACATGACGGGCACATCCAACGACAGCTGCGGCGGCAGCGGCGAGACGACAGTGCGGGTGCGCTCGTTCACGCGCAGCTTGCTCGGGCGGCTGCCGAGCACCACGCGGGTCTCCATGGGCTCGCGCAGCGGATCGATGGAGGGGTTCGTCACCTGGCTCGCGTTCAGCAGCAAATGCTCCCAGTAGATGTGGTAGCTCTTCGGGTTGCCCATGGAAGCGAGCAAAACGCCGCCGGTCTGGGCCTGGGCGGTGATGTCGTCCATGGCGCTCTCGGTCCATACGGCGCTTCCGGCGTCCACCTGGGGCCACCGGGTGATGGCGAGGGCCCGGGTGGGGCACAGAAGCGTACAGCGCTGGCAGTTCACGCACTTCATGGAATCGGCGCGAAGGGCGCCAGTTTTCTTGTCGCGGTAGTGCACCTCGTTGGCGCATTGGCGCACGCACAGGTCGCATTCGATGCACTCCTCGCGGTCGCGCAGCACTTTGTAGCGGGGGTTGCGGAAGTCGCGCATGATTTAAGCCTCCTTCCGGCGGGGCAGCACGCCGACCTCGTGGGCCAACGGCGCGTTGTGCGGATCGTTCTCGGCGTCGGCATCAGCGGCAGCCTTGGCGGCGACCACGGAATCCAGCTGCACCACGAAGGGCTCGCCGCCCCCGATGGCGCGCATGTTCTCCGCGTCGGGGCACACCAGCTCGATGGCCGCCTGCTCGCTGGCCATGTACACCATGGAGCCCTTCTCGGCGGCCATGAGGGCTCGCAGCTTCAGCCGGTCGTTGATGGCGAGCAGCCCCTCGCTCGAGCCCAGAATCACCGAGAAGGGCCCGTTCACGAGAGCGCTCGCGTAGGTGGTGCGCAGGGCAGTTTCGAAGGCGGCGTCGGCCGGATCCATGGCGTCAATCTCGTCCCACGCCGGCGCGGTCATGATGTGGGCGGCCAGCTCCGGCGACAGCCCGTGGCGGCGGCTCAGCAAATCGAACAAGTAGGTGATGACCTCGGTGTCGGTCTGCAGCTCGCAGTCGTAGCCGAACTGCTCCACGTAGCGGCGGTTCGCGTCGTAGCTGGAAATCTCGCCGTTGTGCACCACCGACCAGTTCAGCAGCGTGAACGGATGCGCGCCGCCCCACCAGCCGGGGGTGTTGGTGGGGAAGCGTCCGTGGGCCGTCCAGGCCCAGGCGTCGTAGTCGCAGATGCGGTAGAACGCGCCGATGTCCTCGGGGTAGCCCACGCCCTTGAAGGCGCCCATGTTCTTGCCCGACGAGGCGACGAAGGCCCCGTCGATCTTCCCGTTGATGTGGAAGACGTGGGCCATGGTGTACTCGGCCTCGTCCAGGCCGCTGGCCGCTAGGCGCATGGGGTGGGGCGCGGCGAAGTAGCGCCAGATGTCCGGCGGGTTCTTGATGGAGGCCACCGGCTCGGTGGGGATGCGCTCCTGCTTCTCGCTCATGAAGTAGGTGTCCAGGTAGGCCTCGGTCTCACGCCGGGCCTCGTCGGACTCGTACATGATGTGGAAGGCGTACAGCTCCTCGTACTCCGGGTAGATGCCGTAGGCCGCAAACCCGCCGCCCAGGCCGTTCCCGCGGTCGTGCATGAGCGCGATGGAACGCAGGATGTCGCTCCCGTCGTGGCGCGCGCCGCTTCGGTCCATGATGGCCGCGATGGCGCACCCAGCGGGAATGCGCACATCGCCCTCGCGGGGCGCGCGCGGGTGCCGGTCGCAGGGCGCAAGGCGCGCGGAGCCGGCGACGACCCCAGTGCCGGCGGCGTCGGGACGCGCGGTGCGCGGTCGGTCGAAATCGTACATGGCGTTCTCCTTGTGCATTGTGCGGAATGCTGTATCGTCAG
>OLVP01001993.1_pt1 | contig 10671 bp, 10 predicted proteins | sample 1673281 | NCBI WGS metagenome assembly OLVP01 (sample SAMEA3178940, study PRJEB25190) | human gut metagenome | biome: human gut; feature: human-associated habitat; material: faeces | place: Austria | collected 2013
CTACTTTGGCATTGGCAGTCTTTATAGATACCTTTGCCAGCCGCCAATGTCAAAAGGATAATAAATGAACAATAGGAGGAAATGCGAATATGAAAAATGAAGTACCGATTTGGGAAAAAAGTAATTTAACGTTGGAAGAAGCGGCCGCTTATTCTGGGATAGGTATTAATAAATTGAGAAAATTAACAGACAGAGAAGATTGTAGATTTGTTTTATGGAATGGAAGCAAACGTTTGATTAAGAGAAAAGGTTTAGACGAATATACTGAAAAAATGTATTCCATTTGAGGTGAAATTAACAAAGTACTTTTTTCTGGGAGAAAAGGTACTTCGCAAAAGGGTGATAATTTGCTATGATAAATAAGAAGATATCACCCTTTTCTGTTTGGATGAAAGGAGAAAAGCAGTTTGACAGAAAAAGGGGTAAATACAAAAAATAATAAGCGTAAGGATAAAAATAGGATTGTACTACGTACAGGAGAAGGTCAACGACCGAATGGAACCTATGAATATCGATGGACAGATGAAGAACATAAGAGACGCAGAGTTTATGCAAAAACGCTAGAAGAACTTCGAGAAAAAGAAGAGGAAATACTGAAAGATAGAAATCATGGAATAAAAGCAGAGGCGAGATATAAAACATTAAATGAACTTTTCGATGTATGGAAACAATTGAAAAGGGGATTAAAAGATAATACTTTTCAAAATTATCAGTATGTATACAATATGTTTGTTCGTCCAGGTTTTGGTAAAAATAGAATTTCAGAAATAAAAAAATCAGATGTAAAACGATTTTATAATCTTTTGGCAGATGAAAGATGCTTAAAAGTCTCAACAATCGACAGTGTTCATACGGTTTTGCATCAAGTACTTGATATGGCGGTAGATGATGATTATCTTCGTGCAAATCCATCAAACAATGTATTGAAAGAATTAAAACAGTCCCATGTATTTAAGACAGAGAAGCGAAAGGCACTAACTAGATCAGAACAAGAATTACTTTTGAATTATTTACAAAACAGTGATCTATATAAACATTGGTATCCGATTATTGCGGTTATGGTTGGAACAGGGCTTCGGGTTGGGGAGGTGACTGGTTTAAGATGGTGCGATATAGATCTAGATGGTGGAATGATAGATGTAAATCATACGTTAGTTTATTATAATCATCGAGAGACAGAAGGTAAGAAAGGATGCTATTTTACAATTAATACACCAAAGACAGAAGCTGGAAATCGTCAAGTCCCAATGTTAGATTTTGTAAAAGAAGCATTCTTAATGGAAAGAAAATTTCAAGAAGAAAATCACATCCACTGTGAAACGATTATTGATGGATATACGGATTTTATTTTTGTAAATCGTTTTGGGAAAGCACAACATCAGGGAACTTTAAACAAAGCTATCCGAAGAATTATTCGCGATTGTAATGACAAAGTTCTTCTTGAAGATGAAAATCCAGAAGTTTTATTACCACATTTTAGTTGTCATTCTTTACGGCATACATTTACAACAAGAATGTGTGAGGCTGGGGTTAATATTAAAGTAATACAAGATGCGCTTGGACATTCGGATATTTCGACCACATTGAATATTTACGCAGATGTTACAAAAGAGACTAAAAAGAAGGAATTTATTGGTCTAGATGAGTGGTTTCAAAAAGAGGCATAGTAGTACATCTCTATTAAGCCATTAAGCCAAAAGTTAAGCCGACAGGCAAAATAGTTATAAAGAGCTAAGTAGAAATATGAAAATGAAAAATATTTGCCATACAAATAAAGTAGGTTTTTGAATAGAAATAAAAGGTTATGTAAATGTTCGGGCAGTGTTCCCGACAATGAAGTCATTAGACGCAAAGAAGGGCGAGAACAAGGCAGAGAAAGCTTCTTCTGCTGCAGCGGAAGCACCGGCTGCGGCTGTAAGCGTGTCCGCACCAAGTGTACAGCTTGACCTTTCTAAGGTAAAGATCGAGCCTCTGTTTGCAGATGACGTAGACTTTGAGACCTTCAGCAAGTCTGACTTCCGTGTCGTTAAGGTAAAGGCCTGCGAGGCAGTAAAGAAGTCCAAAAAGCTTCTGTGCTCTCAGGTAAAGATAGGATCTCAGGTAAAGCAGATTGTTTCCGGTATCAAAGCTCACTACACACCAGAAGAAATGGTTGGCAAGAAGGTTATGGTTCTTGTAAACTTAAAGCCGGCAAAGCTTGCAGGTGTTTTATCTGAAGGTATGCTGTTATGTGCAGAGGATGCAGACGGAAATCTTGCACTGATGACACCAGAAAAGAAAATGCCAGCTGGCGCTGAGATTTGCTAAATCAGTTCACACGTCACACTAGATTTGACAAATTCCATGCTTGCATGAAAATTTGTCAAATTGGTGGGACGAAGGGAACTGAAAACCAAGCCAGGGGGACCTGTCCCCCGGCTTTTTTGTATTACAAGCAAGTTTATCGCAAGGGCACCTCGATGAATGACTTTGTCGGCACCTACTACATAACGTGATATCCTGCAAATAATAATTCACAGTTCCCACATTTTAACGTATTCATATAATTGATCAATCGTCTTGAATCCCATCTTACCATACATTTCTTTCGGTGTATCGTCTGCATCTGCATGTAGGAACATCTCTTCCTTAAACTGAGATGCGATGTGTTTCATAAGTGTGGTTGCCACGTAACGCTTGCGAAATGCTTCCCTTACAACAAGAGCATCCATCACCACATAGCCATCTATCGCATATGCATAGCAGGCACCTGCCAGTTTTCCATCCAGATATGCCACATAATAATGAAATCCCGGTATCTCCATCGCCTTTTTTACGTAACGCGCATCACGTCTTCTGATAAAGTCTTCGCCGTAATCTGAAGCAAAAGTTTCGATATCAATTTTAAGCAAATCGGCTAATACATCACCGGAAGCACTGTCATATATTATTACGTCAGGGTTGCTCTTCCATCTTGCCATATTTTCTTTCTTATTTCTAAGAAGCATTGTTTCTGTGCAGCATTCTTCCAAAGAAAAACGTTTGATCAGAACCTCATCTAACTTTTCTCTTGTATCGATCTTTAGAAAGCCTCTGCCGAGTTGGCGCTGGTATGCAATTGCCTGCTCTAGTTCTTTGCCTGTTGGATCATCTAATAATGGCACAAACTGGTTGTGATCATACATATCATATAGATCATCATCCTGCCATTTTTCCATATGCTCAGAAAATGCACGTTTTTGTGAAAACAGTTGTTTAAATGACTGCTCTGCCTTTCTAATACATAAGCAAAGCTTTCCCTGCTCTAATCTCATTGAACACCCTCCTTATTCTTCTTAATAAACTCAATAAATGCCTCTGCCGCATGGGACAAGGTACGATCCTTTTTCCAGATCAGCGCATAAAATGCCTTCGCGTCTGGGTGATTGATTTGTCTAATACAGACCTCGCTGTCTCGTACAAGTGACGATATCGACTCTGGATAAATCGCAATTCCAACTCCATTTTTGCTGAGTTCATAGGCATTCATCATATGCGCCACTCTGCCGCGAATAATAGGCATACTCTGCGGATCTGAAAACCATCCATGAATCTCACCCTGACGCGACTCGCGTGACGGGATTAAAAGATCATATGGAAGCAGTTCATTCGGATTGATCGGTTCATTTGTCTCTGAATAAAGCGGATGACCTTTCGGAATCATCGCCACCCACGGCTCCTCGTATACCTCTAACACATGAAACTCCTCCGTGTTAAATGGCGCCGTGATCATCGCCACCTCGCATAAGCTCTTCGTGACACGATTATTTACATCATCTGTATTTCCATTCCACAAAATATACTGCACATGCGGATGCATCTTCTGAAACTCTGAAATCCAATGTGCAAAAAGATGAGGACCACATCCCTCAACTGAGGCAATGTAAAGTGTTCCCTGTAAACCCTCTTTTCGGATTCTCACTTCTTCCTCAGAACGGTTCACCAGATCAAGAATCTGCGATGCGTACTGCAAAAACAATTCTCCTTCTTCCGTGAGTTTTACCTTGTGCGGTGAGCGCTCAAATAATTTTGTGCCAAGTTCCTCCTCTAAATCCTGAATCTGACGGCTGAGCGGTGGTTGAGCAATCGCAAGTTTTTCCGCTGCCCTGGTAAAATTTTTCTCCTCTGCTACTGCCTTAAAATATCGAATATGACGAAGCTCCATCGAATCACCTGCCTTTCCAAACAAATTTGCTTTGATGGGAATTCCTTGATGAAAATTCCTTAATATGATATTTTACATGATAGCATGTATAGCCACCTCGTTGCAATACCTATAGAGTATTGTTATACATTTATTATATGTATTTCACATTTTCATTGCCGTGTGCTACTATAAAACCATCAAAAAGAGATCCGGCCGGTCTCCAAAAAAGAACCAACTCATTACTTCACTAGTATAGAGTTAATGAAAGAAAGAGAGGTATTTATTATGAAGAAGATTTTAGATAAGGTCAGCGAATTTTTTAAGGAATATTATGTAAGCTTTGGTGAGAGAACATATTGCGAAAATGATATAGAACATTTATAGGGTGCCGCCTTTGAACACACTGCAAACTGGTTCAAGCGCGACACCCTTTTTGTTACTAATTTATTGTTCGTTTTTTGTTATTTTCCGGTCTAAGCCAGGGGGACAATAAAAAAGCCACCGCCCTGTCCCTCTACTCCCTGTACCACCTGAGGCACTAATTGAGTCATTGTACCTGTCCCATATGGCACACTCACATTTCTAATTGCTTTACCACCTTTTCAAAATCATAAAACAAATCAATATATTTTTCTACAATTGTATTACAGTGTGTTTTTACTATCTCACAATCATAGTCATGTGTTAATTCATTTCTTACTTTTAACATGTCCATCCATGCTTCATCTGAAATTAAATTTGCCTTGAATGCTTCTCTAAGTACTTCTCTTGGCGAACCAGATACAAAACCAGTAATCGCATAGTATTGTATCAATATATCCTTCATGACCTTCCATGCCAAATCAAATGTAATACTGAATTTTGCACTAGTTCCACTCAACACAAATGAATCTGTAAGATCTCGTTGTCTCGCCTCTGCCAGTGCATCTAATGATTTACAAAATGATAAAAATCTCCTATAAAATTTTTCGTCCATACTTTCTAACATCCTCCATCAATAATTCATTTCTACATGTATCCATATTCAACACATCCACACTATAAAGTGTCGGAAGATCCTCTATTTTCTCCACTAATAAATCAAAATCATTAACTCCAGATACCGCTATATCAATATCACTGCGTTCTCTTGCTGTCCCTTTCGCTCTTGAACCGTATAGAACCACTTCTTTTGCTTGAAATTCATTACATATTTTTATTACTGCCTGTATAATCTCTTCGACTTTCAAAAAAGTCACCTCGCTTCCTAATTTTAATGTTCTTCTAACCACTTTTTGACTATTTTTGATACCATTATGTTACTATAGCTTTTCTCTTTTATCAAGTAGAACCATTGGGGGATTGCCCCTAGGGTGAGTCAGTAGGTATCTTTACGAAGAATATCGAGGTATTCGGTATAAGAATATATTTTGGCTTTTCCAAATTTGTCTGTTTGCTTCAAGATTCCATAATCAACCAAAATAGAAACCACCTTCGCCACAGTGTTATATGACATGTCAAGAGTCGCAGCGGTTTTCTGAATATCAATGATCGAATTGGATTCTAAATAAGAAAACACTTTAAGAACGCTAGTACGCTGCCTTTTTGTAAGAGTGTCAAATAATTTTGTACTTTTATCATGTAGTGCAGTAAGTAGATCGATTGTATGAATTGCATCCTCCGCAGAATCTGCAAATGCCTGAAGGAAAAATGAAATCCACTGTTCATAATCACCAGTACGTCGTACCTGTGTCATACGGTCATAGTATTCGATACGGTTCATCTTGAGGTAATAAGAAATATAAAGTGCTGGAGTAGACAGAATGCCTTTTTCCATTAAGAAGAGCGTAATAAGAAGTCGTCCAACACGTCCATTACCGTCAAGGAAGGGGTGCGTGGTTTCAAACTGATAGTGGATCAAAGCGGCCTGAATCAACGGGTCAAGAGGATCATCACTATTGATATATTTTTCGAGGTCGGACATGGCTGTTAGCATATCTTCCGGATTTGGCGGAATATAACGAGCGTTTTTGAGAGTACTTCCCTGACCGCCAATCCAGTTTTGTGAATAGCGGAATTCGCCAGGATTTTTTTCCTGTCCTCGTACGCTTTCCAAAAGAACTGCATGAGTTTCTTTGATCAGACGATTGCACAAAGGTAGCGTTTTTAGCCGCTCAAGAGCAAATTCATTCGCACGGATATAGTTCACAACATCGGAGACATCCCGATTTGTGTTGTCTTCAATCAGAGGATTCAAGATATCCTCAAGAGTGCACTGTGTGCCTTCAATCTGTGAGGAAAGAAGTGCTTCTTTACGGACGTACATGGAAATAAAAAGTTCCATGTTTGGTATACGGGAGGATAATCCTTCAAGTGTTGCTATTTTTTTGTTTGCATCAATAAGTTTCGTGAGGAGCTCACCAGATACCTCAATAGGAGGATTCGGTGGAAGCGGGGCTGGCCGAAAGGATTCATAAGCCATTTCACCTGACAGATTACTCACGAATGTTCCTGCTCGGTTTGTCATAATTTTTTCCTTTCCTCCGGAAAACGGAAATTGAAATTTCTAGGTCTATTTTAACATAAAAATTTCATTAAATCAACTTATTATGAAAATGCAGAGCAAAAGAAATTTCAGTAAAATGAATGTTTATGAAAATTCTTATTGAAAATTGTCGTAGAAATTTCAAAAAACCATATGTGATAGGTACGGTGGCTTGATTAGTGTCCCTGGTCCCTGGTGCTCAAGCTCGCGAATTTTTTTCCCCGACTCGACTGCATTCTAACAATGAACCATTTATGCCAGGCACTGCGTTCCCATTTTTATTTTTTAGTTGCAGCCAATTAAACAATTATTTTTTATCTGTATTTTTTCTTTTATTCCTGAGATTTTTAAAATAACTACAACAATACGATCATCACATATCCCAATGTATGTATCTGTTGCTATCTCCACTAAACAATACTCAGAATAATAATCGCCATAACATATAAAGCTGTTCTGTTCATCATAGTAGCATACTTCTTTATATGGCTTATAAACACTACCTGAATATTTTGTTCTATCTTCATCTTTCAAAAAAACCTGTCCTCTATGGCTTTGAATATTTTTGATTTGTATCATTTTTACCTTGATGCCTTGTAAAAAACAAGTCATACAATAAAGCCTTCCTGTTTTATATGATGCCTCGATCATAAATCGTAAACTATTTCCTAAAGACAAAGTAAAACCTAATTCTTCTGTTTGCAATCTTTCAGAATCAAATAGTACTGATGTATCTTCATCTATATATATTTTTCCGATACATATATCATCAGTCAATTTATAAACAGATGCATCATCACTGCTTTCAAAACCTATTAATAGATTTTCGTCATATTTTTTTGGTATTCTCTCTAAAACCCTGCTTAATACCCCAGGCCCTAATTTAGCTGTACAACCTCCACCTTTACAAAAAACTATGTCTTTTTTACTCATAATTAAAACCTCTTTTCTTAATAAGATATATCAAATTAATATAAAATTCGTTTATCTTCTACTCTTTTTGTTATTCTATTTCTATCAAAATGTTCTAGCATAACTATAGATATCTTTCTATTTGATTTTGTAATATCTCTAAATTGTGCAACTGTTATTTCCTTATTTTTATTTAAATACTCTAATAAATCTTTTTTTACATTTTCATAAACTTTTTTATCTATATAATATGCATCATCTAATTTTTGTATTGTTTCACCTGTTAATGCTTCTAAAACTTCTTCATAAAACTTGTTTTTATTACATATATCATCCTTTGTCATAAGAGAATTTAATCCGTTTTTTCTAGATTTATCTTCAATTTCTTTTTTAATAGACAATTGCTTTTGATTGAATTTCACTTCAAAATCATAATTAGATACTAAATTATCTTGGACTTTAATGTCTTTTTCTTCTACCATTTTATTTAAAATTACATCCATATCTTTAACTTTAAGGCTATTATCTACTTTAGATCTAAGTTCTTCTTTTAAAATTCCATTTCTTAATCTATACTGTTTATGGTATTTAGTTAAAATATCTATAACCCTTTCTTTTAATTTTTGATAATGACTTATATGTAAATAATATTTATTAACGCAAAATACCTTATTTTCATCTATTAATGCATTAAGCCCTTCTTTAACATATTCTTCTTTTTCGCCTGTATAACTTACTAACTCTTTAAGAGTAATATAATTCGATAAGTTTAATTTTAAATATTCTTCTAATATATCTTTAAGCTCGCCTTTTTCCTTTATTTTTAAAGCTTCTATTACACTTTCATCATATATTTTATGTTTCTTTGGAGCCGTATCTATTATCACTCCACCACCAATCGTATCCATTGGTGAATAAGATCTTATTATAAATCTATCACCTTTTTTCGCTACAATTTTTTCTTCCAATCTTAACTGTGCATATCCACTTTCACCATATTGTATTTCATCTTCATTTAGTGGAACAATTCTGCATAGTATTTGTTTTGTACCATGAAAAATCCTTATTCTATCCCAATGTTTTAAACTCTTTTTACAGTGTTCAACTAATGAAATATTGACATCTATCATCATAGATTCCTCAACAGAACCAGTTTGTGCTATAACATCTCCCCTTTGAATTTCACTTACTTTAATATTAGATAAATTTATAGCTGTTCTTTGGCCTGCATATGCTGTTTTCACATCGCATCCATGAACTTGTAAATTTCTTACTTTAACCTTTTTTTCACTAGGATATATAGTCATCTCATCATCTACAGATATTTTTCCTTCAATCAAAGTTCCTGTTACAATTGTTCCGAAACCCTTTAATGAGAATACTCTATCTATACTCATTCTAGACGGTGCATCTGTTTTTTTCTCTTCTATATCTTCACTTATTTCATCTATCTTTTGAACTAATTCATCCAATCCTCTTCTAGAAACAGAATCAACTTCTACAATAGGTGCACCTTCTATAAATAATCCTTTTGTTTTTTCTCTTACATCATCTTTAACTAATTCGATAAATTCTTCATCAACTAAATCGCACTTAGTTAAAACTATTATACCTTTTTTTACATCTAGGTAATTTAAAATATCTAGATGTTCAATAGTTTGAGGCATTACACCTTCATCTGCTGCTATAACCAATAAAACTATGTCTATACCACATGCTCCAGCAAGCATATTTTTTATGAATTTCTCATGGCCAGGAACATCAACTATTCCGACTCTTTTTTTACTAGGTAAATCAAAATATGTAAACCCTAAATTTATAGAAATACCTCTTTGTTTTTCTTCCTTAAGATTGTCCGTTTCTCTTCCTGTAAGAGCTTTTATTAATGTCGTCTTTCCGTGATCTATATGTCCTGCTGTTCCCAAAATTACATTTTTCATCTCAAGAATATCCCCCTGAAAATTTAATTAAAAATTATCTTTAATTCTTTTACTATCAAGTCAAACTCATTTTCTTCTATAGTTCTAACATCTAAAATATATTTATCTTCGTTTATTCTTCCAATTATATGAGCATCACTTTTTCTAAGTCTTTTTTCCAAATAAGATACACTAAATTTATTAGGTTTAATTGTTACTGTGTATGTATCTAGCTTTTCTAGTGGCATTGAACCGCCTCCAACTTGTGATACATTTTTCTCTTTTTGAATATCTGCATCTATATTTAATTCTTGTATCTTATTTAAAAGTATACCTGCTTTTTCATCTAATTCTTTTAAGCTACAAGTAATCATCTTTAATGTAGGAATATTTCTGATAGCCTCTTTTTCATCTAAATACATTCTTAAAGTTGCCTCTAATGCAGCTATTTTCATTTTATCAACTCGCAATGCTCTTGTTAATTGATTTTTCTTCATTTTTTCTATATATTCTTTTTTTCCTACTATAATTCCAGCTTGTGGTCCACCAAGCATCTTGTCTCCACTAAATGTAACTATATCTGCACCTTTTTTAAGTGAATCTATCACTGTAGGTTCATATGTCAATCCATATTTAGATAAATCTACGAATACCCCACTTCCTAAATCTTCTATAATAGGTATGTTTTTGAACTCTTCTTGTTGTTTTAATTCTTCTATTCCAACTGATTCTGTAAATCCTAAAATACGATAATTACTAGTATGAACTTTCATTATAGCTTTAGTTTCTTCACTAAATCCGCTTTTATAGTCTTCTATGTGAGTTTTATTAGTCGAACCTACTTCAACTAATTTTCCACTTCCTAATTCCATTATGCTAGATATTCTGAAACTTCCACCAACTTCAACTAATTCGCCTCTAGAAACAATAACCTCTCCATCTTTTGCTATTGTATTTAAAACTAATAATACTGCCGCTGCATTATTATTTACAATTAATACGTCTTCTGCCCCAGTTAATCGTTTTATTATATCGACTAGATGGTCATACCTAGAGCCTCTTTTCCCTTTTGACAAGTTGTATTCTAAATTTGAATATCCAAAACCAATTTGAATTAACTCTTCTTTTACTTTTGGGCTTAATTTAGAACG
>OLVP01001998.1_pt1 | contig 10648 bp, 2 predicted proteins | sample 1673281 | NCBI WGS metagenome assembly OLVP01 (sample SAMEA3178940, study PRJEB25190) | human gut metagenome | biome: human gut; feature: human-associated habitat; material: faeces | place: Austria | collected 2013
GTGCACCAGCCACGGTTTTGCCCTCTTCATCGACCAACAAGGTCACTGTCACTGTGGTCGATGAAGAGGGCAAAACCGTGGCTGGTGCACTGGTGGTTTACACTGGTGACAAGACCGGATCTGTTCAGACCGGCGCTGACGGTACGGTTGTGATCGAGCTTCCGAATGGCAGCTACAAGCTTCAGGCTTCCTTCGAGGATAGCTTCTCCGAAGCTACTGCTGTTATGGTTGACGGTGATGAGTCCGTAACCCTGTCGCTGGACAATGGCTCCGGTGGGGAAGACCCCAATCCTCCGGTTGAGGAAGAGCACAATGTTACCGTAACTGTCGTAGATGAGAATGGCGATCCTGTCGAGGGCGCAACTATTGTCTACACTGGCGATGACAGCGGCTTTGCAACGACTGGATCGGATGGTACTGCTGTTGTGACTGTCCCAGATGGCAATTATGACTTCCAGGCTTCGTTCGACGGCAAGTACACCGAGGTTGTTTCTGAGTCCGTAGATGCGGATACCAACATTACATTGACGCTGGTAGATGAGGGCGGCGACGAGCCTGACCCGCAGCCTCCGGTCGACATCTATGATGTAAACGTATCTGTCGTTTACCTCGACGGTGTTGCAGCGGAAGGCGCAGACATCACCTATACCGGTGCTGTAAGCGGTTCTGCTGTAAGTGACCAGATCGGTGAAGCTGAAATTCAGCTCCCGTTCGGCGAGTACGAGTTCCAGGCATCTCTCAATGGTGTTTCTTCCGATATCGTATCGGCTACCATCATTTCTGATTCCAACGTCGTACTGACCCTGAACGCCAACAGCACGGATGAACCTGTCCCGCCTGTTGATGAGACCTTTGACGTAACCGTTTATGTAGTTAATAACGACACAGAGGCTGTTGCAAATGCTAAGGTTGTCTACACAGGTGCCGCGAATGGTTCTTCTGATACCAATGATGACGGTTATGCAGTAGTCACTATCCCGGCCGGTGAGTACAAGTTCCAGGCTACTCTGGATAGTCTCGCATCCGATATCCAGACGGTCACCGTTGATGGCCCGATGGAAATCACCCTGACCCTGCCTGATGATGGCGGTTCCGAGGAGCCTGAACCTCCGGTAACTGAGACATTTAATGTTGATGTTACGGTAGTCGACTCTACTGGCGCTGCTGTACCGGGCGCAACTGTACTCTACACTGGCAAGCAGGCAGGTGCTGCTTCTGCAGATAATAGTGGCATTGCGAACCTGACGCTGGCTGAGGGTGAGTACACATTCTCTGCAACAGACGGCGAGCGCACCTCTGATATCCAGTCTATTACGGTAGACAGCGATAAGAGCATTACGCTCGTACTGAACGATGCAGAAAACACCGATCCGGATCCGGACGATCCTGATCCGACACCGGGCACGATCCATATTTCCGGTTCCGTTGTAACAGACCATCGTAAGCCGCTGGCGGGCGCAATCATCCATGTGACAAATCTTGACACGGATGAGACGTTCGATATTACTGCAGACAAGGACGGACTGTTCAATACCGGCGATCTGGAGAGCGGACGCTATGAATTCGTAGCGGAATACACCCACGAATATGGTTCCAATACCTCTGAACCGTTCTTCACGGCTACTTCGCAGGATGACGTCGTTCTGGTGATTGTCCTCAAGTATGTCGAAGCTGTAAATGGTGATGGCGAAGATGAAACCATCTATGCTGACGACTGGTATCCTGCTGATATCGACGGTGACGGCGATCCTGAAATCGTAGAAGCGGGTGAGGATGGTAAGCCGGGCACTCCGGATGACCACTATGGTTACGATGTCGACCATGACGGCGAAGACGAAACGGTCTACGTAGGTGAGGATACGATCCCCGGCACTGAGGATGACTGGTATCCGGCTGATCCTGATCAGGACGGCGAGGATGAACCGGTTTATGCAGGCGAGGACGGTATCCCCGGTACGGAAGATGACTGGTATCCGTCTGATCCTGACAAGGACGGCGAAGACGAAGTAATCCATGTTGGCGAAGACACCCAGCCGGGTACTCCGGATGACTGGTATGAAGGCGATCCGGACAACGATGGTGATAATGAACAGATCTTCGTAGGCGATGACACAATTCCGGGTACGGACGATGACTGGTACTACGACGACGATGGCAACAAGACGCCTATCGGTGATGTCCGCATCCACTTCAATGCAAACGGTGGCGCGGTAAACGGTTCTTCTGTTTACACTGTCCTCCAGTCCGAACTGAACAGGCTGCCGAATGCAACCCGCGACGGATACAGCTTCGATGGCTGGTTCACTTCTGCCAATGGCGGAACGGAATTGTCCCTGGCTGACATCCTCGCAATGCCGATCACAACTACTGTGTATGCACACTGGACCGAATCCGGCGGTTCTAACCCCGGCGGCGGTGGCGGCACCGGTGGCGGTGGCGGCGGAGGCGGCGGTGGAGGTATAACTCCTCCCGCTGACGATGGCGACTATACAATCACCATCGAAGACACCCCGGGCGCTGACATCGACCCTGTTGGTGAACAGCAGGTAGATGAGGGCGACGACCTGACCGTAACCATTAAGCCGGAAGACGGCTACATCATTGAGGATGTGCTGGTTGATGGCGAATCCATCGGTGTGGTCGATGAATACACTTTCGAGGACATCGACAGCGATCACACTCTGGAAGTCATTGTTGTTCCGGAAGACATGCTGACTGACGAGCACATTGCATACGTCGGCGGCTATCCGGACGGCTCTGTACGGCCTGAAGCTAACATCACCCGCGCTGAAGTAGCGATGATCTTCTACAGACTTCTCAGCGAAGACGCCCGTTCGATGTATGAAGCATCCACTTCGGACTTCAACGACATTGTACACGGCGCATGGTATGAGGCAGCGATCGCAACCCTGACCAACGCTGGCATTCTGGATGGCTATCCCGACGGATCCTTCCGTCCGGATGCAACCGTTACCCGTGCGGAAATGGCGAAGATGATCTTCGTTGTCCGCAACAACACCATTGATGATTCGGCTTACGAGAACAACTCCTCGAAGATGACCGACATCAGCACTCACTGGGCCAAGGGCTACATCAAGTTCTGCGAGTCCCAGGGCATCATCGCCGGCTACGGCGACAACACCTTCAAGCCCGACGCGACCGTAACCGGCGTGGAAGCTGCGAAGATGCTGCTCGTTCTGACCGGTTATGACGCTGACAAGGCTGGCCTGACCGGTCACAACTGGTCCACCAACACCCTGAAGTATGCCGGTTCCGCCGGTATCCTGGACGACGTCAACTCCGGTCTGGAGTCCGGCCTGCCGCGTCAGTACGCCGCGCAGATGATCTACAACACGCTGGACACCAACCGTGTCAAGTGGTCCACCGACTCCGACTCCTTTGACGACAACCTCGGCAATGGCTACAAGGAGACCGTTGGCTACGCTTACATGGGTCTGACCAAGTCTGTTGGTATCCTGACTACTGTCAGCAAGGACTCCCTCACCCTGACCGGTATCGACGAGGCGGAGAGCGATAAGGTTTACTCCGGCAGCAATCCGTACGCTACCAACTTCACCAAGGTGAAGGAGGATTACTCCAGCCTGCTGGGCCAGAAGGTTAAGGTCATGTTCAAGGACGGCAAGACCAACAACGTCCTCGGCGTTTACGCGGTTTCCGACAACGAAGCCTACACCGTTAACGCTTCTGAAGTAGAGTCCGATGGCGATAAGGTCAAGTTCGGCGGCAAGTCCTACTCGATCGAGAACGCTTACGGCAATGACTACATCGATGTTTACTACACTGACATCGAGGGCAAGGAAACTGCCGTAACCGGTGAGGATGGCGCCTCTTCGGGTACCTCCAAGAGCTTCACCTCTCAGGCGGGTGTCAAGTACACTGCTGCCAACAGCAAGTACGGCTTTGAGGCTGAAGAGCTGTTCGACGATTGGGATACCTCCTCTGCGGTAATGCAGTTCGTCGATTCCGACGGCAACGGCCGCTTCGACTCCGTTATCATCACCGACTACGCCGCGGCTGAGGTCACCTCTGTTACCTCCTCCAAGGTAGTTGCCGGCAAGAGCTATGAGTTCGACGAAGAGAACATCGACGACGACCTCAAGGCGGACGACTGGGCGATTATCTCCTACGACCGCTACAACGACTGCACCCGCGTTGCCAAGGCTGACGTTATCACCGGCAAGCTGGACGGCCTGAAGAAGGACAGCACTTCCGAGAACTACAACGCAAACAAGGGTACTGGCGTTAAGTATCATGAGTACCAGATCGGCGACGAGTGGTACAATGGCGCAACCGACAAGGACACCCGTACCGATATCAGCACCATTAAGGCGGGCGACGAGGTCGAGGCTGTTGTTGTAAACGGCGTTGCATGGAAGATCAAGCGCTCTTCGGGCAACGGCTCTCTGGCTGATGTGACCGACATTGCGATGGTCGTTAACAAGGATGCCGGCATTGGCGGCAATCAGGTCAAGCTGCAGTTCTTCAACGACACCACCAAGGTTGTTGACGTTGACGATGACAGCACGATCAAGTATGCTTCCCTGAAGGTCGGCGCGCTGTATGAGTACAGCATCTCCGGCGGCGAGTACTCTTTCGAGAACCTGTCCAAGGACGACGATTACTACGGCGATTACACCTATGTCGGCACCGCTTCGTACACCCCTAAGGCTGATGCTCTGGGCGGCAAGAAGATTGACGACACTGCCAAGGTTATCCTGTTCGAGGGTAACGGCAAGGCTACCGGCAATGACTCCAAGGTCATCACCGGCAAGCAGCTCAAGGCGCTGGAAAGCTCCGCTGTCACTTATGAGGGCGCTGCGGCTTACTTCACCGCTGACGTAAACGGCCTGACCCGCGTTGCGGCGATTGCTGTTGAGGTCAACAAGCTGCCCGAAACCACCACTTCCAACGACTTCTACGGCTACATCCTGTCCGACGCGAAGGAGTCCGGCACGAATGAGGTTTCCTACAACGTACTGCTCGAGGGCGCTGACGAGGCCGTAACGGTTTACGAGAAGAACGCCAAGACCGGTGACCGCAAGAAGAACACCCTGATCGGCTATAAGTCCCTCGACGGTGAGGACGCCGACAAGCGTTACATCGACGACGTACATCTGTACAAGCTGGGCGAGACCAACTTCGGTCTGGGCGCTATCACCGATGTGAACAGCAAGCAGACCACGGTTCAGATCGCTGGCTGGGATGGCTCCGCTGTTAAGAATTACGAGCGCGACGTAACCGCTGACACCGTGGTATTCTACATCGATACCGACGCGAAGACTGGTTCTTCGACCGGCTCGATCCGCAAGGCTACCAAGTGGTATGACGATGCGGACGGCGCGCAGATCATCAGCGGCAGCGACAAGTACATCGCCAACGCCCTGTACCTGATCAAGGACAGCGACGATCTGGAAGTGCTGGTCGTTGAGTCCGGCGACAACCAGTTCCGCGGCAAGTACGCTGACGCACTCAAGGAAACTTACGATACCACGACCTGGTCCGGCTCGATTGTAAATGTGACCCAGGAGTATAATGCTTCCGCGCAGCCTGTTTCTCTCACGCTGACGACCAAGAATGTTCCGGCGAACACTACAGTTGAGTTGAAGAACGCGATCAGCTCCAAGGGTACTGATTTGACCGGCATGGCTTTAACTGCCAGCACCAAGGTTGCGGCAAACGGTTCCACCACGCTGTCCATGACCAATGTGCCGGTTGCAACGGTTGACGACGTAATTACCCTGACCTTTACGGTTGGCAAGGGTACGGAGAACGAGTTCGATGCCTCTGCTACCATTACGGTTGTTAATAAGGCAATTGAAACTTCCGAGATCTCTGGTGCGACTGTTACTGCTGAGGATCTGACCACTAGTACTTCTTGGAATTCCGCTAAATCCTTTAACGACTTGTTCACGGCAACGGATACTACTAATGCAACGGCTGCAGTTAGCTACAAGCTGAATGGCAACACTTATTACAACTATGATAAGTTGCCGACGACAACCGGTATTGGCTACACTGTTGAAGTAACTGTGACCTACACTGCTAGGGCTAACTTTAAGTTCGCTGGTGACTACACCGGTGCAACTGCTACCAGCTGGAGGGTTGGCGATGCGACCGTATCTGATGATGGCGCTACGCTGACTGTAGTGTATACCAGCCCTGTGGTTACTCTGTCTTAAATCTGTTTCAATTTTAAGGCAGCAACGAAAACCCCCGAGGATTCCTCGGGGGTTTTCCCTTTTCCTTTTACCGGAACGCGATGTAGTAAAACTGCGCGCCGTTGTAATTGAGCTTGCTGTATTTGTACTCATACAACGTAAAACCGTTGGAAACAATGCCACAGTAATCTGTTTTGTAGCCTTGCAGCATCAAGGTGCTGTAAACCGCGGTTTCGTCCGCGATCAGGCCGTCCTTATGGCCGATAATGACCGCCTTGGGTGTGAACCCGATCGACAGGGTGCGCGGATAGCTGCCGGTTCCGGTGTAGGTGCCGAAATACACCTCGCTTTTCTGCGGCACCGCGCTCTCCAGCGCGGCAACACGGGTGTCGAGCGCGCTAACCGCGGTTTCGCGGGTCTGCGCCTCACTGGTCAGCGCGGTTTGTTCGGCTTTCGCGTCCAGCTCGGCGGCAAGCTCGTCTGAGAGCATCTCTCGGTCGATCGTGTCCCCGAACGTGTCCACCACGATGCCCTCCACACGCGCCTCCAGCCGTGAGGCATCGTCGCAGATTCCGTTCACCGCCTGCCGCAGCTCCTCCGGACTGCTGTCGAAGCGGGCTTTCAGCTCGTTTGCCGGTAGGCTCGGCTGGTCGGGCAGGTCTGTGATTTTGTGTGTGAATTGCGTGATCTTGTGGTCAGAAAAAGACATGGTTTCCTCCTTTTTGTCGGTGCCGCCCGCGCGCGTTCCTTGGACAGCGCGCGCGGGCGCGCGTGGGGCGGAGCCGCCCCGTTTGGTTTTTCCTGCGGGGAAAGTAAGCAACCGTTATAATAGCCGAAAAAACGGAAAGCGCAAGGGCAAATACTTGCCCTTGCGCTTTTTCCCGTTTCTGCTATTCTGATAGACGCTTACTTTCCCGTGTCGGTGCAAACGGCGGGCAGGGAACCCCTCACGCGCGCGCCCGCGTGGTCAGAGGAACGCGCGCGAGGGAGACCGCCACAAACAAAAGGAGGTTTTTCATGTCATTTTCCGATCATAAGATCACACAGTTCACCCACAAAATTGCTGACCTGCCCGACCAGCCGAACCTGCCCGCCGACGAACTGAAAGCGCGGTTCGACAGCAGTCCGGAGGAACTGCGTCAGAGTGTCAACGGCATCTGCGACGACGCCGACCGTCTTGAAGCCCGCGTCGAGGGTATTGTCGCAGAAACCTTCGGCGACACGATCACAGAAGATATGCTGTCTGATGAACTGGCAACCAGCGTCGCCTGGAAAAGCGACCTGTATTTCGGGTACTACACTGGCGACGGCGTATACCCGCGTGAGATCAATTTAGGCTTTGCACCAAGGGTAGTGTATGTCAGACGTGCAGACGGCTTTTCTGGCTACGGCTCAGAAATTTATGTCATGCTGGCGATTGCATCCGACCAGCCCGAAACGGATGCCTGCGTGCTTACTGCCAACGGATTTCGTCTAAGCAACGAAAGCGGAGAAAACTATCTCAACAGTTCAAACAGGAAATATGTGTTTGTTGCTGCGAAATAAAAGGAAAAACCCCCTCGGAAGAGGGGGTTTTCAATGTGCACAATTGAGGCCTTGGGATTATGACAGAGTCCACTCGTAGGTGACAGTTGCAGTAGTTTCGCTTACCACCATTTTATTACCATTGACACCCTGTACCTGACCACTAGTAGTGCCATTTAAATCGCTATTGCTCGGATCGGTATCAAACACATGATTCCCATCGGTAGTCAGTGTAATGGTCAAGGTAACCACATCGCCTGCCTTCAGGTTTTCGGAAGTAATATCCTTTCCATCTGCTGTCTTCGCAGTGATGGTGGACTTCTCAGTTGTTCCAGCTGCAGGCGTTACGGTTGCAGTCAGATCAACCAAGCGATCACCTGCTGCGGGCGCTTTATTGAGGCTCGGAGTGAAACCCGAATAGCCCTCAGAAATTACAGCCGGGTTAATCGTAAAGGTGGCAATCGCTTCAGCGCCATTTGCCATGAAGGTAACAGCATACTCGCCGACATCCGCGCCAGCATTGACAGTGATTACCGGACGTGCTACGCCGTTATTGTTCATGGTAACTGCAGAGATGCCAAGATCTGTTGTCGCGATCTCAGTGCCATCCTTGGTGACCTTTTCAACCTTTACGGTCTTATCCGCACTGTTGAAATTCTCAGCGCGCAGAGTAACAGTAACAGTCTGATTATCGGAAGCGTTATACGTCAACTCTCTCTCATCAGCCTTGACGGTCGCTGTCAGGCCGCCACGGCTCTCCAGCGAATCATAGCCCTTGAGGTGGCCGTCAACGTCGATCAGGATAAAGTCAACATTCTCGTTGGAGTCGTCCATGATGTACAGGGCGTTGATCCAGCGGTTGTTTCCGTCATAGCCAGCGTAATGGCCGTAGCCCTCTTCGTCGACGCACTTATCCTCGTTGCTGTCTGCGTTGGAGTCAACATAGATGACCTTGGTATCGCTGTCCGCCTCGATCACGTCCTCAAACGTGTTGACGCCTTCCATGCGGATAATTGCGATCTTGTTGCCGTCAGCCGCAGTAATCGCAGCCTCAGTCAGGCCATCGCCGCTATCGATTGCGCGGACGTCCTTGATGTAGCCCTCGCCGTCATCCAAGAAGGTGATCAGCGTGCCGGCATCCAGCTCACGCAGGTCGCGGTTGGTGCGCTGCATATCCGTGCGCATCTCATTGCCATCCCAGAAGGTATACTCCATAACCTTGTCGCCGTTCTCATCGCGGGACATGACAGAATCGCTCAGCAGCCAGCCGTAGTTGACAATGCTGTTCAGCTCGTCGATCGCAATGTTGAACATGCGCGCGTAGGTGAAGCCGCCCTCGGACTGGATCAGAGCCTGCTGAGCAGCGGAAGCAAACGCAGTGCCGGCGTAGTTACCGTAATTCGCACCCTCAGCAGCGTCCTTGACCTGCTTGCCGGTGTAAACCTTGGCGTCGTTCGCGCCGATCATCGCAAAGACAACCGCGTCGTCCGCAATTGCGGTGTTCGCAACCTTGCCGCTGGTGATACCGGTGGAAGCGTACGCATTGTCGTAGCCAGCCAGCGTGCTCTCGTCATCATCATCCAGTTCGGTCAGCAGGAACTCGTCATCGTTGTTGATGTCGTAGCTGTACATCTGGCCGATTTCGATTTCGTCGAAAGCGACCTCGCTGTCACTGCTGATGGTAACAGTATCCTTGTCGCCGTTGGCGAGGATGACCTTGGCCTTGTTGATATCATTCCAATCGTCACGATGGCTCTGCGTCTCGTAAACCATCAGGACAGTGCGGTTTGCATCGTTGCCGGTCGCAGACTTCGCCATATAAACGATGTCGCCGACAACATACAGGGTAACTTCGTCGCCGTTGGTGAACTCGCTGCGGGAAGTCTGGATGGTGTACAGATCGGTATTATCATCCTCCGCACCAGCTGCGTTATTCGCCAGAGTATACCAATCGCCATCAATGCGAACCTTGCGCTCGTTGATAACGCGGCCATTGACCGTACCGGAAACTGCGGTTGCTTCCTCGATGTTCCAGGTGTCGTCGTATACGTTCTTGGTGAATACAACATAATCGCCCTTGGCAGCGTCCTCATAGATGGTGACGTCGTCCAGATCAAGGGACATGGTCTTGTTGCGGATCGTGCTGTCCTTGGAGCCTGCATCACCCAGCGTCAGGCTCTTGGAGCCGAGGTAGTTGAGCTCTGCAACGTTGACAGTGTTGACCAGGATGGTCTCGTAGTCGCCGTTGTCGTCCCAGTCGATCATCTTGACCGTATCGGCAACCTTCTCACCGTTTTCGGTGAAGTAATCGCCAACAGTCTGCACATGCTTCAGATCCTGATAAACAGCAGCATCTACGGTATCATACGTTTCGCCGTCAACCTTCAGCTTTGCAGTATCGTTGGCACTATCGAAATCGACAACATCGATTGCAGCGGTAGTGGTCTCTACTACGTTGGAGGTGTCGGTCGCGTAAACGCCGTAGACCTCGTCGATCTTCTCGCCGGTCAGAACCTTAACTTCCATGCCGACCAGATCGGTGTGATCCTGGCCGTCCTTAAAGGTCAGAACAGAGTTTCCGCCTCTGCCCGGATTGTAGGACTTGCCATCAACCGTGTCAACATCAACCTTGAAGCTGTCCTTGCCAGCCTTAGTTCCATCAATATACAACTCGCCGGAAGAGGTCATGCGGCCAACGTAGACAGAGAGATCCATCCACTTGTTACCAACGGTAATCGGGTCGCCGCCGTAGGACAGGCCGGTCTTGGAGTCGTTGACGAAGTTCTCAACGATAGCGGAGTAACGAACAGCGTTCGCCTCGAGTACGTTCGCGAGGATCTGCGCCGCATCCTGACGGCTGCAGCCCGCGCTCATCGCGGAGTTGACGTCGTCGGTCAGGCCGATCGTGGTCGCGTAGGTCAGGGTGTTCTTCTGCCAGTCGATGC
>OLVP01002002.1_pt1 | contig 10628 bp, 12 predicted proteins | sample 1673281 | NCBI WGS metagenome assembly OLVP01 (sample SAMEA3178940, study PRJEB25190) | human gut metagenome | biome: human gut; feature: human-associated habitat; material: faeces | place: Austria | collected 2013
AAATGTATGTTTAATCCCTACTATTTTAACATAGATTTTGACGAATTTTGACCACGAATGTTTGAATTTAAAACTATGAAATACATTTCTGTTTATATATATAAAGATTCATTCGCCCAATTATAAGTATCTCCCTCAAAGGCTAGAACAGATAAGTTTGCAAATAATCCAGTGACTAACACAACAAGCCCAAGTACAAGTTTACTTATACTCATCCTTTCATTCCTCCTAAATAATCTGAGTTTATTTCAAATTAACTTTCTATACAGTATATATTTTACATTATTTTTCTTTTTTTTACATCACTAAAAAAAATCCGGCATAAAACCGAAAGAACATCGATTTTATGCCGGACACTCATTAATTAAATTAAGCAATGAAGTTTAACATATCTTGGATTGATTTTGATCCGAATGTTACTTTTTCATCGTTAACGATCATACATGGTACTGACATGACTTTATGTTTTGTTTTTAATTCTGGGAAGTTGGCAATATCTAACATCTCAGCTTCTACGTTAGGGTTTTCGATGGCGATACGTTGTGCTCCAACAACGACGTCTGGACATAAGTGGCATGATAATGAAACAGCTACTTTGATGTTAACTTTTTTATCAACCGCTTTGATTGCTTCTAAAACTGATGCATCTAAGGCTTGTCCTGGTCCAGCTAAGTTATAGATGGCTAATAAGAATGAGTTTAACTCATGTCCACCAGGTACTCCGTGGAATTTAACTCCAGCGTAGTTTCCATCCTTATCAAGGAATGCCACAACTGGGAATTTGTCAGCATTTACTTTTGCTTCTAAGGCTGCATCTTCACCTTTTGTTTTAACAACGGCCTCTAATTTATCACCTAAGTCAGCGATATCGATGACTAAGTCACGTAATTCAATTGATTTCCCATTTGTTGGATCAACAATTGTCACTAGTGTCACGTTGTTTTCCATACGTCCAAGTACTGTTGCGATTTGTCCACGTAAGGCATCATTTAATAACGCAGAGCGTCCACCTTGTGCCACTTGTTTAGCTTGTGGTGCAGACTCAGCAGCTGATTTGGGTTGTGGTGTTTCTTCGATTTCTTCTTCTACGATTCCTAAACGTTCTTTTTCATGAGCCACATATTTTTCGGCTTCTAATGAAGCGATGGCTCCATCCGCAACTGCTGTAACAACTTGGCGTAATACTTTCGGACGTAAATCTCCTGCTGCATAGACCCCTTCAACGCTTGTGTGCATGTTTTCATCAGTGATGATGTATCCCCATTTATCCATGTCAACTAAACCGTTGAATACTTTCGTTTGTGGCACGTATCCTGCGAAGATGAAGATACCGAATGTTTCGTCTTCTGCTGCCACATGTTCAAATGTTTCCCCAGTTTGATTGTTGATGAACTTCACGCGACGTAATAATTCATCTCCTGTTGCTTCCACGATTTCAGTGTTGAATTTAACTTCGATTTTTGGATGAGCTAATACTTTATCAGCAATTGTTTTTGCACATGTAAATTCTGGTTCACGAGCGATCACTGTTACTTTACGAGCGAAACGAGTTAAGAAGATCGCTTCTTCAGCTGCCGCGAATCCTGCACCGATGACGAATACTTCTAATCCTGTGTAGAATTCTCCGTCACATGTTGCACAGTAAGCGACTCCACGTCCACGGTATTCAGCTTCACCTGGGAATCCTAAGGTACGAGGTGTTGCACCTGTTGCGATGATTACCGAACGAGTTTCATAATCACCGTTTGTTGTTTTTAAAACTTTGATTTCACCTTCTAATTTAGCTTCTAATACTTCAGCTTGAGCAAATTTTACTCCGAAGTCTTCCGCTTGAAGATGCATCTCTTCCATTAATTTAGGACCTGTGGTGTGACGAACACCGGGATAGTTCACAATCTCATTTGTTGTTTTAGCTTGTCCCCCCACAGAACCTTGCTCTAACACTAACGTTTTCATTTTAGCGCGTCCTGAATAAATCCCAGCAGACATCCCTGCTGCTCCTCCACCAATCACAATGACATCATAAATAGTTTTCATCTTAACTTCCTCCTTATATAAATGAAATAAAAAGTTCACAACAACCTTTATTCCCTGCTGACTCAGTTATGCATAGCAATCAAAGGACCTCTAATGATATCCTTTCATGACACATCCATAACTTTCCTTATTATACTATATAAGAATAAGGATAAACTATCTAAAATTAACAGTATAATCCTTATTCTTATATTAAATATTTTAAAAATTATCTAGGATAAATATATTGACTTTATAACCACTAAAAATCTAAAGCCCCTTCAGTGGGAGATACATTTACTTCGTAAATGATGGGGCCCCACGAACAAACTCCTCACTGGTTTTTAGACATCTATTCGTTAGAATTTAGATAGTCTTATCCTTTAGGGCAGCTTTTTACTTAATCTAGCTTCGAGTGGCAATCTTTAATTACTCTACCTATTAAGGAAAGATGCTAACACATCATAGGGAATCTATAAAGTCAACTTGCGGCTTGAACCAGGTGGCATGCTCCAATCCAGTTTCGTTGAGCAGATGTTCTATGAAGTTTCTCTTCCGCTCAATCTTTTTTTATAAAGATTGGCAAAAGATTCAACCCCTACGATCATCTAAGCGCTCAACTCAACTCTTTATATAATCTAGTTTCGAGTTGCAGTCTCTCTATAAAGTCTAAAACTGTCTAGCGACTCCTTAAGGAGTCACTATCAGTTTCGACGACTTTTACGAGCAGACTAATCGCAACTCTCAACCTTTTATATTATAATTTCCCTACTAGGTCTAAGCTTGGTGTTAATGTTTCTTGTCCTGGTTTCCATTTTGCTGGACAGACTTGGTCACCATGTGCTGCAACGAATTGTGCGGCTTGTACTTTACGTAATAATTCATCGGCGTCACGTCCGATTCCATTGTCATGTATTTCGTATGCTTTAATAACACCTTCTGGATTGACAACGAAGCTTCCGCGTAATGCCATTCCTTCTTCTTCAATCATTACATCAAATCCACGAGTTAATTTTCCAGTTGGATCGGCTAACATTGGATACTTGATTTTTCCGATTGTTTCTGAGGCATCTGCCCATGCTTTATGTACGAAGTGTGTATCTGTTGATACTGAGTAAACTTCGCATCCAATTTCTTTGAATTGTTCGTATTTATCCGCTAAATCTCCTAATTCAGTTGGACAAACGAATGTGAAGTCCGCTGGATAGAATACATAGACTGCCCATTTTCCTTTTGCAGCTTCTGATGTAAATTCTTTAAAATCTCCAGCTTGATAACCTTGAACTTTATAATCAACAACATGAGTACCGATTAATGACATGTTAATTCCTCATTTTTAAAACTAGTAACTGTTACTGATATTATTATAGATTTGAATCTTAATAATGTCAATGCTATTTATAAACTTTTTTTGCACTTTATCAGCAAACCTATTATTTACTTCTTAAAATAAACTTATACGAAATAAAGCAGACGATGAACTGATAAATGTTACTTTTATTGAACTCTTCATTTCATAAAAAAAAGTGGGAATCTCCCACTTATAATTCAGTGATGCTACCATCGTCTCCCACAAAAAGAAGTAGGACAATTCCATCGCCGCCCTCTTTTTCTTGTAAGACTTTTGATTTTAAAGCCACATAATACCCAATTTGATCTTCACCATAATGCTCGTGGTTATCGTCGTACATATAAATAATATCCTCATCATCTGTCCCATAACGCTCCATCGCAAGTGCGACCGCATCGACAGCTGTAAACGTATGATTATGTGTCCCATCTTCACTGACTTCAACTTCACTCAAAACGTCTTTTAATTGACTAATTCGAATAAGTTGTTCCTCCGTTCCAACAGGTCCATTTAATTCAGATAAAAATCCATTTAAGGCGACTTTCGCGGCATGTAACTCTTCTACCCCAACTAACATCTCAATATAAGCAAGTTCCTCTTCAATTGTTGAATGACTTAAAGATTTTCCAACGGCTTGTGTTGTCTCATCTAAACTTATCGCTTGGATTCCTGCCTCTTCTTGAATCTCTAAATCATTGGTACATGCCATTAAACTCATCGATGACAATAACATCAGGAATACATTCGATAGACTCCGCTTCATGTTACCCCTCCATCTCTTGTTTTAAATTGATTAATTCCTCAATTTCACTTTCAAACATTTTTAATGTCCCCATTCGTTTTTCAATCAAGCGAATCAACTCCATGACCTCTTTGATCTCCCGACTTTCTAAGGTACTACTCGCTAATTCTTTTACCTCGCTGAGTTTACCTTTAATGTATGCAATCGCTTCTTCTTTTACAAAGCTGGGCTTACTATCTACCAAATTCAAATCCGTCCACGCTAATAATAAGTTATCAAAGTCTTCGAGTTCATCATAATCAATCATCTCTAAAAAGGCCTCACCCTGCTCATACCAGATTTCATACTTTTTATTTGAACTTTCATCACTTGCTAACTTTAATAAACCAACTGCATGATCATACGACTTTTCCTCAAACGCTAATTTCGCTTCTTTAACAGCTTGATTCGCTAACTTTCCCTCACAACCTACTAAAACAATCAACCCTAATACCACTACATACCGCTTCACCAACAACCACCATCCTCGATAACACGAGAATATCACAGCTTACACCTAGAAATTTGCCACATCATTACCAAAAAATCGCACTACTTCTGTCTTCTTTTAGCTAACCCCGCTGCCATCGTCACAGGCGGACAAACACTCAAACTTCCTGACAAAAAAAGCGCGACAATAACTGTCACGCCTCGTAATTAAAAAACTTTTTGATTCAGTCTCTTCAACCGATATTTCAATGTAATACGACTTATAATCGATTCTACTTCTTTTAAGCGTGCTAATATAATGCAATAAATAGGGAAAAACTGCTCTAATACTAACCAACCTTGATAATCCTAAACCTCTTCTAATAAAGTAGCATTTAGTGCTCGCTGATTCGCTTCCACCTTACTAACACGATATTGCTCACATAAGCGATAAAACCAACGCTTTACCACTTTTGGGGTCACACCCAATACATTCACAATAGACTAACTCTAGCTTTCCTTGTAAAATACAAAAATAATTTTTTCAAAAAATATCTATAAATGAATCTAAATAACCTCTAAACCCTCGTAAAATACATCATGTGTCAAAAAGAGATATAACTTGCATCCCACTTTCTCATTATTATTAAAAAGACATAAAATCCTAATAAGATTTCATGCCTTTTGATTTTAAAGATTTAATCAATCCTAACACCACTCCAACACAAGCAATTCCAAATAATGCCCCACTAAAATCAATGACAATATCGCGAACATTGCTCCCTCGACCGATAAAAGATTGATAAAATTCATCCCCAACTGCACACAATAAGGTAATAAACAAAGAGTAAATGACAATATTCAATCTCGATTGTTTTATTAAATAAAAATCAATCGCTAATAACATAGCCAACAGTCCATATTCAAAAAAGTGGGCACTTTTACGAATGACGTAGGCAATATCTTTTCGAAATTTCTTTTTTGCTAAGGCAGTTTCATCCACTTGATGTTCAGGCGTTGGCGTTGCCATTTGATTTGTTTCAGTTGATTCGTACTTTTCCTTAAACGTCTCTTGAACGGTTTCAATCATTTCCATAACTTGATCAACAATCACGTCACTCTGACTATAAGACTCATCAAGTTGTCTTGATCCTTGATAAAAAATAAAACACATCCAACCAATAGTTAAACATAAAAACACTTGTTTCATATTCGCTCCTTCTTCATTTCTGTTTCATACACTTCTTATCTAGCGTATCACACCTCATGAAGACTTGTCTATTTAAACCTCATCGACTAACAAAGACGTTTTTTGCTTGAGAAGCTTAGGTGATTGAAAAAAAGTCATGATTTTCTGAACAAGTGTATAATCTAAACGGATGCACGGTCTTCCCATCAATGAATCTAAGTGATAGGTAAGAAGATAACGATGAGCATAATCATAATAATTTGCTAAATACTTCAATGAAGGAAATCATAATTGTATATGTCCTAACATAGAACCTATCTGATTATTCTTACAAGCTAAATTATTTCTAAACTGTTATTGCAACTTGCGTTTTATATGGATGTCATTTGAAAAAATAAAGCACACAAATGTATAAACAACTGACTCCTCTATCGATTCAATCATTTATCTCTCGCTTAACTCAAGATTAAGTTAAAGATGACAAATATACAGTAAATACAATGAAAATCCAGTTAGCTTTAATAGATTTAGTTGATTTTCAATATATCTGATGAACCTAAATTAGGATGCTATTTCATCCAAGGAGTAATATCATAATTTAAAATTAAATGAATTAAAAAATCTTCATCACTTAACGTCCAATGCACTTCTATTTCAAAAACCAGACCTTTATAGGTATGATGCTTTTCATTTTTATTTCCACTACTTTAACCCTGTGCAAAACAATGAAAAATAGAACTTTTAATTTCACTTTTAAACCCAACTAAATATAGGCAAATTTGTAAATACATGATATAATTTACCTATCTTTATGGGAAAAAGAGAAGGAGTTAGAGAGTTATGAGAAAACCGGTTCGTAAAGCCGTGATTCCAGCAGCGGGATTCGGAACACGCTTTTTACCAGCGACAAAATCACAACCAAAAGAAATGTTACCAATCGTTGATAAACCAACGATTCAATACATTATTGAAGAAGCGATTGCTTCAGGCATTGAAGAAATCTTAATCGTGACAAGTTCAACAAAACGTTCAATTGAAGATCACTTCGACAAATCATATGAACTTGAAGATACATTAGCTAAAAAAGGAAAAAATGACATGCTTGAAATGGTGCAAAACATTTCGAATATGGCCCAAATCCACTACATCCGTCAAAAAGAAGCGAAGGGATTAGGACATGCGATTTTATGTGCGAAAACATTCATTGGAAATGAACCATTCGCGGTTTTATTAGGAGATGACATCGTGGTGAACGATGAAAACCCAGCAACGAAACAATTAATTCAGGCCTATGAGAAAAATGGATGCTCAATTATGGGGGTTCAAACCGTAGCTGATGAGGACGTCTCTAAGTACGGAATCATGAAACCCTCAAAATCACATCAACCAGATGGACGTATGGTTAAATTATCTGGAATGGTTGAAAAACCAAAGCAAGAAGAAGCACCTTCTAACTTAGCCGTGATGGGACGCTACGTCTTAACACCAGAAATCTTTGAAATGTTAGAAACACAAGAAGCTGGAGCAGGTGGGGAAATCCAATTAACAGATGCCATCGATCGTCTAATGGATCGTCAAGCCGTTTATGCTTATGACTTCGAAGGACAACGCTACGATGTTGGAGACAAATTTGGATTCATCAAAGCAACCATCGACTTCTCATTAAACCGTGATGATTTAAAAGAACAAGTCGCAGCTTATTTAAAAGAATTACATCACGCATAAACAAAAACACTCCTAGTTACTATTTTAACTAGGAGTGTTTTTGTTTATTTCGTAAAATAGAAGATTATTTTCTAATGTTGACTTCTGTCATCAAACCATTGATAATATCTACACAAAATATCAAGAATTATATCCCAAATTAATCGTTCAATCATTTCAAAAAGCTCTCACCTAATCAGGAGGTGAGAGCTTTTTTATCGCCGATAATCTTCTTCACTATATTCCTTTGAACTTAACACGAGCAACACAGCACCTTCTGAAAAGTCATACGCTTCACGCCAAACATGAGGTTCTAAATAAAGTGCTTGTTTATTATCATATAACTGATAGATGACGTCACGTTCGTCTTCTTGACATCTCACTTTAACGTTACCACTCACGCAAATCAATACCTGCTTCGTCTCATGATAAGCATGTCGGCCTCGACTAGCTCTTTTAGGTACATCCGTTAAATAAAAGAGGCGTTTCACTTCAAATGGGATTTCTTCATCAAGTGGGACTAAATAACCCATATCTTCTTTCCCATACGTTGCTAAAGACATCAAGCGATGTCCAGCACTTTGCTTCATCAACAGTAGTAATCTCTTCGCTATTTTATTCGCATCATTGCTTAAGTTAACCGCTTGATAGTTAGGTGTCCATTGTTTTAAGTCTTTTAATAGCTGAGATAAATGTAATCCTTTCTCATACTGAATCGGTAAGGCTAATCCATGACTCACCAACCATTCAACCGTCGCCCGATCTTCAGCAATACTGTCTCTTTCAATCACCGCTATCTTTTTCTTTGCAAGTAGCGCTTCTGCAACTGTTCCAAATCCAGCTTTCGTGATCACAAACTCACTCGCACAAACATAATCGTGTGTATTCGGCGTCTCTTTCGGTAAATACGTGACATTCTCACCGATTAGTTGAATCCCTTCGGTGACGATGAAATGATACGGTTCATTTGAAACATCAATCTCTTCTGCTAAGTCCACTGAGCGTCCCACACTCACAAATACAATAGGCAATTCATACCGAGATTGAATCTCGGCTACCGCCGATAAATCAAACTCACGCGCACATAAAGATATTTCATCATATTTAACAAAGCGATTCTTCATCTTTAAACCAGACAGTTCATACATGAAAACTTCATCTGCTAAGTCATAGCAGGTTTGATAGGCCTTCACTAACTCAGGATTCAAATATTCATCATAAATGTCTACCCATGTAAAATTAGACATTAAAACGGATGTTATGTTAGCTTGCTTTGCTGCCTGGAACACCCAAGGAACAATATCACTCACAATTAAATCTGGTTGTTCATGAGTTAAAAATGGTACTTCTCTTTCGATTCGCTGTTCCCAACTTTCAATATATTGCGTGACACGTTCTTCTAAAGCAGGAACATCTAGTTCAAAACTCATCGGTTTTAAGACAAGACCTACATCCATTGATTCTTTGATGACGCTTAATCGGGATTCTCCTAAAAAGTTCGACTGTATAAATTCCCCTTGCGCAAATCCAGTTTTAACAATAATCTTCAATGTCTCATCTATTGCTAATAACTCTTTAATAATCGGAATATTTCTTGCCGCATGACCAAACCCATGATCAGATACATAGAAAATAACTAATTTCAATGTCTCACCTCTTTTAATAACTCTTTTTTTACAAATACATCTATATTTTACTAAAATATTACAAAATGTGATATAATTTTCATGTATTAATAAACGGGAGACATAAGATAAAAGAGATAGGAGTAGATCTATGGACAACTTAATATTTTTAAAGCCGATTTTTCACGAAAAGATTTGGGGAGGAACTCGTTTAAAAACCGTCTTTAATTATGAGATTCCAAGTGAAAAAACCGGTGAATGTTGGGCCATTTCAGCTCATAAAAATGGGGACTGTGAAGTCATTGATGGACCACTATCTGGAAAAAGGCTTTCTGATTTATGGACTCATCATCGTGAGCTATTTGGAAACATTGAAGGCGATTGCTTTCCACTGCTCACAAAAATTTTAGATGCTTCAGATGATTTAAGTGTCCAAGTGCACCCTGATGATGAGTATGGACTTAAACATGAAGGTGAGCTTGGAAAAACGGAGTGCTGGTATATCCTTGATGCCGATGAAGATGCCGAACTCATCTTTGGACATCATGCAAAGACGAAAGAAGAATTTATCAAGCAAGTCGAATCAAAAAATTGGGATCAATTACTTCGTAAAATTAAAGTCAAAAAAGGGGACTTCTTCCACGTTCCAACGGGAACCGTTCATGCCTTAAAAAAAGGAACACTCGTGTTAGAAACCCAACAATCATCAGATACAACGTATCGTTTATATGACTATGATCGTTTAGGAGATGATGGATGTCGACGTCCTCTTCATTTAAAACAATCGATTGATGTCGCCATGATTCCACATGAAGAAATAAAACCTGAATTTAAGAAACATACATTAGATGATTCAACAGTTACGACCTTAGTCGAATGTGATTTCTTTAAGGTGTATAAATGGGACATTCATGGGAAATGTCATGCCATTCATCAGCCACCCTTTACACTCGTGAGTGTGTTGGAAGGACAGGGATTAATCAATCAGCGTCCTATCCAAAAAGGAGACCACTTCATCATTCCATATTGCGTCACACAACTTAAAATTGAAGGGGACCTAGAATTAATGGTCGCAATTATTTAGGAGAATAATTTATAGCTTCATAAAATAAAAAAGAACTCTAATCATCTAAAATGTACCCTAGAGAGTAGACAAAGAAAAAAGTCTACTCTCTAGGGTCTTTTTGATAGAATAGAAAATATTTAGTTTTTGGAGGATTAAAAGTGAGCAAGAAGTTATCCACATCAGAAGAAATTAAACAATTAAAACAAAATGCATGTGTTAAATCAGTATCTGAAAAAGTCATTACGTATACAAAAGAATTCAGAGAAAATTTTATTATGATGAGTGAGAAAGGTCATTTACCTAGAGAAATATTTGAGTATCATGGATTTGATATCTCAGTTCTTGGAATGTCGCGTTATAAATGTCAATAAAAAAGTGGTTCTTCCTGACTTTTGGTGATAAAACGCTTTATCTGATATAATAAAAAGACATCTTAGAGAGGTAACTATCATCATGAATCTTAATGT
>OLVP01002003.1_pt1 | contig 10625 bp, 9 predicted proteins | sample 1673281 | NCBI WGS metagenome assembly OLVP01 (sample SAMEA3178940, study PRJEB25190) | human gut metagenome | biome: human gut; feature: human-associated habitat; material: faeces | place: Austria | collected 2013
TTCTATGGTTCACAAATACAAACAATGATGCCTAAATTACATAGTACAAATTTTGAAGGAATGGAACTGATTAGACCGATGTATTTGATTGAAGAAAAAGATATTATTCATTGGTGTCGTTATAATGATTTATCATTTATTCAATGTGCCTGTCGTTTTACAGAAGAAATGGAAGAACTAGGGGAAGTGCATCATACTTCAAAAAGAGAAGAAATGAAGAATTTATTAAAGTATTTAGAAACAATGAATCCTAATGTGAAAAAGAATGTTTTTAAGAGTGTAGAAAATGTGAATCTGGCAACCATTATTTCATATAGTGATGAACAGGGAAAACATCATTTTTTAGATACTTATGATAAAGGAGAATAATATGTTTTCTAGATTTGAATTGTTAGTTGGAAAAGATTGTATTTGTCAATTAAATCAAAAACATGTGATTGTTTTTGGTGTCGGTGGTGTCGGTGGTTATGTTGTAGAAGCACTAGTCAGAAGTGGAATCGGGCATATCACAATAGTAGACAATGATACAGTATCGCTTTCTAATTTAAATCGTCAAATCATTGCGACACAAGATACGATTGGAAAAAAGAAAGTAGAAGTCATGAAAGAAAGAATTTTATCTATTCATCCAGATTGTGATGTCCATACTTTAGAAATGTTTTATTTGCCAGAAAATGCAGATGATATTGATTTGACACAATATGATTATGTCGTAGATGCAATTGATACGATTACTTCCAAAATAGAATTAGCAATGCGTTGTGATCAGAAAACTCCTTTAATAAGTTCTATGGGAACAGGGAATAAAATGAATCCAGCCATGCTAGAAGTGAGTGATATTTATAAAACATCCGTATGTCCTCTAGCTAAAGTGATGCGTAGAGAATTAAAGAAAAGAGGCATTCAACATTTAAAAGTTGTTTATTCCAAAGAAGAACCTTTAAAACCACAAGTATCCAATGAACAAACAAATAAAAGAGTTATACCGGGTAGTACATCCTTTGTTCCATCTAGTGCCGGTTTATTAATAGCGAGTGAAGTGATTAAAGATTTGTTGAAATAGACAAATCTTTTTTCACATTTTTTGCTTATAGGCATATGTTAAATTGAGGTGTCAAAGATGCGAGATCAACTTCAATCTTATATTTATACAGAAAAATTTTTGGCTCAACTTTATCGTCGTGCAGCAGCTTTAGCTTCGTCACAGGAAGAAAAAGAGGCATTATTAAGATTTGCGAAAAATGCTGAACAAAATGCTATTTATTTGAATTATTTTTATAAGTTAGAATATGGCATTAATTATGATCCAATGATTCCTGATGTGAATTTACAAGGTGGTTATAGAGCTGTTCTTAATGAAATTTTGAGATTAGAAATCAATTCTTTTTTACAGTATCGTACCCATACTTATAATCAAGGTAATAATGAATTTAGAGAAACAATGAGAGCTATTTCAGATACGAAATTAGGTCATATCCTTACTATTTTAGCAATCATTACAAATCTTAATGCTCCACAAAACAATGGCTAACTTTCAGTTAGTCCAATGGAGTCAACTTAGTATATTAGACTAGGTGACTCTTTTTTTATTTCTGTAATTCTTGTGGTATGACTATATGTACTCTTTATTATTATGCAAAAAAAAGCGCATAAAGCCCCTGTTGATTTTTTTCGTTTTTTAAAATTTTATCCCATTAAATTTATGATACAATATAATTGTATTCTTAACTACGGGGATATTGTCATAAGCACTGATTTGTATCGTCTGACTTTTGGATTGTTTCTTCCATCAAGTCTGAAGCGATAGCTTGGTGGTGAAATCATGACTCGTCCCCATCGTTGGTAGTGCCTGTTTGGGCGAACAGGCACTTTTATTTTGTCTAGCATCTTCTCTATCTGTTCTATCTTCTTTTTTAGCTGTCTTTTTTTACCATTGATCATTGAAAGCAGAATGTTGACATCATGTATGATTTCATGTAGCTGTGCTATGTTGACAACATACTGTCTATTTGACTCTTTCATTTCAAGTGAACGGTTCAACTCTTTTCTCATGATTCCTGCAATATTATGAAACAGTACCTTTGCATATATATCATTTCGTACAACATCACCATCACTGCTTATATGCCTTTCTATCTCCTGGCCTGTTTTGAGTGTCTTGTATGAAACTTCGATATCCCATCTATATGTATATAGCTCAATGATTTCCTGAGCAGAGAATTCCTCTCCTAGGTTGGTAAAGAAAATAAGCTCTTTCTGACACGCCTCTCCATGATTGTTGATATATTCAATTCTTCTTTTAATGACCCTGATTTTCATGACTGGATTATTTTCTCTCAATTCCATGGCTTCAGGTGAAAATCGGAATCTCCTTCTCCATTTTTCATCAATTTCCACCTCAATCCATTCATCATCAGATTTCATGAGCGCAACCTGCTTCTTATAGAAATTGCTTTTTCCTCTGATGATATAATGATAATCAATACACTCAAGGTGGGATATGATTTCGGCTGATCCATAATATCTGTCAGCAAGATAAATGACATCCTTTCCCTTGAATATACTTTGACTTCGATAGAGATGAGAAAACGCAAGAGGCAATTCTGAATATGGTGCAGGCCTGAGTGAAAAATCTATAAACAGACCATTAAGGACATCATAGAGTCCTCCGGCCTTGGACTGGACTTTTTTGACATCGAACATGTCAATGATATGTTGATTCTCCACAAAATGAAAATCATAGATATTATAGACATTGTATGGGATTTCCATATAGGTCCCATCTTCTGCAATCAGGAAATATCCTCTATATTTTTTAGGGAGCGACGATGTATAATAGATGGCTGAAAATCGATTGATGAGATATGAAAAAACATTTGGATTCAGCTTTCTAATGGCCTTGTTGAGAGCCTGCTTGCTTATTCTCTTCTCAAATCGATCTATGGAAGAATAAAAATGAGAGAGTTCAGCATTGGTTGTGGTTCTGTTTCTGAAGATGAAGTAATAGATGAGCGAATAGAAATTCATATTTCTATTTCTGGTAAAGTCCTGTGTTCTCTTGCGACAGAGTCTGTTTGTGATATCAGAATGAATGATAGCATTAAACTCACTGAAGATAGCAGCCAGCTGAGAAGACTTAACTACATTATTCATCATCATAGACAAGACGAGGCTTTTTCTTGGCGAAAGCAGCCTTCAGAAAAGGAACGGATTCCTCATCAACCTGCCCAAAGTTGATAAGGACACGATGTTTAGGAACGCCAGAAGAATCACGATAGGATTCAACGAGTGCGCAAAAACAGGTATTTTTCTTACCCTTATTATTTTTGATAACTCTAACGAACATAGAAGCACCTTCTTTCTTAACTACATTATACAATAAAAATAAAGGAAATAAGATAATAAATAGATAATTATACTTAACTACAAGTAAAAAAGACACTCTTTTATTTCCAAAAAAATAAAAAAGAGCCAACTTACTAAGTTGACTCCATTGGGCTAACTTTCAGTTAGTCGTTTTTGTTCTCTTAAAAAGCGACAAAGTCTACTATGTTCATATTTCTTTTGTTTTTTAAAAATGTTATACTAAAATAGCAAAGGAGGAAATAACATGGGTGTTGTTTATACAAATAATAATTCCAAGAAATATTTCATTATTGGGGGTATTGTTGGAATTATAGTGATTGTAAGTGTTGTTTTATTTTTCTTGTTATCGGGGAACAATAATGAAGGTACATTAAAAGATTTTTATACTTTGATTTCAGAAAAGAAATATGATGAAATGTATGATTGTATTAGTGAAGAATCACAGAAAAAATATGATAAAGAAACATTTGTGACAAGAAATCAAAATATTTATGAAGGAATTGAAGCTAATCAATTAAGTATTGAAGTTTTAGATGAAGAAGATAACCAATTAACTTATCAAGTTAAAATGAATACAGTTGCTGGTGAAGTTTCTTTTGAAAATAAGACAACAATAGAAGATGATAAGATTGTATGGGATGATTCTTTTATTTTTCCAGACTTAACACAAAATGATAAAGTGAGAGTATCGGAAGATGAAGCAAATCGAGGAAAAATCTTAGATCGCAATGGAAAAATGTTAGCAGGACAGGGAGAAGCTTATTCTGTAGGGCTTGTTAGAGGAAAATTAAATGGGGAAAATGATTATGATCAATTAGCAAAATTACTATCATTAACAAAAGAAAGTATTCAAAAAACAATGAGTGCTGCTTGGATTCAAGATGATTCTTTTGTCCCATTAACAACGATTCCATCTGATGATACACAATTAGAAAATCAGTTATTACAAATACCGGGAGTACAATTAAATACTGTAGAAGTGCGTAGTTATCCTTATGGAGAAATCACTTCTCATTTAACAGGATATATGCAACAAGTAACGGCAGAAGATTTAGAAAAACATCAAGGAGAAGGCTATACAGAAACATCAATGATTGGTAGAAGTGGTATAGAAGCTGCTTATGAAAAACAATTAAAAGGAACAAGTGGAGCAACTATTTCTATTGTTGATGAAAATGGAAGCACAAAGAGTACAGTAGCCACTCAAGAAAAACAAGATGGGCAAGATATTACATTAACGATTGATATAGATTTACAAAAAGATTTATATCAATCATTTGAAAATGATCAAAGTGCTTCAGTTGCCATGAATCCAACAAATGGAGAAGTGTTAGCGTTGGTCAGTACACCATCATTTGATAGTAATGATTTTATTTATGGATTTTCAACGGAAGAATGGGATGCTTTAAACAATGATAAAGCACAACCACTGACAAATCGTTTCCGTGCAACTTGGGTACCCGGTTCAACTATGAAATCTATCACAGCAGCAATTGGTTTAGAAACAGGTTCATTAGATGCTTCTAAAGATTTTGGAGCTGAAATGAAATGGCAAAAAGATTCAAGCTGGGGAGATTATTATGTCACAACATTACATGCTCCCAACCCTAATAATTTAAAAAATGCTTTAATTTATTCAGATAATGTTTATTTTGCGAAAGCAGCATTAGAAATTGGAAAAGATAATCTTGAAAAAGGATATCAATCTTTAAAGATTGGAGAAGATATACCTTTTGAATTAGCATTAACAAAATCACAATATACAAGTGATTCATTTGATAAGGATATACAGATTGCTGATAGTGGATATGGTCAAGGACAAATTTTAATGAACCCTGTACAAATGGCATCTATTTATAGTTCATTTATGAATGATGGAAAAATGATGACACCTCATGTTGTGAAATCTACTGAAACATCTGTATGGGCTGAACCATTTTCAAAGAAAACAACTGATGAAATCAAATCAGATTTAATTCAAGTTGTTGAAGATAGTCATGGAACAGCTCATAGCTTGAAGAATAGTCAATTCCAATTAGCTGCAAAAACAGGAACAGGAGAAATTAAAGAATCACAAGATGATACAACAGGAACAGAAATAGGTTGGTTATCTGTTGCTTCTACAGATTCATCAAATCCTATTGTTATTACAACAATGGTAGAAGATGTTAAAGGTCGTGGTGGAAGTGGTTATGTTGTTGATCATGTGAAACAACCATTAATGTCATATTTACAAAGATAGAAAACGGAGAAATCCGTTTTTTTTCTTTATAAAATGACTTTACATTTAAATGAAAGATGATATACTAAAAGTATGATAAATATTATTTTTCATATTTAAATTATTTTAATGATTTATGATGTGGGAAAGGGTGAAGAATATGAAAAAGATTTTCATAACATTTCTAGGTTTGTTTCTTGTATTAGGAATAAGTGGTTGTCAAAAAAGTCATGTAGATGTTGAAGATGTTGCGAAAAAAATTGTATATTTTTCACAGGATTTACTTCAAGCAGAAGGTAATGAAATAGAGGAAATTCTTCAAAATGTCAATGATGAGTTTAAAAATCAAATGAAAGATAATATCATTAAAGATGTACAAATAAAGGTTTTGGGTAATGTGGGAAATGATTTAAAATCATATGATTTACCTATAACGATACAATCAGTAGCTATAGAAGAAGGAGATAGTCAGATTGTGACAGTTAAGTTTGTGGATCAAAAACAAAAAGAAGGACAAACAGTTTTACAAATGCAGAATGATGGAAAACAAGTGACATATGTGGGGTATAGAAGATGAAGAAAATAGATGGGATATTAATCAAAATACAATGGCTTATTATTTTGATTGCTGGAATCTTTTTGTTGTTTCATGGACATAATCATGATTTTGTGATTGTGTTATGGGTACTTTCTGTTGTGTGTAATGCTTTTTGGTCAAGAGGATATCGTGTTGCGAATGTAGAATATTCATATAGACAGATTATTCAACGTTATCCCATCGCTTGGATGGTTTTAAGAATGTTGATTATCGTTAGTATATCTATTTTTGTTATAGAATATGTTATATAAAAACATCTCGATTAAGAGATGTTTTTATATAGCGATTTCTTTTAATTTTTGAATTAACATATCGGGTAAAGTTTCAATGTTTTCAATAAATAAACCATTTGGATATGTTTTGGTAATCAATGGAGCAGTTTGTATACCAATTCCTATAACATCAATATCTTGATCTTTTTTATATAAGCGTGTTAATTCATGAATGTGTTCTACGCCATGCGTATCGCCATCAGATAAGACAAAGACAAAGCCTTTGCGATGTCTTTTGTAGGCAGCTAATTTCTTCAAAACATATTCTAAAGCAATATCTTCATGTGTTCCACCGGATGTATGCATAGCATAAATACGATTCAGTAAATATCTTTTTTGGCAATCTTGAAAAGAAATAATTTCAGTGAGTTGAACCTGTGTTTTTCCAAGTGCTTTATGTGCAGAAATACAGAATGGTATTTTTAATGTCTGTAAAACTCTTGCAAGTTCAAAGCAACCTTTCATTGTATTGATAATTTTATCGCCGCTCATTGATTCACTTGTATCAACAAGAATATACACACATAAATCTTTCTTTTTTCCTTGTTTATGTGTTTTAAATACACGTCCATCTAAAGAAGCACGATAAAGATTTTGTTGATCTAATTGTCTTCCATATTCTAGTTTATGCTTTGTTTGACTTTTTGAAGCATACATTCTTTCACGCTTAAATAGTCTTGCAAGTCTATTACTTCTCATGATACTTTCGTTTTGATTTCTTAAAGCAATAGTACCGTATTGAGTAGGTGTTGTTCTTTCTAAAGGTGATAAAACAATAGATTGTTCAATGGAAGAATGATAAGTTTGAGATTGAAAGCTTTTCTCCTGGTGTTTTCTTTGCTTTTCTTCACGTCTATGAATATCTTGTAGAATTTGATGTTTTTGTATCTTTTCGGCTTCATTTTCAAGTGATTCAATACGTTGAAATTCTTCATCAGAAAGATCAAGCTGATATTTAGTTGGTGTTTGTTGAGGTGAATTTTGTGATTCACCTTTTTGAAATTGAATTGCAATTTCACTAGACATTTGGGAGAAAAGACTTTGAGAAACACCAGATATTTTAGAACCATTTTGAATTGTATCGAATATTTCTTTGACAGTTTCATCCATAATGGGTTGGCATAGATTGAGAATTTCTTTAGCTATTTCTAAACGTTCTTTTGTATGATTTGTCTGTAAACGCCCTTGAATTGCTAATTTTCTTATTTGGATAAAATTTTGTGAAAGATAGTGAGGTAAATAGATGATACTGTTATTTAACTGGAATCTGTATCCATAGGTACAGATGACCATGATTTCTTTAATGATTTTATCCATTAAGAAAGCTGTATCAGTCTGTTGATGTTTTTCTTTAAGAAAAGATGAAGTGATAGCTTGTCGGGCATACATGAGAGGATTCCAAGTTTCTGGAAAATCAATGCCTAAAGCATTTTCAACAGCACCTTCTTCAATAGCTTTTAAAACAAGTGGTAGATTGGTTTGAAAGACATAATTTGTAATGATGGATTTGAGTTCTCGATAAGACATCTGTTTGTTAAGAAAGTCTTTTGCGGCAGAATTAACTTGGGTTAAAGCTTGAGAAGCTTGAATGTAAGTTTGTGATAAGATTTGAAAATCGCAATAGCGTAAACTTGCGAGTTCATGGAACAAAAGTCCTTCCATAAACATCTCATAACCTTGAGGGTGAAAGTGTTCAAGATAATGATAAGGAGCTTTTTCACCAAGAGTGATAGTTGCTTGATGATTTTTGATTTGTGAATAACATTGATTGCTTTCATCAATATTGAGATGAATAGGCATCTGGGCATAAAGAACTGTATCTTTTTTGAGTTTTTGTCTGATTTGTGATGATAACATAGAGATTATTCAACAAATTCATGAACAATGAGTGACATGACAGAAGCAGCAGGTCCATTTGTCGCAAGAATTTGACGTGCATCTTCTAAGTTTAAGATTTCATCATCTTCTTCAGCTAATTCTGAAATAATTGTGACCAGACTTGCACGAATCACATCACCATCTAAATCAACAGTTTTATTAGCCCAGTTCAGCAATGTTCTTAAGTCAATTCTTTGTGTTGTTTCATTACCTTCATTCATAATAACATTATGGAAAGCATCAAGTAATGATGCCATTTTTGTTGCAGTTGTATCATCAATTCCTGTTTCTTTTACAATAATATGTGCCATTTTGTCGATAGGTAATTGACTGATTTTTATTTTATTTTGAATACGTGATTTATGAGAAAGATTCATTTCATTTGTTCCTGCATAACCAATATTCATGCTTTCACCAAATCTAAAGAGTGGATGAGCATGAATGATTTCTCCATTGTCTAAAATCTTTTGTTTTGTACCATCTAAAACATCATTTAATGATGAAATAATGTCACTATCAACCATATTGATTTCATCGAAAATAAACATACCACCATATTTCATCATTAAACTTAGAGGTCCATATTCAAAAACAGTTTCACCATTTCTTAAGACATATTTACCAAATAAAGTTGATTCATCAATAGAACGACTTCCGACCATTTTTAAACTTGGTAATCCTAATGCGCCAGCAACACAGAGTAATTTTGTTGTTTTACCAGTTCCAGAAGGACCATAATATAAACATGACCATGTTTTTCCTCTTTGAAAAGATTTAATTAAATCAAAGTCATTTTGATCTAAAAAATGACGATTTTGCATATACAAACGTTCATTATCTTTAATTGATTCTTGAAGAAATAATGGTAATTTCATTCTTTCTTGTGTTGAATAGAGAGGGGTTATATCTAATATAGTATAGGATGAAGAAGATAATGACTGATAGATTTGTTGTTTTGATTGTAAATCTAATAATAAGTGTTGAGGGTCTTCTTGAAATAAAAAGATAGGGGTTAAAGATTGGGTATTAAATGTCATATGAAGATGGTTTAATAATTCTTCAACAGAATCATAATGTAAAGATAAAAAACAATCTTGAAGTTGAAGAATATCTTTTAATATTTGAATCAATCTTTTAGCAATGTTTAAAACGTATTTATAGTGATTTGCATCCCATTCATTAGCATGATGATGTTGGCTCATATCAATGTGACGCCAGTTTTCATAAATATCTTGAAATGTTTCTATCTGATATTGATTATATATGTAATTGATTGCAACAAGTAATAAACGATATAAACTATCGCTTTTTTCATAGGCACTTGCTATAATGAAACGTTGATCTTGTAAAGAATATTCTAAATACGCTTCTTTTTGGTTATTGTGAATAATTTGAAATAATAATGAATGTTCATGAGTAAAAAGATAGACCTGATCATTGTTGTATTGACTATGTACAAGACCCATGATGGCTTTAGCGGTTTCGTATTCATAAGTATAGGTAGTTCCATCAATATAGTCCAGTGTCAGTTTTTCTCCATAAAGAATATGCTCGCTATGATAACCAGGGGAAATGGAATAAGGTTTATATTGTTTGAGTTCGTCAAGTATCATATTTTATCGGCTCCTTTTCTTGATACATATTATAACATGAATAGACTATATCACAAATCATCTGCTTATATAAATAAAAAAACGATCTGACGATCGCTTTGTTTTCATATGGTGACCTGTACGGGATTCGAACCCGTGAATGCATGCGTGAAAGGCATGTGAGTTAACCGTTTCTCCAACGCGCCATCATTTAATCGCGAATGCCAGTTAATAATACCACAAGAAGAATTAGTACGCAAGACTTTTTTTGAAAAAAACAAAAAAATTGAATGCTTACATAAAAAGCAGAATACCGTAGAAACTAATCAGATAAGGAGTAAGATTTATAAAGAAATAAAGCTTTTCAATATACCAGTATAACGCGTATAATATATGCGGTTAGATAAATGAGGTAGGAAGATGAAAAAGATATTATTTTTAACAACCGGTGGAACCATCGCATCCAGTTCCAGTGAAGAAGGTCTGGTGCCATCCCTGACAAGCGAGGAAATTTTGCATTATCTCGGTGAGCATCATGGTGATATTGAAATAACCTGTGAGGATTTGCTGCGGCTGGACTCCAGTAACATGCAGCCGGAGGAATGGCAGCTGATTGCAAGGCGCATTGCAGAGGCGAAAAGCGGGTATGACGGTATTGTTCTGAGCCATGGTACAGATACGATGGCGTATACAGCCGG
>OLVP01002004.1_pt1 | contig 10623 bp, 7 predicted proteins | sample 1673281 | NCBI WGS metagenome assembly OLVP01 (sample SAMEA3178940, study PRJEB25190) | human gut metagenome | biome: human gut; feature: human-associated habitat; material: faeces | place: Austria | collected 2013
GGCAGATGAGAGCAGAAGAGGGAAAAGCAGAGGAAAAGGCAGAGGCTTCTTCCGATGATCCGTTAAAGGTAGTTTACCTGTGTAACGGAAATCTGGGCGATAAGGGCTTTAACGATTCCGCAGCAAGCGGTATGCAGAAGCTGGCTGACGAGATGGGAGCTGAGGTTAAAACCATCGAGATGGGAAGAGACGAGACCAGCTACGAAGGAAACTACCTGGATGTTTCTGAGCAGGACTGGGATATGATCGTATCTGGAACCTGGTCTGTAAAGGAGCTGGCTCAGGATATCGCAGCAGAATTCCCAGAGAAGAACTACCTGATCTTCGACGTTTCTGTTGACAGAGATGTGGTAACAGAAGGAAATATGATGGGTATTAATTACTACTCCAATCAGGCCGCTTTCCTTTCCGGCACACTTGCGGCCAAGATGCTGGAATCCGGAGATGCGAAGATCGATGCTTCTCAGAAGGTCCTGGGCTTTGTAGGATCTATGGATGCAGCCAATATCAACGATTTCCTGGTAGGCTATCTGGAGGGTGTTAAGTATGTAGACCCTGAAATTAAGGTAGTTACCTCTTATGTTGGTTCCTTTGAGGACGTTTCCAAGTGTATGGAGATGACCACACAGCTGTACAACCAGGGCGCTCAGATTGTATATGCACCTGCTTCCCAGTCTATTTTAGGAGCGGTAACAGCTGCACAGAAGTCTGACAAGTACCTCATTGCCTGCGACCAGGATCTGTATGGCGAGTTAAAGGAGTCTGACCCTGAGCTGGCAGCCAATGTGCTTTCTTCCAGCTTAAAGAATGTAGGCGAGTCTATTTACACCTCTATCAAAGACTGGAAAGAGGGAACCAAGACACTGGATCAGGATTATATCCTGGGACTGGACAGTGGAGCAGTTGGGCTGGCTAAGAATGACAACTACAAGGCCATTGTTCCGGAAGAGATTCAGAAATTCATAGAAGAGACAGAGCAGAAGATCATCGGTGGCGAAATCACAGTGGGAACTGCCTTTGATATGACAACAGAGGAAGTGGCAGCCCTGCGTGACGAAATGAAGCCTTGATGCAGAGACGAAGCGCACAGTTAAAGTGACTAGAAGGAGGCTGCCAAGCTTTTGTATGAAAACGAAGATAAAGAGGTATGATCATGGCAGAAGAAGCATTGCGGATGTCGCATATTGTGAAAGTATACCCCAATGGCGTTATGGCTAATAAGGATGTGACCCTGTCTGTAGAACGGGGGGAGATCCATGCTCTTTCCGGAGAAAACGGGGCGGGAAAATCGACTCTGATGAAGATTCTTTTCGGAGAGGAGCAGCCTACCTCCGGAGAGATCTATGTAAACGGAAAACAGGTTCATATGACATCTCCGCAGATGGCAATTAAGCTGGGGATCGGAATGGTTCACCAGCACTTTATGCTGGTGCCCTCTCTGACAGTGGCAGAAAATATCATTTTAGGAATGGAACCGAAAAAAGGTATTATGACGGATCTGAATTTCGCAAGGAAACAGGTAGAGGAGATGGGAAAGAAGTACAATCTCTTTGTAGAGCCTGATAAGCGTGTGGAGGATCTGACCGTAGGCCAGAAGCAGAAGGTGGAGATTTTAAAGGCATTGTTCCGCGGGGCAAAAATCCTGATTCTGGATGAGCCTACAGCGGTGCTGACACCCCAGGAGACACAGGAACTCTTTGACGAGCTTCTTCACCTGAAGGATAATGGGTATACGATTATCTTTATTTCCCACAAGCTGCAGGAGATCAAGCAGATCTGCAGCCGCATTACCATCATCCGAAGGGGTGAGACAATGGGCGTCCATGATGTGTCCCAGGTTTCCGAGCAGGATATCTCGCGCCTTATGGTAGGAAGAGACGTGGTGCTGAATGTGGAAAAGAAAGAGGCTCATCCCGGTGCGCCTCTGGTGAAAATCAGGGATCTGGTAGTGATCAATGAAAATGGGAAACGGGCGGTAGGCCATGTTTCCTTTACCCTGAGAAAGGGCGAGATTCTGGGAATCGCTGGAGTGGAGGGAAATGGCCAGAATGAGCTGGTATCTGCTCTCACCGGAATGGGCTCCTACAGCGGCGGCACCATTGAAGTAAATGGCCAGGACATCAAGGGATTTTCCGTTGAAAAGATCCGAAAGCTAAAGCTGGCCCATATTCCTGCAGACCGTATGACCATGGGAATGGCCCCCAGGCTTTCCATTACAGAAAACATGATTGCAGATAAGCTGGGCTGGAAGCGCTTCTTTAAACATGGGGTACGCAATCCAAAGGCTGTAAAGGAATACGGAGATGAAATGGTAAAGGAATACCTGATTTTCTGCAAATCCCAGGAGGTTTCCATCAACAGTCTGTCAGGAGGAAACATCCAGAAGGCGGTTCTTGCAAGAGAACTTTCCGGTTCTCCTGAAATTATTGTTGCAGACCAGCCTACCCGAGGCGTAGACGTAGGTGCAACGGAATTTATCCGCCAGCGTTTGGTGCAGATGAGAGATGAGGGAAAGGGAGTTATCGTTATAAGCTCTGATCTTAACGAGGTTCTGGGTCTTTCTGACAGCCTGATCGTTATGTACGAAGGAAAGATTGCCGCATATATCAAGGATGTATCCAAGATGACAGAGGAGCAGTTAGGCGTCTATATGCTGGGTATCCATCTTCAGTCCGAGGAGGAGATTAAGGAGGCACGGCATGAACAGTAATAAACGGATTAACTTATTAGTGGATATGGTAAAATTGGGCCTGATCATTCTCATTGCCTGCGCCATGGTATCGGTGATTGTGTTCATGGTCAGCGATGACCCTATGACAGCTATCACAAGCTTTTTTATTGGGCCATTTACCTCCCTGCGAAGGATTGGAAATATCATTGAGGCAGCAGCACCCCTTATGTTTACGGCGCTTGCGGTCATCATTATTTTCGGTTCCGGACAGTTTTCCATGATTGCAGAAGGCTCATTCTTTATCGGAACCACAGGCGCTATGGTGGTTGCTATTGCATGTAAGCTTCCGGCAGGTATCCACTCCGCAGCGGCTATCCTGTTTGGCGGACTCTGCGGAGCGGCAGTCGCCATGGTTCCGGCTTTCCTGAAAATGAAATGGAACGTGAGTGAGCTGGTAACGTCCATTATGTTTAACTATGTAGTTCAGTTTTTTGCCATTTACATGGTCAGCTACCATTTCCGTGAGGTCAGCAGCTCCAGTCTGGCTTCCCTGGAATTTTCAGATACCTCCCGCCTTCCGGTGGTACTGGAGGGAACCAGAATTCATGCAGGTATTGTACTGGGTATTGTGATCTGCGTTCTGGTATGGTTCTTCCTATACCGTACCTCTTACGGTACAAAACTCAGAATTACCGGAGACAATGCGCTGTTTGCAAAGTATACGGGCCTTAAGGTGACAGGAATCATGGTAGCAGCCCAGGTTCTGGCCGGAGCAATTGCCGGTATGGGCGGTGCCGCAGAACTTCTGGGAATGTACAACCGGTTTAAATGGACCACAAGCCCGGGCTACGGCTGGACCGGTATCGTAGTGGCTCTGCTGGCAAGAAGCAATCCTCTTTTAGTTCCGCTGGCAGCGGCATTTATCGGCTACCTGAATGTAGGCGCAGATATTATGGCTCGTAGCAGTGATGTGGGACGGGAGGTAGTTGATATTATCCAGGCTGTTATGATGTTCTTTATTGCGGCAGATGCCCTGTTAAAGGGATGGAGACAGCGTATGATCGTAAAGGCAGCACAGGCAGAGGAAAAGGAGGCGGCACAGGCATGAATTTAATCGAATTGATTTTCAGCACAGATTTTCTGTATATGTGGATCAGAGTTGCAACTCCGATTCTGCTGGCTTCCCTGGGAGCCGTGATCTGTACCAAGGCAGGAGTAGTAAATTTGGGTCTGGAGGGCATCATGCTGATTTCTGCCTTGGCGGGAGTGCTGGGAAGCGCTTTTGGAGGAAGTCTTTGGATCGGACTTTTAACGGGGCTTTTGGCGTCCGTAGCTGTAAGTGCTGTATTTGCCTATTTCCATCTGGTATTAAAGGCTAATAACGTGCTCTGCGGTACTGCGGTTAATACCATGGCTTCCGGCCTTACGGTGTTTGTACTGCAGCTGGCTACCGGAGAAAAGGGAAATTCCTCTTCACTGAAAAGCTTCTCCTTCCCAAATGTGGATATCCCCATTATTAAGGATATCCCGGTTTTAGGCGGTATTTTATCAGGGCATAATGCCCTTACCTATCTGGCTCTTGCTATGGTGGTGGTTATCTGGTTTTTCCTGTATAAGACGCCAACCGGACTTCGCATGAGGGCTGTGGGAGAGAATCCAAACGCGGCATCCAGCGTGGGACAGAATGTAATAAAGATTCAGTTCCTGGCTATTGTATTATGCGGCCTTATGACAGGCCTTGGAGGAATGTATCTCTCCATGGGCTATCTGACCATGTTTGTGCGCGACATGACAGCAGGACGCGGCTTTATCGCCCTGGCAGCCTGCTCCATGGGCCAGGCTACTCCCGTGGGAGCGCTGATTTCATCCATGATTTTCGCCTTTTTTGACGGCCTGTCCAATATTCTTCAGGTACTTAAGATTCCGTCTGAGTTTATTCAGATGCTGCCATATCTGGCAACGATTGCCGGCCTGACCGTATACTCTATTCAGAAGTCCGCGGCAGCCAGCAGAAAAACAAAAAAATTAGAGGAGGCAAAAGGCTGATGGCACTTGATAAGGAAAGCAAGACAGCAGGTAAAAAGCAGTATCATATTCATTTAAAACCGGGTGATGTTGGAAAATACGTACTCCTTCCGGGTGATCCGGCCCGTTCTGACAGAGTGGCAAAATATCTGGATCAGGCAGAGCTGGTGGCAAACAACAGAGAACACAGAACATTTACCGGCTATTACAAGGGAGTAAAGATTTCCGTTACTTCTACCGGTATGGGCTGTCCTTCTGCAACTATTGCGGCAGAGGAACTGATGAACATCGGAGCAGAGTGTCTGATCCGGATCGGAAGCAGCGCTGCCCTTCAGGATGGGATTAAGATCGGTGATCTGATGATTTCTACCGGATCCATGAAAAATGAGGGAACCAGCCGGTTCTATGTGCCGGACTGCTTCCCGGCAGTGCCTGATTTTGATCTGACAAGGGCGATTATTGATACGGCAAAGGAGATGGAGCCGGACCTTTCCGGAAAAGTATATTACGGCATCAATGCTTCCGATGACGCATTCTATGGGGAGACACAGGAATGGATCGAAAAGCTGTCCGCTCTGGGCTGTCTGAATGTGGAGATGGAGAGTTCTGCCCTCTATACCGTATGCCACAGACGCAAAAAGAGAGCTGCCATGATCAGCGCCGTATCCGGCAACCTGATTACCGGGGAAGTGATCTATGAGACTGCGAATGAGGCACTGGCGGTTGGATGGGATGAAGAAATTAAGATCGTTTTAGAGGCCATTTACCGTTTTGAGAAGGAAATGGAAGCAAAGAAACAGGGAAGGAACTAGAAATGGCAGAAGAAAGAACCATGCATGTAGACGTTACATCAGAGATGATCGGAAAATATGTATTTTTGCCGGGCAGTGTTGAAAGAGCGTCCCTGATTGCAAAGCATTTTGATAATCCTGTAAAGGTTGCCCACAAGAGAGAGTATTTAAGCTATACGGGAACTCTGGACGGAGTGCCTGTTACTGTGACCAGCACAGGAATCGGCGGCCCCTCTACCTGTATCGCCATTGAGGAGCTTCATTCCTGTGGCGCTCACACCATGATGCGGATCGGTTCAGCGGCTTCCACCTCTCCAAAGGTAAAAATCGGAGATGTAGTGATTCCCAACGGCGCTGTGCGTATGGAGGGAACGGGAGACCACTACCTTCCCTTTGAATTCCCGGCTGTTCCCGATTTCCAGATGTTAAAGGCTCTGGAGCAGGCAGCGAAGAAGCTGGGCTATCCATATAATGTGGGAGTGACCATTACAAAGGATTCCTATTACACAGAGGCAGAGCCTGAGACAAAGCCGGTTTATCATGAATTAAAGGCAAAATGGGATTCCTATCTGGCAGGAGGCGCTACCAATACCAGTATGGAGTGTTCCGTGATTTTCCTCATCGGGGCTTCTCTGGGAATTAGAACCTCCAGTGTTATGATCAGCGCTACCAATTTTGGCGAGTATTCCAATGATGCGGAAGATTACCCCTCCGGCTGGGAGGAGAGAGCCATCGAGGTAGGTATTGAAGCAATGAGAGATATTATCCGTCAGGATAAGAAGAAGGGGCTTATATAGAAAATACAGGATTTATGTGTAGAGAAGAGGCAGAAATGGAAATAAAAGAAATTATGAGCCATGTGGATCATACACTTCTGACTCAGACTGCCACCTGGGAGGAGATCCGCCAGATCTGCGATGATGCGATTGCTTATCAGACGGCGTCAGTCTGTATTCCTCCAAGCTTTGTAAAAAAGGCAAAGGAATATATGGGAGATAAGATGACTGTTTGTACAGTGATTGGCTTTCCAAACGGCTATATGACCACAGAGACAAAGGAATTTGAAACTAGAAATGCGCTTGAAAATGGGGCAGACGAGATTGATATGGTGATCAATATCGGATGGGTCAAGGATAGTCTTTACGATCAGGTCGAGGATGAAATCCGCAGATTGAAGGCAGTGTGCGGGGATAAAATCTTAAAGGTGATTATTGAAACCTGTCTGCTGACAGAGGAAGAAAAGATCCGTATGTGCCAGGTAGTTACAGCCTCCGGCGCTGATTATATCAAGACCTCTACGGGCTTTTCAAAGGCAGGAGCTACCTTTGAGGACATTGCACTTTTTGCTGCCCATGTGGGAGAGCATGTAAAGATCAAGGCAGCAGGAGGTATCTCTACTCTGGCTGACGCAGAGCATTTTCTGGAGCTGGGGGCAGACCGCCTTGGCACCAGCCGTATGGTAAAGCTGGTAAAAAACGAAGAAGCTTCCGGCTATTGATGCAGGGGCAGAATTCGATTGCTGAAGTATAGTTGAATTTTATTATAAATAAGCGAAAGGATCGCTCAATGATCAGTTATTGAGCGGTCCTTCCTTTTTCTGTATAATATTTACATCCATCTGATTATAAGGAATTTCAATGCCGGCAGCGTCAAATTCCAGTTTTGTCCGTTCAATGATCCGCCAGCGGGCGCTCCAGTAATCCTCTGTGGCGGTCCAGCCGCGGGAACCGAGAACCACAGAGCTTTCAGCCAGCTCATCTACATAGACAGTGATAGGTTCATCCTGAAGGATCTGGGGATCTTCTTTGTAAATACGTTCCAGAATGGCCTTTGCCTGTTTTAAGTCGGAGGAATAGCTGATGCCGATGGTTAGATCGATCCGCCGTTTTTCCTGGGCCGTTACATTGGTAATCACAGCATTTGACAGGGTGCCGTTGGGGATGGTGATGCGCCGGTTGTCAATGGTGAGCAGAGTGGTGTATACAAGGCCGATATTAAGAACCTTTCCTTCCACGCCTTCTGATACAATATAGTCATGAATGCCAAAGGGCCGCATGACAAGAATCAGGATGCCTCCGGCGAAGTTTCCCAGACTTTCCTGCAAAGAAAGGCCGATTGCCAGAGTGGCGGAGCCTAAGAGCGCGATAATGGAGGTGGAAGGGATTCCTATTTTTTCCAGAGCCATAAAGATCACAATGGCGTAGGTGATGGCATTTGCAAGGGAAATCAGGAACTTGCTCAGGCTGAGATCTATCCCCATGCGGTCAAAGGTGCGCTTTAAAAAACGGCGCAGATAGAATGCAATCCGGTTGCCGATGATGATAATGATGGCAGCATAAAGCAGCCGATAGCTGAAGGCCAAAAGTCCTGGAGTCCATGAGCGTATGGTTTCTAAAATTGCGTTGGGTCTTAACTGCTGAAGGTCTTCGTGAACCTCCTGCACAATGGCCTGGGTTTCTTCTATAGAAGGGATTGAAGGTGTTTGCATGGTAAAATGTATCATTTGGCAGTCTCCTGTTGTCTGATAGTGTAAAAATCATTATAGCATAAAATTATCTATGTGATATAATATTTTCACCAAATAAGAATATTTAAAGAAGGAGCAGGATTATGAATACACGCTTTTACAATATCCGTCTTCTGACAATGGATGGAACTATGGATGTGGTGCCGGGAGAGGTTTGGGTGGAGGGAAACAGGATTTCCTATGCAGGCCCGTCCGCTTTTATGGGAGATGCCAATACGGATGCTATCACCCCTCCTGTCTGGGATCGTGAAATCGATGGAAATGGCAATCTTCTCATGCCGGGCTTTAAAAATGCCCATACTCATTCCGCTATGACGTTTCTGCGTTCCTATGCGGATGACCTGCCGCTTATGGACTGGCTCCATACTCAGGTATTTCCTATGGAAGCAAAGCTGCAGCCGGGAGATGCATTCTGGCTGTCCAGACTGGCTGTAATGGAGTATCTGACCAGCGGCATGACGGCAGCTTTTGATATGTATCCCTGGCCGGAGGAAATGGCAAGAGCCTGTGTGGAAAGTGGTTTCAGAACCGTTTTAGTAAGCGGGCTGAATGATTTTGTGTCATCTCCTGAGGGGCTGGAGGAGGATTATCTGAAATTCAATTCCTATGATCCGTTGGTAAGCTATCAGCTGGGCTTTCATGCAGAGTATACCACCAGCCGGAAGATTCTGGAGGCGGTAGCAGATCTGGCTCACAAGTATAAGGCTCCTGTGTTTACCCACAATTCAGAGACAAAGGGTGAAACAGAAGGATGTCTGGAGCGCTATGGGATGACGCCGACTGCATTTTTAGATTCTCTGGGAATGTTTGAATACGGCGGAGGCGGTTATCACTGTGTCCACATCACAGACGAGGATATGGATATCTTTAAAAAGCATGACATGACTATTGTTACCAATCCCGGTTCCAATGTGAAGCTGGCAAGCGGAATCCCCAGGCTGAACCGGATGCTTGAAAAGGGAGTTCGTCTTGCGATCGGAACAGACGGACCTGCCAGCAATAACTGTCTGGATATGTTCCGGGAAATGTTTCTCGTGACGGGACTTGCGAAGCTTAGAGAGAAGGATGCGGCAGCAGTGGACGCAGACGAGGTGCTTCGCATGGCGACAGTTGGCGGAGCGAAAGCAATGGGGCTTGAGGAATGCGATACGCTGAAAGCCGGAAAACTTGCAGATCTTATTATGATCGATCTTCATCAGCCGAATATGCAGCCGCTTAACAATATTTCAAAAAATCTGGTGTATAGCGGAAGCAAACAGAATGTGATACTTACTATGGTAAATGGAAACATTTTATACGAAGCAGGAGAGTTTCATGTGGGCGATAAGCCGGAAGAGATTTATAATAAGGCGAATCGGATTATAGAGCGGATGAGAAGAGTAGAGTGTTCATAAATACAATCAGGGACGGGTTTTTGACCCGTCCCTGATTCTTGTTAAGGAAAGTTTTTATCTCCACAGGATTTCGCAAGGTTCTAATGTAATGGTCTCGCAGTTGCCTTCACCATCGTAGAACTTGGTAGTCTGTGTCTCGTTTGAGTTGTTTAAGATTGCGTATTTTCCGCTTTCCGGATAAGCGTTTACTTCACAGTTTAAGTTGTCAGCGTACCAGATATGGTAACGGTCTTCTTTGCTTGCTGCATAGAACATTGCGCGCATGAGAAGTCTTGTGTTCTCGTAGCTGTATGGCAGACCGGAGATGTAGACGCCGCGGCCTTTTCCGTAAGCATTTGCCGCCATATGTACTTCGTTATTGGAATATTCGATAATCTCTGTTGCAGCGCTCAGAGCATAAATATCGTGTTTGCTCTCGCCGAAATCAAAGTCCAAATTTCTGTCTTCTGTGATGAAATGTGAATCTAATGCAGTCTTGAAATATTTGTCGGTGGATAATGTGAAACCGAGTTCTTTATCTACGCCAAGGATATCAGCGAGCTGGAAGAATCTTCCGCCGTGATGTACTGCGGTCGGATCGCCGACACCTACGAAACCTCCGCCGTTGTATACCCACTGACGAATGGTTGTCACAAGTTTTTCATCCAGCCATTCTTCACCGCCGGAGAAAGCAGTTCCTGCATCACCTGCGTTGATGATTACATCAATGTCAGATGGAACACCATTTTCACGGATCTCGTCAAAGCTTAAGAACTGTACGTCTACCGCAGCTCCGCTTAAAGATTCCAGAATGCCGAAGTAAGAGTAAGTTTGCTTATACCATAATGCGTGCGCCACCATATAAGGCTGCCAAGAACGGATTTTTCCCCAGGAGTTCAGAATACCGACTTTCAGTCCGCAGTATGCTTTTTTGCCTTTTACATTGTCGTAAATGAGACGGAACTCATCGGTTACTTTCTCAATATAGTCTACAAATTTCGGAAATTTGTAAGCAAGGCTTAAATATCCGCCGTATCCGATTCTGTCCACAGGGTTTCTCATCAGAGCACGTCTTGCGCTGAGCCAATTATCAATAGCTTCGATACAAGGATCATTTCCTTCATAGAACGTATCTGGGAAGAAGTATGGGAGGAAACGACCTTCTGTATATTTTACACCCGGAATATCGGAGATCAGACGAAGGGTAGCGCCACCGCCGACACTTCCTACAACAGC
>OLVP01002005.1_pt1 | contig 10615 bp, 10 predicted proteins | sample 1673281 | NCBI WGS metagenome assembly OLVP01 (sample SAMEA3178940, study PRJEB25190) | human gut metagenome | biome: human gut; feature: human-associated habitat; material: faeces | place: Austria | collected 2013
ATCGGTATGGTACCGGAAGGGCTCTATCTGCTTGCGAGCGTGGCCCTTGCGGTAAGTGCGGTGCGTCTTGCCAAGCAGAAAGTACTGCTTCACGACATGAAGAGGATTGAGACACTGGCACGGGTCAATGTACTATGCGTGGACAAGACCGGAACGATTACAGAGAATACAATGAAAGTTCAGGGACTTCGTGCCACCAGACATTACAATAAAGAAACGATGCCGCCGTTAAAGGGTTTGATCGGGGATTTTGCACATGCCATGAGCAGGGACAATATCACCATGGAGGCGGTACAGGCCTATTTTCAAAAGAGTACTGGGAGAAAGGCGCAGAAGATCACGTCATTTTCCTCCGAATATAAATATAGCAGTGCTACCTTTGAAGAGAGCTCCTATGTGCTTGGTGCTCCGGAGTTTGTCCTGCGGGACGATTATCCGGCATATGAGGAAGAGATTGAAAAGGAAGCTTCCAAAGGCTATCGGGTACTGGTGTTTGGAAACTGTGAAGAGACACCGGACGGCAGGGCGCTTCGTGGGAAAGTGACGCCACTTGCCTATATTATGCTTGCAAACCCGATCCGAAAGGAAGCGCCGCAGACCTTTGCTTATTTTGAAGAGCAGGGGGTAGAGGTCAAGGTCATCTCGGGTGACAATCCGGTGACAGTATCTGAGGTGGCAAAGAAAGCCGGTATTGCGGGTGCGGATGACTTTGTGGATGCGGCCACGCTGACGACAGAAGAAGAGATCCGTCAGGCAGTTCAGAAGTATACGGTCTTTGGACGTGTCACACCGTCCCAGAAGCGGCAGTTTGTCAAGGCGCTTAAAAGTGCAGGTCACACGGTTGCCATGACAGGGGACGGAGTCAACGACGTACTGGCGTTAAAGGATGCAGACTGCAGTATTGCTATGGCGTCCGGAAGCGATGCGGCGGCGCAGGCGTCACAGCTCGTGCTTCTGGAGTCGGATTTCTCCTGTATGCCAAGCGTCGTGTTGGAAGGACGACGGGTTGTCAATAATATCCAGAGATCCGCAAGCCTTTTTCTTGTGAAAAATATGTTTTCCTTCCTACTTGCGATCTTTTCGGCGGTCTTTATGATTACTTATCCACTGGAGCCGTCGCAGGTATCCCTGATCAGTATGTTTACGATCGGTGTACCGGCCTTCTTCCTGGCGCTGGAGCCGAACAAGAGTATGATCAAAGGGCATTTCCTGACGAATGTCTTTTTAAAGGCACTCCCGGCGGCGCTGACAGATGTACTGGCAGTCGGGGCGCTCGTTGTTTTTGGAGAAACATTCGGCGTCAACGCAACGGATATTTCAACGGCTGCGACAATGCTTCTTGCGATCGTGGGATTTATGATTCTCTACCGGATCAGCCAGCCGATGAACAAGATTCGTGTAGCGGTATTGCTACTGTGTATTTGCGCTCTGCTGTTCTGCAGCACGGTGCTGAACAAGCTCTTTGCCATTACCGGAATGTCGGCGGAATGTATTATGCTTTTTGTAGTATTCTCTATTGCCACAGAGCCGGTGCTTCGTTATCTGACCATGTTTGTCAGAAAGCTGAAATATTTTTATGACCGGATTCGGAGAAATCTGGTTTTGGGTAAGGAAGCAAAGGAAGAAGGATAGGAGGGGTGCTTATGAGAATCCAGGGACTTCAGAAGCTGACACTTTTGGATTATCCCGGAAAGACAGCGTGTACCATTTTCCTTGGAGGATGTAATTTTCGCTGCCCGTTCTGCCATAATGCGGCACTGGTGACAGGAGTAGAGGATCATGAAAATTTCTCTGAGGAGGAGCTGTTTGATTTCCTGAAGAGACGGCAGGGGATTTTAGATGGTGTCTGTATCAGCGGGGGAGAGCCGCTCATCTGTCCGGATTTGGATGAGCTTCTGAAAAAGATCCGGGATATGGGGTACTTGATCAAACTGGATACGAACGGCAGTTTTCCGGAGCGGCTGATCCGTCTTGTGGAAGAAGGACTGATCGACCAGGTGGCCATGGATCTGAAAAATTCCAGAGAAAAGTACGCACGGACAGTGGGGCTTGGGCAGTTTGACGTTCGGCCCATTGAGGAGAGCGTGGAGTATCTGCTGGAGGGGCATGTGCCGTATGCGTTCCGGACGACAGTGGTACGGGAATTTCACCAGAAATCGGACTTCGAGGAAATGGGACGGTGGATTCGGGGGGCCGCGACTTATTATATCCAGCAGTTTAAAAATTCCGGGGGACTGATTCGTGAGGGCCTGCATGCCTACGATGAACCAGTGCTTTTACAGGTAAAGGCGATTATGGAGAATTACGTAGGCGAGGTAGAAATCCGGGGAATATAGAGAAAAAGAAAAAACAACATCTTGTTGAATGTTTAGTGTTAAACTGCTAAAAACAACTAGATGTTGTTTATTGCGTTGACGGTAAAAGAAGAAAAGTGATATAATGGGGACATCGACACGAATGGGAAAGGAAGTATGACAAATGTATCAGGTAGTAAAGCGGGACGGCCAGATTGCAGAGTTTGACATTCATAAGATCGGCGCTGCGATTCAGAAAGCATTTGAGGCATCAGGAAAGAATTTTCATCCTAGTGTCATTGATATGCTTGCTTTGAAAGTAACGGCGAATTTTGAGCCGAAGATAAAAGATGGAAAGATTAAGGTGGAGGAGATCCAGGATAGTGTGGAGGAGGTCTTGAGTCAGGCAGGATATGCGGACGTTGCCAAGGGCTACATTCTCTATAGAAAGCAGAGAGAGAAAATCCGGAACCTGAAGTCCGCGACCTTAAATTATAAAGAGCTTGTCAACAATTATCTGCAGGTCAACGACTGGAGAGTGAAGGAGAATTCTACAGTGACATACTCGGTTGGAGGGCTGATTCTGAGCAATTCCGGAGCGATTACGGCCAATTACTGGCTGTCCGAAGTGTATGACCGGGAGATTGCAGAGGCTCACCGCAACACGGACCTTCATCTGCATGACCTTTCCATGCTCACCGGATACTGCGCAGGGTGGTCTCTACGCCAGCTCATTCAGGAGGGGCTCGGTGGAATTCCTGGGAAGATTACTTCAGCTCCGGCCAAACATCTGAGTGTTCTTTGCAACCAGATGGTGAATTTTCTCGGTATCATGCAGAATGAATGGGCGGGGGCCCAGGCGTTCTCATCCTTTGATACATATCTTGCTCCGTTTGTGCGGACGGACCATTTAAGCTATACCGAGGTAAAGAAGTGTATTGAATCTTTTGTGTACGGTGTCAATACACCGTCCCGGTGGGGTACTCAGGCTCCATTTACGAATATTACTTTGGACTGGACGGTTCCGGATGATCTGAAGAAGAAACCGGCCATTGTAGGCGGCAGAGAGATGAACTTTACCTACGGTGACTGCAAAGAAGAAATGGACATGGTAAACAAGGCGTTCATTGAAGTGATGATTGAAGGCGATGCACAGGGCAGAGGATTTCAGTACCCGATTCCGACTTATTCCATCACCAAAGATTTTGACTGGTCCGATACGGAAAATAACCGCTTGCTTTTTGAAATGACATCCAAATACGGGACGCCGTATTTTTCTAACTATATCAACAGCGATATGGAGCCAAGCGACGTCCGCAGTATGTGCTGCCGTCTAAGACTTGATCTGCGGGAGCTTAGAAAGAAAGCGGGCGGCTTCTTCGGAAGCGGCGAAAGTACAGGTTCTATCGGTGTGGTTACGATCAACCTGCCCCGGATGGCATACCTCGCAAAGGATGAGGAGGACTTCTTTAAGAGACTGGCACATATGATGGATATTGCAGCCAGATCCCTTCACATTAAGAGACAGGTGATCTCCAAGCTTCTGGACGAGGGACTTTACCCGTACACGAAGCGGTATCTTGGCGGATTCGGAAATCATTTTTCTACCATTGGTCTGATCGGCATGAATGAGGCAGGACTCAATGCGAACTGGCTAAGAAAGGACATCACTCATAAGGAAACTCAGAAATTTGCGGTGAAGGTGCTGAACTTTATGAGAAACCGGCTTTCTGATTATCAGGAAGAGTACGAAGAGCTTTTCAATCTGGAGGCGACACCGGCGGAGTCCACTACATACCGGTTCGCGAAGCATGACAGGGAGCAGTTTCCGGATATCATCACAGCATCCGAGGGGAATGGCACTCCGTACTATACGAACAGCTCTCATCTTCCGGTTGGATTCTCCGATGATATCTTCGATGCGCTGGATATCCAGGATGAGTTACAGACTCTTTACACCTCCGGGACAGTATTCCATGCATTCCTCGGCGAGAAGCTTCCAGGATGGAAAGAATCGGCTCTCCTTGTACGGAAGATTGCGGAGAATTATAAGCTTCCGTATTATACGATCTCTCCGACCTACTCCATCTGCCAGGATCACGGCTATATCGACGGGGAGCAGTACACCTGCCCGCATTGCGGCAGAAAGACAGAGGTCTACAGCCGGATCACCGGATATTACCGTCCTGTACAGAACTGGAACGACGGGAAGATTCAGGAGTTTAAGGATAGGAAAGAGTACGACATTGGACATTCCGTGATGAAGAAAAAGAAAACAGAGGCACATGTCTAAGAAAATAAAGAGAACCGGCATACGAAAGATAGCATCGTATGCCGGTCTTTTTGTATTGGCGACGAGACAAATTTCCAGTCTGCCAGGGATCCTGGCGGCCGCTTACAATTCGGTCTGCGACTTTTGACACTTTTGGTAGTTGCTGTCGGATGCCGAAAAAAACATAGGTTGCAAATTTGTAAGATAAGAAGCAGAAAATGTAAGATGATTCGATGGAAAGCAGGAAACGGGTTTCCTATAATAGAAAGCAGAAGGAGGAATCTGGGATGTCAGTCATAAGAAAATGGGTGTCGGCGGCAACGGCAATGGCAGAAGTTTGTTTTCTTCTGGCTTTGTCTGTGGCCGTTGCCGTCATAGGACTTTTTATTTTTTTAAAGCGCTGCTTTTGCCGATCATAAAGTGATCGTTTCTTAAAATTTCATAGGCTTTTTCGTACTGATCAGACCGCATGTAGCGGATCATCTTTTTCAGATTTTCATTGGCTCTGCTGATGTGAAGACCATTCCGGACGGAATACAACCCCATGCGGATGACCTCGTTAAGGTACATTTCGTAGATACGATTGATCCGCTCATTGTCAAATACGCTGACAATCTCCATGTGCATCTGGGTGTCCGCCAGTTCCCAGTGGTAGATATCCCCGGCACACGCACACATCCGAACGACACGCTCCTCGATCCGGTAGGAAAACTCATCAGCTCTGCCGCTTGTAAAGATCTCCCGGAACGCGGCTCCCTCCAGAAGCTCACGAAGCTGGTAAATCTCCTCGATATCCTTGTCTGTGATCTCTTTTACAATAATCGATTTATAATAATCCCGGACAACGAGACCCTCGGCATGAAGCGTCTTTAAGGCGGTTCGGATCGGATTCCGGCTCATATTCAGTTCTTCGGCAAGCATCGTTTCCGTGAGTTGCATTCCCGGCGGATAAGTCAGATTGAGAATCCGCTCTTTCATTGTATGATATGCCTGGTCGGCCAGGGAAATTTTCTCAGCCACACAGATCACCCCTTTGTATACTAATAACTTTATTGTATACAAATAGAAACAAAATTACAAGGAAAAATGGAAGAAATGTCATAAGAATGATTGACAAGGACGATACATAGTGATATTTTATAGGTATGAATTGTATACAAATGATTTGAGTGTATACAAAATGATTCTTAGCGGAAAAGGAGTGTAACACATATGAAATTAGGATTTATCGGATGTGGAAATATGGCTGGCGCCATCATGGGAGGCATCATTAAAAACCAGGTATTTAAGCCGGAAGAGATCATTGGTTCCGACGTTTTCGTACCGACCAGAGAAAAGGCAAGAGATCAGTACGGGATCCAGATCACAGACAGCAACCTGGAAGTAGTAGAAAAGTCAGAAGTGATTGTTCTTGCTGTGAAGCCACAGTTCTATGAGTCTGTCATCACAGAAATCAAGGACAAGGTGACAGAGGACAAGATCGTAATCACCATCGCGCCTGGAAAAACACTGGCATGGCTGGAAGAGAAATTCGGCAAGAAAGTAAAGATCGTAAGAACGATGCCGAACACACCGGCTATGGTGATGGAGGGCATGACAGCAGCATCCCCGAATCCATACCTGTCTGAAGAAGAAGTGAAGTATGCGTGTCATATTCTGGAAAGCTTTGGTAAGGTAGAGGTTATTCCTGAGCGCCTGATGGATGCGGTCGTATCCGTAAGCGGAAGCTCTCCGGCTTATGTATTCATTTTGATCGAGGCTATGGCAGACGCGGCGGTAGCGGACGGAATGCCAAGACCGCAGGCTTACAAGTTCGCGGCACAGGCTGTGATGGGAAGCGCGAAGATGGTATTAGAGACAGGAAAGCATCCGGGCGAATTAAAAGATATGGTATGCTCCCCTGCAGGTACGACTATCGAGGCAGTCAGAGTACTGGAGAGAACCGGATTCAGAAGCTCTGTGATTGAAGCTATGAAAGCGTGCGCGGATATTGCAAAGAGAATGTAAAAAAGGTATACTGTAGAAGTACATGAATTGAGACGGCTCAGTTGTAAAAGTACAGCTGAGCTGTTTTTATTCCATTTGAAAGGACATGGAATGAGATATGCAGTGTGGTCTGACGTGGACATGGCTGCTGATCAGATACAGGAGAAAGGAGCTGGGAGGTAACAATGGAAGAGAAGAAGAAGCGGGTCAAGGACCGGATTGTATCTGCGGCCTGGGAACTGTTTTATGAAAAGGGATACGACGTGACGACGGTGGATGATATTATCCGTCTGTCAGACACGTCCAAGGGATCCTTTTACTATTATTTTGATGGGAAGGACGCTCTGTTGAATACTCTGTCGACAGTGCTGGATGATCTGTATCTGTCTTTGAAAGAGGAGATGGATCCGTATATGGACAGCTTTGAGAAGCTGATGTTTCTCAATTACAGATCTCACCTGTTTATGGAGCGGAGTATCAAGGTTGATCTGCTGGCGTCCCTGTATTCTACCCAGCTCATCTCGAAAGGAGAGAGAAGTCTTCTGGATCAGAATCGGGAGTACTATAAGCTGATTTCCTGCGTTATGGAAGAGGGCCAGAAGCGTGGGGAAATCAACCGGAGAAAAAGTGTCTCCGAACTTTTGAAATACTATTCTCTCTGCGAGCGGGCGCTTGTCACAGACTGGTGCTTGAACAAAGGCAGCTATTCCTTGGCAGAATACAGCAAGGAATATATGCCGATTATGATGGAAAGTTTCAAAGGAAAACAGCTATGATAAACAATATGGAAAGAAGAGAGGCATTGCGGGGGGCCTGCATCGCCGTGATCGGCGGGATTTTCTGGGGACTTGCAGGTGTGTTCGGGCAGTATCTTTTTGCGTACAAAGGTCTGAACGCAAGATGGCTTGTCAGTGTCCGTCTGGTGCTGGCGGGTCTGCTTCTGCTTACTACGGTGTATCTGAAACAAGGAAGAGAGATGTGGAAGATCTGGAAGGATAAAAAGGATGTATTCTGGCTGATTTTATTTGCCATTTTCGGGATGGCAGGATGCCAGCTTACCTATTATTCCTCTGTGGAATTATCTAATGCCGGAACTGCGACAGTACTGCAATACACAGCTCCGGCTATTATTATGCTCTATACCGCCGTGCGGGCGAAAAAGATGCCACGTCTTATGGAAATAGGAGCCTTGGTACTGGCTCTGTTCGGAACTTTTGTCCTTGCAACCCACGGGGATCCAAACTCTCTTGCCATCTCCAATGCGGCACTTGCTTGGGGGCTGACTTCTGCCGTTATGATGGCGGTCTACAACCTGCTTCCACTGCAACTGATGAAAAAGTATGGCACGTTCTGTGTGATCGGGTGGGGGATGTTGATTGGAGGTATCCTGATGTGCGTGTTTACGAAGCCGTGGCATGTGATTGGAACATGGGATTTCCAGGCAGTTGGCGCAATGGCCATGGTTGTGGTAGTCGGGACGGTTCTGTCTTTTTCCTTTTATATGGAGGGTGTCCGTATCATCGGAGCCACCAGGGCAAGTCTCTTTGCCTCTGTGGAACCGGTAACAGCGACGGCGGCTACTGTCCTGATGATGCATACTGCCTTTACGTTGCCGGACTTTTTTGGAATTCTCTGTATTATGGCAGCGGTTCTGATACTGTCAATTAAGAAATAGATGAACACCCCGGAGTTACCACTCTGGGGTGTTCGCCTGTCAATCGTGGATCAATGATACTCTTTAAACGGATTGCTCTATTCTATCTTTCAGGCAGGCGTTTACGGATCTGCGGTCCGACCAGGATAGCAAGTACGATTTTCAGCGCGTCGCCCGGGAGGTATGGAATCACGCCTGTAAAGAGTCCCTGTACAAAGGTCAGATTCATCTGAAATGTGAGCCATGCGGTTCCGAAGAGGTAAGTAATCACGGAGCCGAGGATCATCCCTGCCAGAATGAATAAGATACGATAACGGCCGGAAGCCTTATCCATGAAAATCCCGGCGATCACGATCAGGAACAGAAAGCCGGCCAGATAACCGCCTGTCGGGCCAATCAGCTTTCCGAGTCCGCCGGAAAATCCGGAGAATACCGGAAGACCGCAGATTCCAAGAAGCATGTATACGACATAGCTTAGGAACATCTGCTTCCATGGCAGAAGAAACAGTCCGAAATAGAGGACCAGGTTTGTCAGGGAAATCGGCACCGGACTTACCGGGATCGGAATGGACATCGGTGCCAGAATACAGAGTACGGCTGTCATTAGCGCTGTTGACACAAGGTAACGTGTTGAAACAGAAGCCTTTGTTGTTGTATTGTTCATCTCAAGTTCTCCTCTCTTGTTGTCTAGGTGAAAGTATACCGTTTCAGGAAATAATTGTCAACCAAAAATAAAAACTAAGTTTACAATTAGAAACAAAGGTTTCCGAAGCCTTCCGTTGTCAATCCGCCCCTGCCTGTGGTATAGTGAAAGCACATTGTTAAAGGAGGAATCATATGAAATATCGGATTCTGTTGGTGGAAGATGATGAGACGATGGTGGATATCTTAAAGAGAAATCTGGAGAAGTGGGGATATCTTGTCCATGTGGCTGAGGATTTCCAGAACGTAATGCAAGAATTTCAGGATTTTGAGCCGCAGCTTGTTCTGATGGATATTTCCCTTCCTTTCTATAATGGGTATTATTGGTGTGGGGAGATCCGAAAGGTCAGCAAAGTGCCGGTGATTTTTTTGTCCTCCTCCGGGGACGACATGAACCTGGTGATGGCCATCAATCTGGGGGCGGATGATTTTGTGGCAAAGCCGTTTCGGATGGAAGTGCTGACGGCCAAGATCCAGGCGGTTCTCCGCAGGACGTATACCTTTGGAACAGCCAGTCCGTCCGTGCTGACCCACAAGGGACTCACCTTGAATCTGGACACTTCGGTGTTATCCTATGGGCAGGAAAAGCTGGAGCTTGGGAAAAATGAATTCGGAATTTTACGGACACTGATGGAACATCCGGGCAAAATTATTGAGCGAAGTGTGCTGATACGTAATCTCTGGGAGACGGAAAGCTTCATCGATGACAACACGCTGACCGTGAATGTCACCAGACTCCGGCGGAGGCTGGAGGATATCGGGCTCAAAAACTATATTCTCACCCGGAAAGGTATGGGATACTATGTGGAAGAATAACTATTTTGCAGCCTACATCCGGGCGAAGCGTGACATGGAAGTACTGTTTTTTGGTATTCTTGCGCTTGAGGCAGTGATCTATTCTCTCTATGGACTTCCGTGGGGACCGTCATTTTATACGATGATCCTTTCGGCGGCCCTGTTTTTTCTGATTTGGGGGCTGGGGTACGCTTCCTACCGGAAAAAATGTATCCGGCTTATACAGATGCAGGAGAAAGAGGAGATTGAAAGCAACTATTCCAAAGACAACCGACAAGATGGAACTACTCTATCAGGAGTTACTGACAAAGCGTGAAAGGGCGTGGAGCATCCACCATGCCGTTGAGCAGGAGAAGAGAAAGCAGGAGGATGCCTACTATACGAAGTGGAGCCATCAGATCAAGACGCCGGTGTCGGTGTTAAGGCTTTTGCTTCAGGAGGAAGATCCGGACACGGAGACGATGCGTCACGAGCTGTTCCAGATCGAACAGTATATTGCAATGGCGCTGGATTATCAGAAACTGGAAAAGGGTGTGAAAGATCTGAGTCTGGGACATTTCCGGGCGGCGGATCTGGTGAAGCAGGCGATCCGCAACCTGTCGGAACTTTTTATTCATAAGAAGATTTCCATTCAGATCGGGGAAGATCTCGACTTTACGATCCTGACGGATGAAAAATGGTTCGTGTTTATGTTGGAGCAGATTCTCACTAATGCGGTCAAATATACGAAAAAAGGGTATGTATCCGTGTGCCGTCAGGGTGAGGGGGAGATTGTCATTATGGATACCGGGATTGGAATTTTACCGGAAGATCTGCCGCGGGTGTTTGAGTGGGGATACACCGGTTACAATGGAAGACTGGACAAACGGTCCACCGGAATCGGACTGTCCCTTGTGAAATCAGCGGCCGATC
>OLVP01002008.1_pt1 | contig 10604 bp, 10 predicted proteins | sample 1673281 | NCBI WGS metagenome assembly OLVP01 (sample SAMEA3178940, study PRJEB25190) | human gut metagenome | biome: human gut; feature: human-associated habitat; material: faeces | place: Austria | collected 2013
CTTTTTTATTCTATTTAAATTTTAATTAAATTCTCTATAATTTTATACTCTTATTTTAAAATTCTACTTCTTATAATTTCTTCTATACTTTTTAATTTAATAAATTTACAACTTGAACATCATTATAAGGGAATATCTTCATTTCACTTCCATCTAAGTCTTCTTTATGCATATCAAGCATATTTATTTGATTATTATTGTAAGATTTATAATAATAAAGTCCTTTTTCTAGGTTCATACAAGAACTATATTGAGTTATTTCATCTTTTCCGTCTTTAGTTATTACTGAACCTTTTACCATTGCTACATTATTTAAGATATGGAAGAATTCAATTATTCCGTCGTTTTCTATATCTTCCATAAGAATTTGTGCTCTTAAAAATGCTACTCTTACAAATCTAGATGGTGATGAAAAATCTCCAGGAAGTCCTATCCCACCAGTTGCAGATCCCAGCGGAGTTAATTCTAAATCACTCCAATTTGCAGATATCGGTTGAACTGGAGTTGCATTCATATATTGACGTAAGTTAGTTATATGCCAATCAAATGATGGTGCATTAGTCATTACACCAACTTTATTTTCATATACTTTAAATCCTTCTTTAGTTTTTTCGATTACGATTGCTTTTCCTGTCTTATCAGTAACCATCCAGTGAAGTGTTGGAAGTCCAACATTTTCAGCAAAAGGTCTTGCAACTAAATTGATTTTATCTAGATATGGTCTTAATTCTTCTAAAGTTGCAAAATTACCAGTAATCCAAAGAATTAAGTCATATGGTGGCATATTTTCCATACCTTCTTTAGTGTCCTCTTCCCAATATGCATCAGGGAAGTTAAGCCCAGCACAACCTAGCCCCTCTTCGTTTATAGCCTCAGCAAATAGTGGGTGATTGTCCATAACTGATGCCATACCAGTAATAGCATATTTTATCTTTTTATTTTCACCAGAAACTTTGTCTACGTATTCATAATTTCTAGGAACTACTACTGGTCTTTGTCCAAATGTATATTCCAAATCCATATTTCTTCCAAATAAATGTTCTTTTTTAAATGTTAATAAACTCAAAGCTGTACACATGTTAAAATCCTCCTTTTTATGTAAAATAATATTCTTATTTATGTTTTGTAAATTGCTTATTATTTATGCATAAAGAATTATCTAAAATCCCAATTTTAAATAATTGAAATTAGCCCTAAAAAATGTTATGCTATCAAAAGCGAATCAAAAAGAGAGGTAATTACATGATAAAATTTGACAAAGTGTCGTACTCTTTTCCACAAAAAGACCTTTATACTGATGTTTCATTTACAATAGAAGAAGGTCAACATTGTGCATTTATCGGTGCAAGTGGTAGTGGAAAAAGTACGCTTATAGATATAATAATGGATCCTGAAAAATACGTATTTGACGGAAACGTTGAAATGGAGCCAAGCTTAAAAATTGGGTACGTAAGCCAATTTTCACAAAGAGATAAAGACAAAGAAACAACTGTTTTCGAATATATTGCAGAAGAATTTATAAAACTTGAAAATGAAATAGCAACTCTTTGTGCTGAAATGGGAACTTCTGATGATATCGAAACATTATTAGAAAAATACCAAGAGGCACTTGATGCTTTCGATGCGATTGATGGTGATAATTATGAAAACAACATCAATAAAAAATTAAATGCTGCTAACTTAACTACTCACAGAGACAGAATGATTTCTGAGCTTAGTGGTGGGGAGTTCAAACTTATACAAGTTATAAAAGAAATGCTTAATAATCCTGATTTAATGATTATGGATGAACCAGATGTTTTCTTAGACTTTGAGAATCTTAACTCACTTAAAAACTTAATTAATTCTCACAAAAAAACTATCTTAGTTATAACTCACAACAGATATTTATTAAATCATTGTTTCAATAAAATCATCCACCTTGAAAACACTGAACTTCAAGAATTTGATGGAAGATATATTGACTATAACTTCTCTCTTCTTCAAACAAAAATTGAATTACAAGAGATGGCAATAGCTGATGAAGAGGAAATAGCAAGAAATGAAGAATTAATAAAAATATTAAGAGAAAAAGCAACTTACAATGCAGATGCATCTAGAGGTAGAGCGTTAAAAGCGAGAGTTAAAATACAAGAAAGATTAGAAGCAAATAGAATTAAACATCCATTTGTAGATATCAAACAACCATATATCAACTTAGAAACAAATAATGAAATCGAAGAAGAAATAATAGCATTAAAAACAGATAATTTAGGTATATCATTTGATGAAGTACTTTTACAAAATGTAAACTTCGAGATAAAATCTAATGATAAAGTTGCAATAATCGGAACAAATGGTGTTGGTAAAACTACTTTATTAAAACAAATTTTCAAAAATAACAACGATGCTATAAAAATAGATGAAAACATCAAATTAGCATATTTATCGCAAATGCAAAGTGAAGTTGTAAATGAATCAAACACAATTTTACAAGAATTCTATGATATTGGATTCGAAACATATGGTGAAATAAGAAGATATCTTGGAAGATACGGATTTAGTTCAGATATACTTACACAAAAGATCGAATCATTATCAGGTGGTGAGAAAAACATCCTTCAACTTGCAAAAGTTTCAGCAAGTAAAGCAAATATGTTATTAATGGACGAACCAACAAGCCACTTAGATATATATTCACAAATGGCATTAGAAAAAGCTATTTCAAACTATAAAGGCGCAATCTTAATGATTTCACATGACTATCATTTCATAGTTAACTGTGCCGACTATGTCTTATTAATAGAAGACAAAACAATAAGAAAAATGAGCATGCGTAAATTCAGAAAAATGATATATGCTAACCATTTTGACAAAGACTATCTTCAAATAGAAGAAAAGAAAAAGGCTCTTGAAATGGATATCGCCTCATCACTTAGAGATACTGATTTTGAACGTGCTAGAAGTTTATCTGAAAAATTAGAGGAAATAATTAAATCGCTTTAATTTTTGATATATTAATTATTATTTATATAATCTTCAAAATAAATGTATAAATTTTTTTATCTTGAGGATAATATAGAAAAGATAATTCTCATCGGATTGACGATGATGATATCTTTTTTAGAAAATAATTCCCATCGAATTGACGATGATGATTATTATCGAAACTAATTGCTCACATTTTTATGTGGGCTTTTTTGTTTCTATTAGTATTTTAGGACAGATTTACAAAAAATAAACACATAGAAAGTATATTTTAAATAAATATAAATTCCATGTGTTTATTTTTTTATTATTAAATCTTTAATTTTTCAAATTTATCTTCTTAATAACAATCCCAATTATATAAAACATCACTAAAGTCTAAATTCTTTAACTTATCCTTATTAATAAAGAAATTGCAAACTCCGCAATCTCCCCACATTATATATCCATTTTCATAATCGTCCATACTATCTATCTGTAATAATAAAGTATCATATACATCAAGACCGTCATATTCTCTAGGGTCTGATTGTGCAAAGTAAGGGTATCCTCCTATTTTATTTCCGCAACCTGAAATCTCATCGTTGATTTCTTCTAGAATATCATCAAATGATTCTTCACCTTCATTATCATCATCCAAGTCCCAAAATGCTTGAATTTGATTATTAGGAAATAGTTTGTTGTATTTTTTTACAAAAATTTCATCAAAATTAAAATCTTCTGATGTTATTCCTTCTTCATAAGTTGTAAACACCATCTTGAATTCATCTTCAAATGGCATATAATCCTCATCTTCAATATAAGGATTGTATATTTTTAATATATCCTCTTCTTTTACATTATCATCAATACTGTCATGGTAAACTACTCTAAATGTATTTTGTTTATTTTGATTATCAAAATCCAGCCCATAACAATCATCCATAAGTATGAAAAATTGTAATAATCCTTTTTGAGGATAATCTTCCATTCCTACAAGCTCTTCGCAGTTTATTTGTGCTAATAATGTAAGTTGTCTTCCATCATCATCAACAGGAATTTCTGCACCAACAGGTAAATATGGAGTCCCTCCTACTTTTGAATCTACAAGTTGTGTTTTTTGTTTTTTTAACTCTATACTTATAGCTTTCTTAGCTGTTTCTTTTTTTATGCAATTGTATACTTTTAGTATTGCTTCTTTTTTATTCATTCTCTTTCTCCACCTATTTATAATTATATAACCTATTTTTTCATATAAAGGTAAAATATATTTTATCTTAATATATACTAAAAATTTAAACAATACAATATAAATTAATTTATATTCCACAATTTAAAGCTAATTATAATTTCCTATACATTATAAAAAAATGCTACAAAATAGATAACCTACTTTGTAGCATTTTTGCTTTTAATTTATTATTATTTTACTTCAATTATTTCCTAAGCTGCTTCAGCCAACTTCTCAATTTCCATATTTTTAGGAAGTACTAAGTTTAAAATAATTGAAACAACGAATACAACTGCAACACAATTTCCGCTAAATATGTCTTGTATCATTTTAGGGAATATTGCCCAAATTTCTGCTTCTGTCACAGAAGTAAATCCTATACCTATAGCTAAAGATAGTGCTATAATTATGATATTTCTTTGTGTAAAACCTGCTCTTGCAAGCATCTCTATACCACTAACTACTATTGTCCCGAACATCATAAGTGTACACCCACCTAACACAGATTCTGGAATTGAGCTGAAAAATGCACCGATTGGTGGAACAAATCCTGCAAGTATCATAAACATAGCTCCAGTCATTATTGTAAATCTATTTACTACTTTTGTCATAGCAACTAATCCAACATTTTGGCTGAATGATGTTACTGGTGGACATCCAAATATACCAGTTATAGAACTTGAAAAACCATCACAAGCAAGTGAACCTGAGATTTCGCTTTCTGTTATTTCTCTGTCTAAACCTTTTGCAACTACTGCTGATGTATCTCCGATTGTTTCAGCAGCCGAAACCATAAATATAATACATACCGATATAATTGCATTTATATTGAATTCTGGTGTAACTGGTAAAATTGTAGGGAATGCTATAATTCCATTAGATAAAATTCCTGATAAATCTACCATACCTAAACAAAGTGATACTACATATCCTACAAATAATCCGAATAATACTGATAATTGCTTCCAAAATGATTTTGCTAAAATATTAAATAAAAGACAGGCTACTAACGTAATTGTACCAACCATAATATTTTGTAGAGAACCAAAGTTTTCAGTGTATCCCCCTCCGAATGAACGTACACCTACAGTTAATAATGAATAGCCAATCGTTGTAACGACAACACCTGAAACAACTGGTGTTATTATTTTTCTCCAATATTTGGCCAATAATCCTAATAGTCCTTCAAAAATACCACCTACGATAACTGCACCTACAACAGCACCATAGCCATATTGAGCTCCAACATAAGATAAGATTGTAACGAATGTAAAACTAACTCCCATAACAATAGGCAACTTTGCCCCTACTTTTCCAATAGGATATAACTGAATTAAAGTTGCTATACCAGCCATAAACATTGCATTTTGTAATAATATAGTCATCTGCTCTTGTCCTACAGATGATGCACTTCCTATCATCATAATTGGTGTTAAATTAGCTACAAACATAGCAAGAATATGTTGTAATCCAAAAGGAATCGCCTTAGATAATGGCACTCGTCCATCTAATTTATAAATATTTGCAATACTCGAAACTACTTTTTCTCTTTTTTCCATCATGTGTCCCTTTCATGTGTGTAAACTTAATATGAAATTAGTATACTATAAAACTTTTAAATTTACAATTGTAAAAATTAAAATTTGTTGTTTAATTAATAAAAAAATCATTTTTTAAGAAAAAATATGCTACTTTCACTTATATATTAAAACATATATATTAAAAAGTTCGTATTTTTCCATATATTTAAATACCTTTTTCATTATTTCCTTTACTATTTTAGATTTTTATTTTTATCAATAACTTTATCAATATTTTTATATTTTATCTATATACAAACACAAAAAAGTAGGAGCTTAGCCCCTACTTTTTTGTTAACATATTAAGTTATTTTCTTCAAAATTAATCGTAAATTTCATACCATTTTGAACACTTTCAAATGAGTGTGAGATATTTAAAGTTTTTAGAATTTGTTGAACAATATAAAGTCCCAACCCATTTCCTCCGGTGTTTTTATTTCTGTCAAATTCCGCCCTATAAAACGCCTCGAATATATGATCTAGATGATTTTGTTCTATTGGTTTACACTCATTTTCTATTATTAATGAATTTTTTTCAAAATATATATTTATATTTTTTCCATTATCGGTATAATTCACTGCATTAGATATAATATTCGATAATGCCTTTTTTAACATTGATTTATCAGTATTTATATTTAATGAGTTTGAATAATCTATGTTCATATTGATTTTTTTTGATTTTGCGATAATTTTATATGGCTCAATAATACTTTCTATCAATATTTTTAAATCTACTTCTTTCAATTCTGTTTCGCCGTTCAAAGAGTTAAGTCTAGATGTGTCTAGTATCTCTTGAACCATACTACTTAAATTAACAACAGCTTCTTGACATTTTGGGAGATAAACATCATGATTTTTATACTTCCCGATATTCAAAATCATATTTTCAAGCATTATATGTATGCTCATAAGAGGTGTTTTTAATTCGTGAGAGGCACTTCTTAAGAAGTCTACCTTGCTTTTTTCCGATTTACTCACATTTTCAATTTCCTCTTTCAAAGAATCAATCGTATCTAATAAATTTTTATATAAACTATTTATATTTGTCGCTAAAAGCTCTATCTCATCGCCAGTGTTAATATCACAATATGCATCTTCTTTTAATACTTGCATCTCTTTTGTAACGTCACAAATTTGTTTTATTGGTTTTGTTATTTTTTTTGTATATATATATGATGCAAATAATGAAATAATAAGACTTATACCGATAGAATATGGTAATATCATAAATACTACACTTCTCGCTTCTTGGAGATATTGTAAATCCATAGCAACTTTTATTGATGCATCTACGTTATCTTTTGTCTTTAACTTTTTAGTGTAAAGTAATGATGAATCACTAATTTTTAGAAAATCATTTTTAACTTCTGTTGAATTTGATTTCTTATTATCTTCTATAAAATCCGTTTTATTGTCTATAACTAGCGACTGTTCATCTAAAGCATCTGGGTTTATATATATATCACAACTTTTAATTCCTTCATATACTTTATTTTTTCCATTTACACTCAACAGTATATTTATGTTATGCATATCAGCAAATTTCTTAGCTATTTCATCGCTCTTATTTGAATTATTATTTTGTAATTGCTCTGTTAATTGATAGCTTATGTTGTCTAAATCTTGCTGCTTTTTATTAGTATAAAAACTCGGCAAAAGCATATACAACAAAGTGTGAGAAATTATGATGATAATTGCCATCAGCCCAACTGTAAATAGGTATGTTTTTTGGAATAGTTTCATCTTTTTCATTACTTATCCTCAAACTTATACCCAATACCTTTTACAGTTGTAATACAATCTAAATCTAGTTTTTTTCTAAGATTTTTAATATATACATCAATAACACGATCAGCTGGGGCCTCATCTATTTCCCAAAGACTATCTAACATTTGATTTCTTGTTAGCACCTGGTTTTTGTGCTTAATTAATAATTCCAATAACTTTATTTCCTTTGGTTTTAAATCTACTGGATTATTATCTTTCTTTGCACAAAATCCTAAAAAATCCACCTCAACATCTTTATAAATCCATTTGTTATTTTGTTGTCTTCCTTGAATACGTCTTTGCAAAGCTTCAATTCTTTTGTGAAGTACTACAACCGAAAATGGTTTTGTTATATAATCATCGGCTTTTTCATTAAAACTCATGATTTGACTGTAATCATCAGTCATTGCAGTAAGCATCATAACAGGAACATCGCTTATTTCTCTTATTTGGCTCAATACACCAAACCCATATATTTTTGGTAGCATTATATCCAATAAAACTAAATCAAATTCATTTGATTTGAATAAGTCGATACCTTCTTGCCCATCTTCAGCAACCATAACATCATATCCAACTTCGGATAAATATTCACTTATCCCTTCTCTTATATCTATCTCATCTTCTACTATTAATATTTTTGTGCTCACTTTTTTCAACCTCATCATCTTTTAATTATATTTTATAGTATAGTATACTATAATTTAAATATTATATTAAATATCTTTTTTATGTTTTAATTTAAACTTAAAGGCTTTTATTAATTTTTGCTTGCACAATTTGACTTACATCCAGAACATTTTGAATTACAAGCTGCTTCTTTTGTTTTTGTAAATGTAGTTTTTATAGCTCCTCTTGGGCAAACTTTTATACATTTTCCACATCTTATACATTCTGCACTGTTTGGAGTTTTGTATACTGCGACATTCATGTCACATTTTCTCTCACATAATCCACATTTTGTACATTTGTCTTCATCAATTTCATATTTATAAAGAGAATACTTGTTGAATAGCCCATATATAGCACCTAATGGACATAAGTATTTACAAAACGGTCTATAAATTTTTATTGATAATATAACAACACTCACTAATATAAACATCTTCCAAGTAAACAATGGTCCAATTATTTTTCTAAGTGAACTGTTCATTGATACTAGAGGTACCCCTCCAAGCAATGTTCCTGATGGACAAATTAATTTGCAAAACCAAGGATTACCCTCTCCTGCAAAGTTTGTCAATGTAAGTGGCATTATAATTACAAATACTACTAATATAACATATTTAAGATATCTTAATGGCTTATCCAAAGGCACCTTTTTAATTTTTTTAATAAATGGAATTTTGTAAAGCAAGTCTTGTACTAATCCAAATGGACATAGCCATCCACACACAAATCTTCCTACAAACGCCCCAACCATCATTAAAAATCCTATTATATAAAATGAAAATTTAAAATTTCTACTTCCCAATACGGCCTGTAAAGAACCTATTGGACAAGACCCTATCGCCCCTGGGCATGAATAACAATTCAGCCCAGGTACACATAGTTGTTTACTATCACCTTGATATATCTTCCCTTTTGCAAAGCCCAAAAAGTATCCATTAGTCAATGCAGTAAACACTATTTGAACGGTTAGCCTCAGGTTTGACTTTATCTTTCTTATTAAATCCATACTATCACCTATCCAATTCCTATACATTCAAGACATATAATATTTGATTTCTTTGACACAACTTTATGTTCTTGTCTGTGAATTCCAAGAGATACAAAAAGCATCCCTGCAATAAATATTGCTAAACCTACTTTATTTTTTTTAATAATATTATTCATTTGCCTCTACCTTCTTTAATACTTCATCTATTTTTGCTTTCCAGCCATCATAATCGTTAGAACCTTCTATACTATCAACGATATTTCCATCTTTATCTATAAAGAATGTTGTTGGGAATGCTTGTAAAAGCAATGTATCATCTTTTTCTACCATATCTTTTGTAACTGTTAATTGTTGATAAGTTGCATTTGCTTTTGATAATATTTCTTTTGCTGTAGCTTTTTCTTCATCAGTTAATCCAATTCCCGATTCTAGCAACATACCTTTTATCGAAACACCTTTTTCTCTATATTCTTTGTTTAATCTATCTAATGTTGGTATTTCTGATATACATGGGCTGCAGCCTGTGTTCCACACATTGACCATAGTCAGTTTATATTTTGAGAATATAGATTTATCTACCTTATTTCCATCTATATCTGTAGTTTTCATATCTTTAAATATTGTGCTAGATGATAAACTTGAGTTTGTATTTTTGTCTGTTTTTTGTTCTGTTTTTTGTTCAGTCTTTTGATTTGAGCCTTGTTGGTTTTTATTTGAGTTATTTGACTGTGAACATCCTACTACTGATGTTACTGTCATCATCGCTACTAATGCTAATGTTGCTTTTTTTGTTATTCTTTTTCTGTTCATATTCATTCTCCTAATACTTCAATATTTTAATTATTATTTGTTTTGCTTTTCTATGGTTTAATATTAAAATTTCAATATGTAACGTATATGAAATTAAATAACTATCTTTATAAAATGAAGATTTTGAGGTAATATAAATATACGGATTAACAATTAAAGAGGTGTCACAATGAAAAACTTAAAAATCTACTTTACATCTGACTTACACGGTTATGTGTACCCAACAGATTATATTGATAGATCACAAAAAAATATAGGTCTATTAAACATAATAAATCAATTTGAAAAGGACGGTAATACGTTAATAATAGATGCTGGGGATACGATTCAAGGTTCTCCTTTCACAAACTATCTTAGCACTACTGAGTTTGATGTTCATCCAATAGCTAAAATATTCAACATTGCTTTTCCAATATTATCAAAGAACATTTGGTATTTACTTAGAATAATATGTATCCCCTCAGCATCAGGATACTTTAAGAATCTACAAATCCTGTAGTCGCATCTATAAATTTTACATTTGATATAGTCTTGCAATATTTTTCGATTTCATTATTATAGTTTGTAATTCTATTAATAACTGTTTTTGAGTATTTTCTTCCAATAG
>OLVP01002010.1_pt1 | contig 10594 bp, 11 predicted proteins | sample 1673281 | NCBI WGS metagenome assembly OLVP01 (sample SAMEA3178940, study PRJEB25190) | human gut metagenome | biome: human gut; feature: human-associated habitat; material: faeces | place: Austria | collected 2013
GTGAACAATCCTCAACTACTAGGGTATGGGTGCCCTGGCAGAGAACGAAGTGAACAATCCTCAACTACTAGGGTATGGGTGCCCTGGCAGAGAACGAAGTGAACAATCCTCAACTACTAGGGTATGGGTGCCCTGGCAGAGAACGAAGTGAACGATCCCCAACTACTAGGGTATGGGCATTCCAGTGAATATCCATGTCCAGATATCTATCCAATAGGATAGTAAATAGTCTTTTAGATGATAAGTAGATAGTTATATTTATGATATAATAGTTTTAGTAGGACTATTTAAAGTAATTCATGTTAGAAAGAGTTATTCCATATGTTCTAATCCCAATACTGGAGTTTATCGAAAAGCGAATGTATTAATCAGTGGTAGTATGCAGCGAATACCACTGCTAATACGGATGATTTTGTTGAATTTATTGTACATGCAGCAGACAGAAGTTTTGATACTTATTTATATTTAAGTGGATAAAATATAACCATTATCTCAAATCAGATTATAATATTGGAGTGTGAAAATGATGGCATTAGAGAAAAAACTACAACAAGAAGTTATGAAAAATTGTGGACTTGCAGAAAAAGAGTATGGCTGCAAAATGACAAGATTTCTACAAACTATAGAAAGATTTGGAATAGTTAGAACGGCACAAGAAATTTTTAGAAAAGGTAGAACATCGGATTGTTTTAATAAATTAGCAGAAGTGGGGCATCTTGAATTAACGATGGAGGCAACGATTGTTAAAGGTGAATATGCCGAATTATTCACTGATGAACAAGTCAATTATTGCTATGAATTATTATGCGAAAAAGGATATTACTAAATGTAATAAATTTCAGTAGCTCCTAATATACAAAAACCATTATCTCAAATCAGATTTAATCTGAACTCAGATAATGGTTTTTATTTTGGCCAATTTCCTGTAACAGTTGTGGACAAGAATTTTTTGGTGGAGATGGGGCGTTCCGGTTAGTATCCACGTCCAGATATCTATCGAATAGGATAGTAAATAGTCTTTTATATGATAAGTAGATAGTCACATTTATGATATAATAGTCTTAGTATTGCTATTTAAAGTAATTAATGTTAGACAGGGATATTAGATCATTGGAATAAATGACTTTAACAGTCCATAATAGAATAAATGAATTTATAAAGAGAGGAGAGTTTTTATGTTTACGTTATTAGATGAAAAGAAACAATTGTTAGATAATAATCGTCCTTTAAGTAGAGAGATTCTAACGAATTTAAAGAAATATTTTGATGTTGAATTTACCTATAATTCAAATGCCATTGAAGGAAATACATTAACGATTACTGAAACAAAAGTAATCTTAGAAGATGGTCTAACAATAGGTGGAGGCAAAAGTTTAAGAGAACATCTCGAAGTTTTAAACCATAAAGAAGCTATTGATTATATACAAGATGTCGTTAGTAAAGAGTTTGATTTATCAGAAAGAGTCATTCGAGATCTTCATCATATTATTTTAAAGAGCATTGATAATTCAAATGCTGGTGTTTATCGAAAAGCAAATGTATTAATCAGTGGTAGTATGCATCGACCACCAGAATATTTTCTTGTAGAAGATAAAATGAGAGAGCTATTAGATTGGTATGATGAAAATAAAGAAACAATGCATCCCGTAAAATTAGCAGCATTATTCCATTTTAAATATGTTTATATCCATCCTTTTATAGATGGAAACGGCAGATCAGCGAGATTATTAATGAATTTAATTCTACTAAGAAATGGATATCCACTAACTGTTATTAGAAATACTGACCGTGTAGATTATATGAGTGCATTAGAAAAAGCGAGTACGACTGGTAATACGGATGATTTTGTTGAATTTATTGCACAAGCAGTAGATAGAAGTTTTGATACTTATTTATATTTAATTGGATAAAAAGTTAAATTGAATTCGATATAAAAAGCATTATGTTGAATGGTTAGAGTCATAAATACAATATAAAAACAAAAAGTATGATAAAAATCTAAGATTCTACCGATTACGACAAAAAAATAACCATTTAGGAAATGTTGTTCTAAAAAAAGATAACGGATGATATTATGTTGAGGGATTAGGAGAGAAGAAGGAGGGTGAAATGTCCTATAGTGTCTAAAAAAAATTTGGGAGATTTAATAGCTACAAATATTGCTTGTTGGATTAAAAAAAGAACTTCTATAGATGAATTAGAATATTTAAAAATAAAGTTGGGAATCGAAGTTATTCTGATTAATCTTATGAAAGGGATTATTGTCTATGGGGGGGCTTTAGTGTTAAATATATTTTATTTAACGTTAATTTTTCATAGTTCTTATCTTTTTATAAGAAGTAAGTCTCATGGTTTACATGCAGAAACAAGTGCGAATTGTACTATTATTAGTGTTATTTTATTTGTTCTATTACCGTATATTTCGAAAGATATGATATTTAGTGACTTTTTTATTTTTATTATTTTTGTTATCTCATTTTGTTGCTTGATTTGTTATGCTCCAGCAGATACAGGTAATCAGCCATTAATTGGTAGAGAAAAAAGAGGGGAATTGCGCAAACAATCTCTTATAAGATGTGTAATTCTTTTGTTGATTACATTAGGTGTTCAAAATAGTATAATGAAGGTTATGATAACATTGGGAGTTATCTCTCAAATTATTTTTATTTTACCAGTAACTTATAAGTTATTGAAAAGGAGTTATAATAATTATGAAAAATATGAAGAAGAATTTAATGAATGAGTTCAAACAAGGTGCTGCGAAATCCTTGGGGAAAATAGCATCAATAACTGGTGATGCGGCTACTGATGGTGTATGTATTGGTTTTATTTATGAGCCTAAAGTACCTAAAGAATTATTGGTGAATAAAGCTTTAAATAAATAATAGGTACAGATTTTTTAAAAAAATCTAATCTTTTGATATAATATAAGCATTAAATTATGGAGGGAATTTGATGCTTATTTTTTTTATACTGTTTTTAGAATTACTTACGTTATTAATAGGAGTTAATATTTTATCTGATGATGGAATAGGGATAAAGAATTTTTTGCTATGGTTATTATTGATTCAAATCATTGGTCAATTTTTTTACATGGAAATAGGGTTTTTGGCAATATTTTTGGTTCTGTTCTTTTTAATCACATGTTTAATTATTAAATCTAAGAAGATTTTCTCCAGTATTTTAATCACTTGTTTACCTTTGGTTACCCTCGTTGTTACCAATTATTTTGCTCAAGTGATGGAGATGTATGTCGTCAAAGACCTTTTAAGCTCATTCATTGTGAATTATGATAGAGAAATAGTTGCTACGATTCTTACTTGTATTTTAACGATTTTAGTTTGCTATTTAACAAAATATGTGATAGGGAAACTTCGCAGATTTATTATTTTAGAAAGAAAATATCAGATTTTAATCCTCATTTTTCTTTTATTTATGATAGTTATTTTTTATGTCAATATATTTATAGGTCAAATTCAGGGGTTTAGTAGTGAACATATTACACTTACAAGTATACTTTTTTTTATTTATGCTTGTTTATTATGTGGTGTTTATCTGGCTTTAATTTATACATTAAATAAAGATTCAAAAATGAAGCAAGAACGAGTTTTGAATCAACAGTTACATGATTATACTATTCAACTTGAGCAATTTTATAATAATTTAAATAGTTTTCGTCATGATTATCTTAACATTTTAGTGAGTTTAGAAGAAGGTATTCGAACAGAAGATATCGAGATGATAAAAGGAGTCTACCATAGAGTAATTAAACCGACAGAACAAATTGTAAAAAGTAATGATTATATTTTAGGGAAGGTCCGCAAGGTTCATATTGTTGAGATTAAGAGTTTACTGGCCGAAAAAATTATTAAATCTCAAGCTAAAGGAATTGATGTAAGAGTAGAAATAGAAGAGATTATTGAGTCTATTTATATGGACGTATTTTCATTCTATAGAGTTTTTTCTATTTTATTAGATAATGCTATTGAAGGTGCGAGTACTACAAGTAATTCATATATTTCAATTGTATTTATTCAAGATAAAAATATTCAACGAGTAGAAGTAGAAAATAATTGTAAAGAAAAAGAGATAAATTTAAAGAATATTTATAGAAAGGGATATTCTTCAAAAGGAAGTAATAGGGGGATTGGGTTATATAATGTTCAACAAATCCTAAATGAACATAAATATTGTACTTTAGAAACTTCTTACAACACAGGAGTATTTATACAAACTTTAATATTAAAAAGAGAGGAGAAATAAGAGTTGAATATTTTTATTTTAGAAGATGATGCGATTCAAAGAATTCGTTTAGAAAGAATTATTAAAGAATTACTTGATAAAAATAATGTCCCGTATCAGAAAATATTTACTACATCTAGGCCAGAAAATCTGTTAGATGAGATGAGTTCGATGGGAAGTCATCATATCTATTTTTTAGATTTAGAGATTAATAATTGTTCACGAAAAGGATTGGAAATTGCTCAGATTATACGTGCAAAAGATCCATATGGAACAATTGTTTTTGTTACAACTCATTCTGAATTGGCACCTAAGACATTTTCATATAAAGTTTCAGCACTTGATTTTATTGAAAAAAATCAAGGCGAAATTAAGTTTAGAAAAAGAGTTGAAGAATGTTTAATTATTGCTAATCAATATCAGGAAAAACCAATAAGTGAGGATTCCTTTATGTTTGAGAATAAATATACGAAATTTCAAGTTCCATTTTCTGAAATTTTATATTTTGAAACATCTGAAGTTCCACATAAAATTAACTTAGTAACATCTAAAAAAAATATTAGCTTTTATGGAAAGTTAAGCGAAGTTGTTAAGGTAGATGATCGTCTTGTCAGCTGCCATAAATCATTTGTAGTAAATGTATCAAATATTATTAGTATTGATAAGAAGAGTAGATTAGTCTATTTTAATAATGATGTATTTTGTTATGTTTCTCGAAGGCTGTTAAAAGGTGTTGAAAATAAGATGGAGGAGTTCAATATGAAAAAAGTTCAATATGAAAGTTCCTGAGTGATCAATTTAAATCAGACAATTATTTATCACAAACTAAGCAATTACAATGTGCCAAGCGTAAGTACGTAATATAAACATGTCTATTTTAATTTCTATCTCTGATATATATTAAGGAGCAAAGGGTTATAAGTTGTAAAATGACAGTATGTATTATTGAAACATTACAACATCCGATTGGAAATGAAGAGATTATTTTAGATTAATCAGATTTGGTTAAGATTAAATTTGAAATCATTGAAGTCTAGAAATTAGATGTAACAATTGAAAAGATACAGAAATATGATATGATAGTAGGAAGCGTTGCAGATGATAAGGTGGTTAATACAGTGGAACTTTATTCGGATCGGTTAATTAGTAAAGAAGAATCGTTAAGAAGATTAAAATATTATAAACCCAATTTTCAAATTGATATCATTAATCAAGAAGTTATTAATGATTACTTAAAATATAAGAAAGTTGAGAGATATAATAGAAGTAAATAAAATTATTACAACTAACATTTGCAAGAATTACCGAGAGGGCCTAGTTAAAGAAACGCATATCACTGAAGAAGGGGACTATTCTATGCGTCAAAAACTTATCAATTAATTTCATAAGGAATTAGTGATTTATATTTTTAGGGTGATGGATATCTAATAGATGAACTTATGTTAGAGTATCATCTGAAAAAAGATATTGGATATTATTAAAAGTAAAATTATATTTATTGTTAATCAGAGAAGTTGACCTACAGAGTTAACTTCTTTTTTTTGATTAATTGTTTACCTGATAGGTAATAATCCATATTATGTGCTTAAATTTTTATATAGCATACTTAATATTACAATCTGTATATAAAAAAATTATGCTCTAGTAGATACAGCTAAACAAGCATTGATTGGAAAAGATAAAAGTTAGATTCTAGACACTAGAGTACTTTTTGAATGCATTTTTATAGTATTTAACTAGGAGATAAGTATTCAAATGAGGAATTAATTCTATAATTATTATACCAGTTAATGTAGTAGGTAAACTCATGGACTAGTTACCTTGTGCTTTAAACATCTGATTGCTTACAAATCTCTAGTTAATTACTTTATAAGCTGCCTCAGCTATAGTGGTATTATAAAAGAACTCTTTCATATTTAATGATTATTTAATTTCAAATACATCTAGAATCCTGCGCATATGTCAAACATATGTAGGATTCTTACATTACTTTGACTAAGAAATTTTCTTCAGGACAAATTGTTCTGTATATACTCTACTTCATTTAATATCTTTCTTGCTCTTTGAATAAAATAGGATTTGATGTATGAAATCATTAAAGAGTATGAAGTATGCGGAAAATTCGAGGTTTAATTGCGTTTATTTTTAAAACTTGTATCTTATTTAGTGTCACAACTTATCAATCAGTTTACTGTTTTAAATAGCTAATGATCAGAATCAGTATTTTAGTGGATAGGATACAATTAATTAGACAGTTTTTTTTAGGTCATGTAGAATTATAATTAATCCTACAAAAGAAGACTTTAACATGACCCAAACTGAACCTCGTAGATCTCTTCGAACTTATACTGATGAATTTAAAAATCAATTAGTTTAACTTTATTTAAATGGAAAACGTAAATGTGACTTTACTCGTGAATATGATCTTTCATCTTCCTTACTCGATAAGTGGATTAAACAATCAACGTCAACTGGTTCTTTTAAAGAGAACGATAATGGAACAGAATTTGTGTAAATAATCGAATATTTGAAACAGCATAGCAATTAAAATATGAATTTTCAGATTATATTAATTGGTTTAATATCCATCGTATTCATTACTGAAATATTTAATAGCAGTTCAGTATCGCCCAAATTCCCTTAAAAAGTTGTTTAGTTTAGTTTAGTGTTGATAATTCACTTCTTTGGAATCCTCAAAAAAAAGATGTATTATGCTAAGGTTATCAAACACACGAGGATTTTAAAGATGCCATTAAAAACCCTATCTACTACTATATTCATAAACGAAACAAAAGAAAATTGGCTGGTATGAGTCCGGTCTAATACTGAATTCATACCAGCCAATAGGCTGCTTAATATTTAGTTCAACTTTTGGGGTTCCACACAATTCAGGGTGTTTTTTATTATTAGAAATATTTTTGACTAATTTGAAAATGTTATTAGTCAAATTAATTAATAATACTAGATAAGTTAATAGAGTAAGAGTATTTTATTCAGATTCCTTTGAAAATTTCAATAAATTTATGGTTGATTTTTCAGTAAAATATTTAATTCTTAAAATAATTAATAAATTTACAATATAAATTATTAGTAAAAGACTAAGAGTAATCAAAATTACTATTGATATGATGTGTTTTTTTATTAAAAATATTAAAAAAAGTAGACTAAATCCTTCAGTTATCATAAAGGATTTAAAAAATAAAGTATGAAAATTATTTTTATAAATAGAGTATACTTGGCTTGTAGTATATCCATAATGTTTAAATATTCCCATATCTTTTTGGTTATTTTTTAAATAAATTTCTGAAGAGATAATTAGGTTAATACTTGTTACAATTAAGAGTAGGGATAATATAATAAAAGAAGATAATAATGTATTATTTAGAGATTTAGATAAATCATTAAAAGACTCTAGAGTGTAGTTTATATTAAATCCTAATGAATTAATTATATCAGCAATATGATCAACATTTGATAAAGTTGTGACATAAATAAGAATACGATTAATATTATTATAGCTATTATCATCAAACATTTCATTAATTATTTTAGTATATAAACCTTCAGATATATATAATTTATCTAAGCCGTCTGTTAAGTAGTGAGATAAGCTATTAACCTTCTCTATTTTTATTGGAAAATCAATTGATTCACTGCTTGAATAACCTTGATTTTCAATAATTATTTTAGGTAATTTTAATGTAATATTTTCAAGAGGAGTATCTCTAGTATATATAGCTGTAAAATCATTAGTAAAGTTTAACCCTAATTTATTTGATAATTTATCATTTAGCATATATATAAAATATGTATTATTATTACTATCTGGAATGCCAAAATTAATGGAATATTCGATAGATACACATACTTCAGTATCAGAAAATACATTATTTAATGTCGTTTTAATATATTCTTCATCTAGTGATTGAAGATTTACTAATTTATTATTTTCACGCTTGGAAGTGATTTCAATGATATGAGTATTATCATTATAAAAAAAATCTTCTTTAAGTTGGTAGTATTGGCTTATAAGTGATATAGATACAATACTTAGTAGAATTAACATGAAATTAAAAATGATAAGAGAGAGTTTTAAAGAAAGGGTTGTTTTTTTTTTAACCAATTTACTAAGTAGCTTTATTTTGTTTTTTGACATAAACATCCTCCTGATAACTCTAATACTATTCCTTCTTTTTCGCTAACATCATCATGAGTAATCAATATTTTCAGAGATGATGGAAATAATTTATCTATTAAATTATAAAAATATTTTTTTTGTTGAGAGTCAATATTACTAGTTGGCTCATCGAGTAATATAATATCGGGAATATCCATCATATATTGTGATAGAGTTATTCGCCTCATTTCGCCACCTGAAAGTCTATTAATAGGAGTGTCTAAATCATTATTAATATTAAGCTTTTTAAGGATATTAGAAAAATATATCTTATATTCATCGATTGATCTATCGTTGTCATGACATGATAAATATTTAATTAGCATATTATCGTAAATAGATAGATTTGAAAATAAAAGAGGTTGTTGATACATATATTGGACTTTAATGTCAGGAGGGAGAAGAATGTGACCAGAATCTAATTTTTCATAGCCTATTATTATATTTAATAATGTTGTTTTTCCTACACCATTTATCCCAGTCAGCCAGTATAAGTTTTTTTGTTCAAATTTAAAGGAAACATTATCGAGTATCACCTTTTCACCGTATCTTTTAGAAGCGTTTTTAAGTTCTATCATCATTTTAAATCGATCCTTTTCTGGAAACCGTTTCCGTAAATTGTGATTGAATCAGATGTTGTTTGAAAATCAACAATATTAGAAACTTCCGTAATATATTTTTCATTTTCTAGATTATATATTTTTAAAATTAGTTCATTATTTTGGTTAATACCAATTTGAATGATATGATCTTTGTCAGGATGAACATAATTTAATATATCTTTTTGAAAACTTTTGTTATTATTATAAAAGTTAGAATTATCACTTATCCAAATACCTTGACTAGTTAATAATAAATCGTCGCTAATTAAATTTTCTTGATTTAATAATGGAGTGCTGCGAGTATCAGTTAAGTCTAAAGAATATAGGCTATAGCTATCTATATCTTTGTTATATACTGTATAGTACAGAGTATCAGTATCTATCACTCCTTTTGTTATTAGTCCTGATGTGTTTTCATAATTAAATAATTCATGGTTCTCGCTATCAAACCCACATAGTATCCTTAAATTTTCAATTTCTATATTATTACTATCATAAAATGAACGTATCATTATATGATAGTTTTCATTATTAGCGACTGGAAATACTCCTTCATTTTTTTTCAATTTTAATAACGATTGTATTTTTTTGTCTGTAATTTTTAATACTTCAAAGTCATTATCAAAACTATGACCAGATATGTAGATGTCTGTTTGTTGAGGAAATTCATATTGAAAAAAATTATTCTCGGTTATTTCTTTAACAACGGTATTTAAATTAGTATTGTATACTAGAATTTTTTGATTAAATCTATTATATAAATATTTTTCGTCAGAATTATCAATTGGGGGATATTTTGATAAATCAGTTAAAGATTGATTACATCCAGATAATATAAATCCGATAGACATACACATAATATATATAATAATTTTGAACATAGTATATTACCTTCCTTTTTAAAAAGCAAAAAACAGGAAATAAATCCCTGTTTTTTGCTTTTTTTTATGCACCAGCATTTATTTCATACGTTTTAGCATAGCCTTTAATCTTTACAAGAGCAGTATTTTGAATATATGCAGTATTTGTTCTATAGTCCTTACTTGGGCCAACGATTAAATTACTACGATAGTCTGAAGTTTTTGCTCCATTTGAGTTTTCCCAATATTTTGTTGGCGTTGTTACTGTTTGCCAAGATGATCCAGAACCTGCACTAACACCTCCTGTTGACAAGTCCACTCCTAGACTTATTTCTGCTGAACTACGCAATGAGGCACTCCCCTTCCAAGTTGTTCTAATTCTTTCTACAGTTCCAGTACCACTGTAAACGGCCGAAACTTGAAAATCCCATTTAATTGTATTTCCAGAATTTGTTCCTACTGATTGACGCCAAACATTAGATGTAAGGGTTCCACCAGGAACTGAAAGACTAGAATCATCACTCCATCTAGGTTGGATTGCTCCAATAGAATCATTCATACTATCACTAGCCTCAACAAAAGTTTGTTGTCCCCCATAAGTTAGAGCTAGTGCTAGTCCTGTTAATCCTAATAACTTAGTTACACTTTTCATTTTAACTGGATAGGTTACAATTAATTAGACAGTTTTTTTAAGGTCATGTAGAATTATAAAT
>OLVP01002013.1_pt1 | contig 10581 bp, 5 predicted proteins | sample 1673281 | NCBI WGS metagenome assembly OLVP01 (sample SAMEA3178940, study PRJEB25190) | human gut metagenome | biome: human gut; feature: human-associated habitat; material: faeces | place: Austria | collected 2013
TCAACAAAACAGCACAAATACTTTTAAATGAACATTTTTGTCCATCAGCAATTCCCCTTATTTCTTCAATAATTTCTGGGAAAAATTTTTGATAAATCGGTAAACATTGTAAAGCAAAAGACTATATCGGATCAGTCAGAGTTGAGCACGAAGGAGAGTACATATAAGGCATATGTGAAGGTAAGTGAGCCGGGAAATCGTACAGGTCATGCTTATACTCATATAGCCACCAATCTGAATGTAAATATGGGAGCACCGGATAATCCACTACAGCCCGATCAAGCTATATATGGCTTTAATAACAATGTAATTCAGAATGATGTAAAGGCAATTGTCGATATAAAGAATCTGACAAAAAGCAATGCATCTGAAAGGCTGTATGATGTGAAGGTGGCTGTATACGAGAGCAAGGCTTCACTGGATGATATATTTAAGGATAAAGACCCGGTTGTTACGATGACCGGAAGCATGGGGTATTAATTATGAAGCGTAATGATAACCGTGGTGCTTCCTTTGTGATGGTTGTAGTTGCAATGGCTATAGTGGCTGTTTTAGCTGTGACTGTGCTGTGGATAGCGCTTATGAACCTCCAGATGAAGGTGACGGACGAAAAAAATACAGACAACTTTTACTCGGCAGAGGGTGTGCTGGATCAGATATGTACCGGTCTGCAGGGAGATATTTCCAAGGCTTACTCAGCTGGATATACCAAGGTTATGGAGAATTACTCTGACAGCAGCATAAATGAGGCCGGCAGGCAGAGTATATTTGCGCAGGAGTATTTAAAGAGCTTAAAGGGAAGTCTTGAGTCTGACAATACCGGTATGCACTATAAAACTGAAAAGCTTAAAGACTATGTGGATAGTAAGCTCACAGACGAAAACTCAAAGCCACACGCTGTGGTCAAGGCGGTAAATGCCGATGAAAATGGAAATGGACTGCTCAAGGTATACAACAGCCGCGCAGTCATTAATGGCATCAGGGTAGAGTATACCGATGAAAAGGGATTTAAATCAATAATAGAGACAGACATTTCTCTGGGAGTTCCATCCATGAGCTTTACAGCATCGGGAGGAGTTCCGGAGCTTTTTACATATTCTCTTGTCGGAAATGAAGGACTGGATATTATATCAGGACTTAATAAAGTAAATCTATCCGGTAATCTCTATGCCGGCTGTGAAAATGCGGCAGGTACAGGAACTTCTACTACGAGTGTTACCATTCCAAACAATGCTACACTTGATGTAAAGGATACCAGCTATATGATTGCAGAGGGCGATATAGAGGTGGGAGACTTTGCCGGAAAAGATACTGGTACAATAAAAAAGAACATGGCGGGTGTACACAATAACAGTACACTTTCTGTTGATTCACAGTGTCAGCTGTGGACAAGCAACATAAATGTAAATGGTGCAACAGTCAAGCTGGATGGCATGACATACGTGGCAGATGACATGACCTTAAATGGTACAGGCTCAAAGGTTACACTTGGAAAGAATAATAAGAATAACAATGCGAAGTACGTCGGCTTTGGCGATGGAGGCGCTGACAAGGAAAATCCTGTCGCAGGCGATAGCTCTGCTATTATCATAAACGGCAGGGAGGCATCTCTTGATATGTCAAATATCAGGGAGCTTATGTTGGCAGGAACCGCATATATCAATACCCAGGCTATTGTAAACTCAAGTAGTGTGGGTACACAAAACAGCAATGTGGGCATGGGTGAGTCAATCTCTGTAAAGGGTGACCAGATAGCATACCTTGTGCCGCCTGAGTGCATAGGCACAAGTGGAGATGGTGCGGATGCCAAATCGCTTTACAACAAGAATCCACTTTCCTATAAGGAGTACAAGGATATCACGGCAACCGGACAGGATCAGACAAAGTATACTGAAGTTAATGCTAATGTGGTCAGCACAAAGACAGGTAAGTCTCTCTCGGCATATCTGCCGGAGAAAAAGACAATCGACAACTGTATAAAGAAGGTCTTTGTTCCTTCTACTGATAATAGTGATGATGGACTTGTATACTATTATGTAAATCTGCCAACGAACAAGGCAGCTGAGTATTACAGAGACTATTTTGGCGCAGACAGTGACAAGCTCAATAGATACACTAAGTTCTATACTGACAGCATAAAGGTAAATGAGGCAGCAAGCATCTATACTGCCGGCAATTACAGCATCTACGATGGCAGCAATTTAAGCCTTTTGAAGGGCATAGCTGATGGTGTGGACATGGATGCACAGTCAGATGCCTTACAGCACACGTATACTGCACTAAACTCAAAGCTTTTGACAAATTATGCAGATTTACCGACAAATGCAGCAAGTGTTTCGCTTTTTACAAATATAGTTAACAATACCAATTTGCTGAAAATAGTGCCAAATTCCGGTAATAAACATATATTTGAGACTGAGTATCAGGGAAAAAAATACCAGGCAATTGTCAAAAACGGTAACTACACCTATGATGCAAATGACAAATCACACAATGTGGATATAATTGTTGCTACGGGAGATGTGACACTGAATGCTGACTTTACAGGTACCATAGTTGCAAAGGGCAGGATAATTGTAAACAAAGACCAGTGCGAGATTGATAATGGTACTCAGGAGGTATTTAAGGCATTGCTTCTTGAAAAGGTAAGTGATGCAGACGATGCACTGCACCTGTATGATGTGTTCATGGACGGTGCCAACTATCTGGGTAATGTTTCTTCTTTTTCAAATAAGAAAGAGGCAGATACAAAAATAGATTATGCTACGCTCATTACATACCAGAACTGGACCAAGGAGTAGAAAACAAGCGGCTTTTAAGGCGCAAAACAGCTGCGAAATATTTATATTTGACAAATTTTGACGATATATACAAGGGAGGAATCCAATATGTCTGTAAAAGAAAAAAAGAATAATGGTGGTTTCTCTCTGGTAGAGCTTATAGTAGTGATAGCGATATCTGTCGTACTTATAGGTGCGGCAACCATATCCATTCGCTCGGTCATGGGTGTTGAGGTGAAGCAGTGTGCCAGAAATATTGAATCGATAATTAATAAAACAAGGGTCACCACTATGGGAAAGGACAGCGCAGTTCTTGAGATATATAAGGATGCATCAGATGGTGCCTACTATTATAAGACGACCATAAATGGTACAGTATCTGCTCCTAGCAAAATAGGAAAGAGCAGGATTGATGTATATTATTCCATGAAGGATGATTATAGTGATAAGACACAATTGAACAGTTCAGGCAGTATAGTGCTTCAGTTTGACAGAAGCTCAGGTGCACAAAAGCCTGATGCCAATGGTAAGTACTGCAGCCGTATCTGGATTCAAAAAAACAGCACCGAAAAGGTTATCACGATATACAAGGAGACCGGCAAGGTGGTATGTGAGTAATTTACATAGTTTAATGATGAATATTTTATTTTGACGCAAGGCTGTTATAAGGTTGTATGATGAAATCGGAGAGGAAGATGAACCATGAAACTTTTAAGGCGCATGAACAAATCAAATAATAGGAAAAACAGTGGCTTTACACTTGTTGAGCTTGTCATTGTCATGGCGATAATGGGAATACTGGGCCTGGCTGTTGCAGGCTTTATCGGTACGAGCACGAAGCAGTATAAGTACGCTTCAAAGGACGTAGATTTACAGTATGAGGCACAGCTTACCATGAATCAGATAGGAGACCTGATAATTGATGCGCAAAAGGGCGTTAAGTATGAGCCTGCTACAGTGGCAGCGCCGGTGGAGGTGGCATCGGCAGCCCCTGAGGCCGGTTATATTGCAACTGCATCAGCGGAAGAAGCGTCATCCGAAGAAGCATCATCTGAGGAAACATCATCCGACAGCAAGCTGATTATTTACAACAAGGATTGTACATACAATATCATATACAGACCGTCAGAGCACAAAATCTATCTGCGAAAGGATACACTGGATCCTGCAACTGGTGCGGTGAAGGCGGATGGTCAGGGCAAGGAATCTCTTATGGCAGAAAATGTCACAGGCTTTACCCCAGATTTAAGCGAGGCAGAAAGCAAGAACTCTGTCGGAATTGTCGTGGACTTTAAGGCAGGGGACAAGAAGTATACATCAAAACAGAACTTCACTATGCGCAATAAGGTGCCGACTGGGGCAGATGTGGAGTATGTGGCACCGGCAGAACCTAAAGGAATAAGGATATATTACAAAGGCAAGGATGTAACCAACGGAACAGTATACTATGAGATGAAGAAAACGAATAATAATTTAAAGTTTACTGATAAGATACTTGGTGGAAAGTATGATTCAAAAAACGTAACATGGGATCATTCAGGAAACAAAAATGGTGGAAACTTTAATGCTAATGGTGATGTATATGATGTACAACTGATGAGCGATGAAACTACAGATCAATTAGTCATCACCGTAACATCCATAGACGATCCGTCATTGACGGCAAAGGTAACTGTAAACATAGCACATCCAATCAATATTTTGCATTGTGATGCAGATAAGCATTTCGATTTAGGACAGACGCATCAATTGTTTATTGATGAAGGGGAGTTAAAAAAATCTTCATTAAATGGCAAATATCAGATTAAGGATTTTGTATGGCATATGGAGGTAGAAAGTGTCAGCTCAACGGGTGCAACCGAGTACAAGGGAGATATATCCTTTAAAATGGGCGATGATGGTAAGCTGATTTATGGTCCTGATGGCAATGGTGAGCCTGATGGAATATTTAAGTTTAGTTCAAAGGAGATTGCCGGAGAAACCGGAGCAGAAGGTCATGAAGATGATCCTAAATATAGGAACTATCTTAATTATCATATTGTAGATGGTAATCAAAATGAAAAAATGCATATCACTCTCGGAAAAAATTTTTTTGTCGGAGAAAAATTAAATATCAGCGTCTGGCTTGGACTTGAGGAAGAGTCGGGATTTAAGTCAAATACAATTACGTTTTACACATATTATTAAACAAAGTAGTTTTTTACAAAGGAGCAATCGCAATGAGCAAATTAAGAAAAAAAATAGTGGTTCCAATATCACTCACACTTACAGGATGTCTCGTTGTGGCAGCTTTTGTGCTCAATGACAGCCTAACAAAGGTCGATGCAAATGTAGCATTCAATGGAATATCTGATATAGTCAGCTCACATGGCAAGGACAAGCCCTTCAATATAGTGGAGGTGGTGCCGGACAAGAAAATGGCATCCATCGGTTATCTGATTGACGGTCAGGAGCCTGACGATTGGTTTGGAACACTGGCACAGATGTCTGACAAAGAGGGTGCCGGTGTACAAAAAAGGGCTGACTATATGTCAGGTCTGAAAACAAAGCTTGCACCTATTACTACAGAGAAAAAGGATAACACAAAGCCTCTTTACTATGAGCCGTATGAGGAGAGCTATGTCAGTTTAGACGATGACTGGAGTGAGCTTGCCCTTGTAGATATGGACAGAATAAACAAGGGTACCACCGGTTATAAGATGACAGAGCAGGCGGAGGGAGATTATAAGTTCAATACCGATTACCAGCTTGCTGTAAATGAAGAGGGACTGCCTACAGGTCATTACAGACAAAATGTTGACCATTATGTTTTCATGCAGGGAGAGGATGAGACAGAAGATGGCGCTGAATCTGTGGATACAGGAAAAAGAGGCTACTACAGTGTTGCGTTTACTGCAGTCAAATTGCCGGATGGCATGACAAATACACAGTATCTGGTAGGGACTGATAATTCACAGAAAGCTGATGGAAATACAGACAGCGGTACAGATGGTAATATCGATAGCAGCACAGACAATACGACAGATACAGGCACAGCAGATGACACATCAGACAAGCATGTGGTTTATTCTATAAAGAGCGCATATGCCATTGGTTCTGCTGAGGGCATGCAAAACATAGCAAAATATGACCCGAAGGCATATATTTACAGAAAAGACAATTCAGATATCACATCACCATATGAATTTGTTGCAAGAGCTGACCGGATGGCAAGTCTGCCTGATGGCAGTAAGCCGGATTATGAGAAGTATACATACTGTACGGTTGAGATGGAGTATGTGCCTGCAGATAAAATCACTGATGACGAGACCTACTACGAGGTGGACACTGAGGTACCTATTGAGTTTAATTACGATGAGACCGGCGAGTATGGAGCAGTGCTTGACTCACAGAATCCATACGAGAAGATAGATGATGGCACACAGGACAATCAGCCGGCAGGTAAGACCGGCGCAGATGATATTTCAGATGACGCTTCAATAGCTGATTCTGCTACAGAGAATAATGATGGTAACACAGGCAGGGTAATCCTCACTGATACAGACGGATATTTTGATATAGTTAAGGACAGCCAGACATATACCTATGTGGGTAAGGGAAAAGGTGACTATATAATGGAGGCTGATAAAAACGGCTCGCTTGATTATCCTGTAAATACCACACGCATATATTATAAGGGTGGTTTCAAGAACAATAACTGGTTCAGAACAGGTGTATTTAACCAGGAGGGCAAGACAGGCGATGCTGATAAGACTGCCAATATGACCTTCAATGTAAAAACGGTCACACCCAAGGAGCTTGAGCAGATAGATGTGTCAACAATTGATTTACTCTATCTTTCCGGCTCAAAGTCCGTCCTTTCAAAGGATTTAGGAGACGATGCTGCAAAATATAATACTGATAATGACATTTCATGGGACAAGGTAAAGCAGATAGTCCAGCGTGTACACCAGAGTGGTATAATGATGCCTGTTATAGTGGATAATGGTATTGTGTGGCCTGATTCGAATGCAGATTACTCCAGCAACATTAAAAAGCTTGCAGGTCTTTTAAGCTGTAACAATTTCAGTTCCTTGAATTTTACTAAGGACTCAGCTGATAATTTTATTAATTGGAATAATGACATAAAGTATTATAAAGTTGACAGTAAAACCCATACAAAAGGTTTTGTAATTGGCAACGAATATGTCATTCCACGAAACTATAATCCTAGTACGGATGTGCCATTTGTTTTAAGAGATGATTTTGCTTCTGCATTTATTGCAAATGAAGATGAAACTCAATTTGTCGAAGCAGCTAAAAATGAAAATTTTGACGAGATAGCAGAGTATATCAACTCAGAGAATACAAGCAGGAAAAAAGAAAATGATACTCTTGGAAAGGACGAGTATGCATACTATGACAAGGAGATTTCAAAGGCGATAGTTTTAAGCTATATCATATCGTATGCCGATAAAAGAGACATTATAAATCCGACAGATAGTCTGAACATACTGGATATAGAGCCCGGAACTGTAAAAAATGAGTCTGACGCTTTAAATTATGATAAGCTAAAAAATTGGCTTGGATCAAGATGCCCGGAGAAAAAAAAGGTTACAATAACAAGGGTTACGAGTGCAGAATTTATTGGAAGAATAGAGGATCTCAATAATTATGATATGATATATATGGGACTTGTAGCCGATAATCTGAATTATAGAGATGGTCATACAGTATATAATGATTGGAAAATGGATGGGCTTAAATACTCAAATGTTGGTGACATTGTTGTTATAAATCCGAAAGATGTGGTAAATTATTGGGGATATGATATGCTCAAGAATGGTCATGCGGGATTGCTGGATACTGATTATATAAATAATGGAGAGGCGCTTAATACTCAGCTTACATTAAGAGGAAATGGAAATAATGCTGATTATTTAACTGCTCCAAACACATACAGAGGTTCAGGCAATGATATTACTAAGCAGAAGGTTTCAGAATTGGAGGATTATATAAAGGCGGGCTTTCCTGTCGTCTTTTCAGATGGCTTTTTCAGCAATGATAGCAAGTATGAAAGTGGAATTAATGAGGATTACATTGATAACTGTTCAAATGTTTTTGACTTTTTAAGTCATGTAAAAGATAAAGATAATGTTCTTAAAGTGGACAGCAAGGGAAACTTAAAAAATAAGTCAAATGAGACAGCGGCGCTTGTTACATACCTGACTACTGAAAAACCTGAAATATTACTCAAGGAGCAGGAAAAGGTAAAAGACACAGATTATGTTGAGATTAGTAATAATCAGATCACATTGGAATTTTCAATAAACAATGCAGGCGGTGCGGATTCCAAAGCAAGATTTAATGCACAGCTGTTCTTGGATTCGAATTCCGATGGTAAGTTTTCGACAACCAATGAAGGAATAGCTGCAAATAAAATAAAACTATATTGTGATGGTACTATTGTGAATCCGGTAATGGGTGATAATGGTAAATATATGTATAGTCTGAATGCAGGCAATTATAATTATAAACTGGTCTATGATTTGCCGAATGGCTATGTAGGAGTTATGCCTTGGCAGCTTCGTGTAAGTCAGGCTACAAATAGCTACAGATATGATCAGAAATCCGGATATGTGTATGCCAAAAATTCAAAAGGCAGTCCTACAAAAGTTAAGATTCTTCAGATTAATTCAACCTTGAAGCATAATGAGGGCTTTAGGGGAAATTTTGATATGCAGGCGCAGAAGAATGATAGCAATACAAAGTTTCATAAATTACTTAATAAAGTGAAGGATTTTGACCTGGATATAGAAACAGTTTATTATGACAACGTAGAGAAAATGGATGAGGTATGTAAAAAGCTGCAGACATACGATATGCTTGTAATTGGATTTGGTGATTGTTATGATATTGATAATACAAATGGACATCTCGATCAAATAAAAGCATATATCCAGTCAGGAAAACCGGTATTGTTTTCTCATGATACAACGTCATTTTGTAATAATAAAAATGATAATCAATATAATAATGTCTGGGGATATAAGTTTAACTCTATAATTCGTGATACTGTCGGACTGGATAGGTATGGAATCTTGTCAAATGCGTATTTAAAGAAGGGCAATAGATTACAGGAGGGTACTGATGCGGATTTTGAAAAAGCTAAAGAGACCGCCGAAAAGAATAACACTGATATTGCATATGAGCCAAAATCAAATAGAACAGTTATTGTCAGACAGAATCAGGGATTTACTTATGCAGATTTAAATCAGTATCAGTGGAAAGATAATGGTAACGATCATGGCGAGTACAGGCTGTATTCAGGGCTAGAAGGTAATGATGTTGAAGCTAAGACTAATAAGGCAGTCAAGGTTAATTCAGGACAGATTACCACATATCCTTTTAAGATTGCTGACGAAATAAATATAGCTACCACTCATAAGCAGTACTACCAGCTGGATATGAATCAGGATGCTGATGGTGATGGTGAGAGTGATATTGTTGTATGGTATACCTTGTCAAACCATGGAATTTATGAGCAGTCTCCAAAGGATGTAAGAAATAATTATTATATTTACACAATGGGAAATGTAACATACTCAGGTGTAGGACATTCCGATTTCTCAAATAATGATGATGAATTGAAACTTTATATAAACACTATGATTGCTGCATATAGTGCATCAGTTCATGAGCCGTCAATTTATCTTAAAGAGAATGCAGATACTGATTCAAATGACATAACTACATTATATGCAACTATTGATGATGCCATTGAAGAAGAAGCAGCTAATAAAGCGGATGCCAGACTAGATGGTGCAGACAGTACGCAGGATGTTTATTTTACGGTAAAGGATTCAAACCTTGTGCGAAATCAGATTGATGAAAAAACTGTTGTTTATTTGGACTTTTATATCGAGGATCCGCAAAAAAATCCAAAAGATGAAACGATTGGCACCGGAAATGATAAGATTTACTTAAAGAAGGTGGACTGGGATATCTATACACTGAATAATGACGGAACAGAAAATGAACAGATAAATAACAGTAAAGAAAACAGTCAATTAAATAAGGATCCAAGGGACTTCTTTGAAAATAACAAGACATATAAGGTAAAGGTACCATTGAGTGTTTTAACGGAGGGAGCTAATTCTATAAAGATTTATGCCGTAGGATATAGTAAGATTTACCAGTCACAGGTGAGCGGTGGTGATAAAGAAACTACAACAGCAAAGGCATACAAGACCTTCCAGATACAGCGTGTAGGTCTTGCAGATTTGGATTAGTTTTCAAAGGCTTCTAGCTATCACATACTTTTCGATTAAGCACAATTTATCAAACAGAGACTTATATAAACCATTTATATAGTCTCTGTTTTTTTACTGTTTCTTTATACTTTCTTTATTGAATTATCCACGCTTATTGATAAAATAAATAGTATGCGCACGATTGCGGATATTTTTTTGCATTCGTGGATGGGGGATAAATTAACCGGAAAGAAAGGAAACGTTTATGAGTAAAATTTTCAAAAATCTGATTCCATACTGGCGATGGATCATATTAATTTTTGTTTTTCTCATTGCTCAGGCTTATTGTGATCTGGCTTTGCCTGCGTACACATCTGACATCATTGATGTGGGTATCCAGGATCATGGCATTGAGCATATCCTGCCAAAGGAGATTACATCGGAGGATTATCAGATGGCACAGACATTTATGCTGTCTGACGAGAAAGAAAAATTTACGGACTGTTACGAGGCGCAGGATGCTTCAAAATCTGATGACAGTGTGGCAAAATACAAGCTGACAGCTGATT
>OLVP01002017.1_pt1 | contig 10549 bp, 10 predicted proteins | sample 1673281 | NCBI WGS metagenome assembly OLVP01 (sample SAMEA3178940, study PRJEB25190) | human gut metagenome | biome: human gut; feature: human-associated habitat; material: faeces | place: Austria | collected 2013
TCTTTTCTGGCGAAAGAGGATGAGCTGGTCTGTCTTCGCTTTTTTTGTCTATGATATATAGCAGAAATATGTGAGTCTGGAATCAGGAGTAGCAGATAGCATAACAAAACAGGTAGGTAAAGGCAAAGAAGATAGTATATCCATAATCTTTCCTGCAGATTTATCTGGGAGCGGACGTACCCTGCCACAAACATAGGGCTTACGAAGGAGGCCAGAGGAAGCAGTGATTCTGCCTGCCTTTTGTTTAAGAGATTCTGTTGATAATAATGCGAAATAAATATAGCACCAACAGGGAAGCCAGAGCAAAGTCCAAGCAAGAAGACAGGAAGCGAAATAGCGATGGTCGTGCCTGCGGGAACAAGGCGGTGTACTTGCTTAAAGAAAAGTTGTGGTATTTCGTACCGAATCCAGAATTTCGACAAAATGATAAATGGCAAGAGAAGCGGAAGTACACAGGAGGCCCATACAAACAGACCTTCTTTTGCGTACTTTAATACGAGAGAATACTGTAAAAGCATAAGAATAAAGGATAAGCAGCAGAGTACTTGTGCTAAACGAAAAATAAGTTTTTTCAAATCAGATCTCCCAGCAGTTCATTTAATAAAATATATGCGAAATATATGAAAATATTTCTTGACAAAGAAAAAGTAACTGTGTATAATACCAAGAGTATGAGAAAAGAGAGGTTGCGATATTATGAAGATAAATATATCGGAAATCTTATCTAATCCATCTGTTATCAAGAATTTTAAAGTTGAGCCTGATTTTGAGAAGCTCAAGCTTCGAAGAGGCAGTTATCCGGTATCCTATAAGGAGCCTTTTCTTTTGACTGTTTCCAAAGCAGAAGATAAACTTCATGTTACAGGTGAGACGACGATTCGATTGATAATACCATGTGATCGATGTTTGGAGGATGTGGAGAATACATTCCATATCACGATTGATCGCAGTGTTAATCCCAATACAGAGTCAGATGGCATTGAAGACGTGGATGAATTAAGTTTCATAGACGGATATATGTTGGATGTAGACAAGCTCATCATGGATGAGATTGTGGTTGCACTCCCTACAAAGGTTCTTTGTAAGGAAGATTGTAAAGGATTGTGCAGCATCTGCGGTACCAACTTAAACAATCACACATGTGATTGTCACAAGGAGAGCCTTGACCCGCGGATGGCGGCTATTCAGGATATCTTCCGTGACTTTAATCAATAAGATATTAAAGTATTGAATACTGCATAAGTAATATATCCCGAACGTCACAAAAGAAGTAATTACAAGAGGAGGTGTGACCATGTCAATTTGTCCAAAGAATAAATCTTCTAAAGGAAGAAGAGACCGCCGTAGAGCAAACTGGAAGATGTCTGCTCCTACATTAGTAAAATGTAGCAAATGTGGTGCATTAACTATGCCACATAGAGTATGTAAAGCATGCGGATCTTACAATAAAAAAGAAATCGTTTCTGTTGACTAATTGTTGACGAACAGTAAGCCGGGAAATGGTTTTAAAAAGGCAATATTGCATGATAGATAGGCCAGACATTATGTCTGGCCTATTTTTTGTATATAGATTGTATTCGAAAAATGCTTTCTGGTTTTTACAATGCATTTTTTAGAAGCAATCACAAAGCTGATTAATTTCCACATAAATAAAGAAGTAGTTGCATGAAATTATAAAGCTGACATAAAAGAAAGATGTACGGATAGCAAAGGGGGATTTTAAAAGTAACATTTGTTCTTGACCTTATATATTGCAAAATAGTAAAATAAAACTAGAAATTTTACAAAGTAAAAGAGGTAAAATACTATGGAGCATACGAAATTAACAGAGCTTTTGAATAAGGTTGCACAGGGAGAAGTCAGCGTCGAAAAGGCAGCGTTAGAATTAAAGACAGAACCTTTTGAAGACCTTGGTTTTGCCAAACTTGACCATCACAGAAAGATTCGTCAGGGAGCAGCGGAAGTCATTTATGGTGCTGGTAAGACTCCGGAACAGATTTTAAAAATCACAGAAGCTTTCCGTAAAAAAGGAGATAATGCTGTCTTGATTACAAGAATGAGTCAGGAAGCGGCCGATTTGGTTGGTGCAAGTCTCTCTCTCAGATATGATGCATTAAGCCGAACAGGTATCGCCGGAGAACTGCCAGAAAAGGATGGCAATGGAAAGGTAGTCATTGCTACAGGTGGAACCAGCGATTTGCCAGTGGCAGAAGAAGCAGCCCTAACGGCAGAAGTTCTCGGGAATGAAGTCGTAAGAATCTATGATGTCGGCGTAGCAGGAATTCATCGTTTACTAGCTTACTCTGAAGATCTGATGAGTGCACAGGTTATCGTTGTTGTTGCAGGAATGGAAGGAGCACTTGCCAGCGTAGTCGGCGGCCTCGCAGACTGCCCGGTAATCGCTGTACCGACAAGTGTTGGTTATGGAGCATCTTTTGGTGGTTTATCAGCTCTTTTATCCATGCTTAACTCCTGTGCCAGCGGAGTCAGCGTTGTAAACATTGATAATGGATTTGGTGCGGGATATATGGCAAGCATGATTAACCACGTATCCATGAAAAATGCAGAGAATTTGAAAAAATCTATGCACCATCCAGAACATCATATGCATGGGCATATATGCTAAAATTGGATTTCTTTTACATTAATGAAAACAGACAGATAAAAATAGCCATAAAAAAGAATAGAGATCTAAAAAAGGAAAATACAGTGTTATTATACATTGAGAAATGCATATAAAAAGATAAGAACATAAAGGAGTCAACAATAATGAAAACATTATATTTAGAATGTAACATGGGAGCTGCCGGAGATATGCTCATGGCAGCACTCACAGAATTAATGCCGAATAAAGATGCTTTTGTAAAAGAATTAAATGATTTGCGGATTCCACAGGTAAACATCGAGCGGACAACAATTGCAAAATGCGGTATTATGGGAACACATATGGTAGTGACTGTTAATGGGGAAGAAGAAAAAAGTATAGATGTTCCAATGCACGCACATACACACAGTCATGTTCATGAAGAACACGAACATACTCATGAGCACCATCATGAACATAGCGATGAGGAACATTTCCACGCGCATCATCATGAGCATTCGGACGAAGAATATAGCCAGCATCATCACGAGCATGGTGATGATGCATGTAGCCACAATCATACGCATGAACATCATGAGGAGCATCATACTCACAGCCATGTTCATGATGAACATACACATGAACACAGTCATGAAGGACATACTCATGCACATGGACACAGCCATCACCATACCAGCATGAAAGACATTGAGCATATCATCGGACATCTGAACGTACCAGAAAAAGTAAAAGAAGATGCTATTGCCGTATATAAGTTAATCGCAGACGCAGAAAGCCATGCACATGGCCGTCCGGTAGAAGAAGTACATTTTCATGAAGTTGGAGCGATGGATGCCGTAGCAGATATCGTAGGTGTATGCCTGGCAATTTATAAACTTGCACCAGAGCAGATTATCGCTTCTCCTGTTCATGTAGGTTATGGACAGATTCACTGTGCACATGGTATTCTTCCAATCCCAGCTCCGGCAACTGCACACATTTTACAGGGAATTCCTATTTATGGCGGAAGAATTGAAGGAGAACTCTGTACTCCAACTGGAGCAGCACTTTTAAAACATTTTGCCCAGTCTTTCGGACAGATGCCAATGATGGCAGTAGAACAGACAGGCTATGGTATGGGAATGAAAGACTTTACCGATGCAAACTGCCTTCGTGCGATTATCGGAAACACCGTAGAAGGACAGGAGCAGACAGGCTGTCACGGAGCAGTGCAGGAAATGGATTCCATCATAGAACTTTGCTGTAACCTTGACGATATGACACCAGAAAAAATCGGTTTTGTCACAGAACTTCTTATGGAAGAAGGAGCCTTTGACGTATATACAACCAATATCCAGATGAAGAAAAACCGTCCAGCCGTAATGCTTACCTGTATGTGTGCAAAAGAGGATAGAGAGAAATTCCTCACACTTATTTTAAAGCACACAACGACACTCGGCGTTCGTGAATATACCTGTAAACGCTATGGCCTGAAAAGAGGAATTAGAGAAGTAGAAACTATTTACGGAACCGTTCGTGTAAAAGCAGCCTCCGGTTATGGTGTTACAAAAGAAAAACCAGAGTATGAGGACATGGCACGAATCGCAAAAGAAAAAAAGATTTCTCTGGCGGAAATTGAAAAAGAGGTTTATAAGAATTTAAAATAGACACTTATTAATCTAAAAATAGAATTTTAGTCCAGCTCTCTTTAATTAGGAAGCTGGGCTTTTTGTATCTTCATTTCGTAAATATCAGAAATGAGGGAATGCGGTTGGTAAATGCATGATATACTTATTTCACTTATCTATTTGAGAAGGACTAAAAGGTTCTGACAACATAAATATTAAAAGTTTCTTCAGGAAAGTACTCGGCAATTAAATTACGATATTAAGTGTCGTAATCTATGTTAAAATAAAGAACGATATTTTATTTTAATACTTTGTAATTGACAGAGTGTCAAAATAGCTGTAAAGTATACTTGTAATGAGAAAATATTTCATTTCAGACTAAATATTATGAGAAAGGGATTGCGAACATGGAAAAATCAAAAGTTTATTTTACCGACTTCAGGGCAAAGTTAGGAGAGGGACTTCCACTCAAATTAAAGAGACTTCTGAAGAAGGCCGGAATCTCAGAAATTGATATGGAGAATAAGTTTGTAGCAATTAAGATGCATTTTGGTGAGCTCGGCAATGTAAGCTTTCTTCGTCCAAACTATGCAAAAGCAGTTGCGGATGTTATAAAAGAATTAGGTGGTAAACCATTTTTAACAGATTGTAATACGCTATATCCTGGAAGCCGTAAGAATGCTTTAGAGCATTTACAGTGTGCCTGGGAGAATGGATTTACTGCAATGACTGTCGGATGTCCTATTTTAATTGGAGATGGATTAAAAGGGACAGATGATATTGAAGTACCTGTAGAAGGTGGAGAATACATAAAGAGTGCCAAAATTGGCCGTGCGATTATGGATGCAGATATTTTTATCAGTTTAAGCCATTTTAAAGGGCATGAGACGACAGGATTTGGTGGTGCGATTAAGAACATCGGTATGGGATGCGGTTCTCGTGCTGGTAAGAAAGAGCAGCATACAAATGGTCAGCCAACGATTCACGAAGATATGTGTCGAGGATGCCGCCGCTGTATGAGAGAGTGCGCCAATAATGGTCTGGTCTTTGATGAAGAGACCAAGAAGATGCACATTGATGGAGCTAACTGTGTTGGTTGTGGAAGATGTATCGGTGCCTGTAATTTTGATGCTATTGAATTTGAGAACTGGGCAGCAACAAAGGACTTAAACTGCAGAATGGCAGAATATACGAAAGCAGTAGTAGATGGAAGACCAAACTTTCATATTTCTTTAGTTGTTGATGTATCTCCAAACTGTGATTGCCATGCAGAGAATGATGCACCAATCCTGCCGAATATCGGTATGTTTGCATCCTTTGATCCATTAGCATTAGACCAGGCCTGTGTAGATGCCTGTTTGAAGATGCAGCCACTGCCAAACAGCCAGCTTTCTGAAAATATGCATAAAGAAGGCTTTTGCGATCATCACGATCATTTCGAAAATTCTACTCCGGAATCTGAATATAAAACATGCTTAGAACATGCAGAAAAGATTGGCTTAGGAAGCAGAGAATACGAGCTTATTGTGATGAAGTAGTAATTTTATCTTGCTTTTTTCTGACAATAAGTGTATATTAAATACAATTGAACAACAGGGGAGCTTGTATTACAGGCTGAGAGGAAGGTATGACCTTCGACCCATTAACCTGATTTGGATAATGCCAACGTAGGGAAGCATAAAAGTTTTGTATAGTTTACGGGAAGTTACCGAATCGGTGGTTTCCTGTTTTTTTATGTAATTCATTTTATATAATCGGAAGTCACTTTTGAATCTCCTATTATGTGAAAACCCTTCAGGCAGAATTCTTTTCTTAGTCTACAGGAGGTGAAAGTGTGGTAAGAATCAATGGACAGGATTGTGAAAAAACAGGAATTTCTGTTTCAGATTACCTGGAACAGGAAAATTATAATGTGAAACATATTGTTGTGGAATATAATCTGGAGATTATTCCAAAAGAACGGTATGCACAGACAATTTTAAAAGATGGTGATGAGGTAGAAATCGTAAGCTTCATGGGCGGCGGCAGCAAATAAGTGTATACCGCCAAAAAGCTTATAAGAAGGCAGTAATGCATTTTTATGAAATGATAGCAAATGTATTTATGTCGAAAGTTTATGGTTTTACAAAGTAATTACTTAACTGCGAGAAATATGTGAGAAAGAAGGGCGTTTTATTATGAAGACAAAAGATAAATTAGTGATTGGTGGACATGAGTTTGATTCCCGTTTTATTTTAGGTTCTGGAAAGTATTCCATGAAGTTAATCGAAGCGGCTGTAAGAGATGCTGGTGCGCAGATTATTACGTTAGCAGTGCGCAGAGCCAACACAAAAGACCATGAAAATATTTTAGATTATATTCCAGAGGGTGTTACTCTTTTACCAAATACTTCCGGAGCGAGAAATGCACAGGAGGCGGTAAGAATCGCACGTTTGGCAAGAGAACTTGGCTGTGGAAACTTTGTAAAGGTAGAGATTATGCGTGACAGCAAGTATCTTCTTCCAGATAACCAGGAAACGATTAAGGCAACAGAAATTCTTGCAAAAGAAGGATTTGTTGTTATGCCATATATGTACCCGGACTTAAATGCTGCCAGAGATTTAGTGAATGCGGGAGCAGCCTGTGTTATGCCGCTTGCTTCTCCAATTGGCTCTAACAAAGGGCTTGACACAAAGGAATTTATCCAGATTTTAATTGATGAGATTGATCTTCCGATTATTGTAGATGCCGGTATTGGTAAGCCATCACAAGCTTGTGAGGCGATGGAAATGGGAGCGGCTGCGATTATGGCGAATACTGCTTTGGCAACTGCCGGTGATCTTCCAATGATGGCTGCGGCATTCCGTCAGGCAATTGAGGCAGGAAGAAAAGCATATTTATCTGGTCTTGGACGTGTGCTTACAAGAGGAGCATCGGCTTCTGACCCACTGACAGGATTTTTGCATTAAATGATAACTTGTGAATTATCTCATTGATATTTAGTCAGATAACCTATCTGTTTTTTCATCAAACTGTGTTATTTATCTGAAAGTCAATGGGATGGCAAACCAGAGAGTGTTTGAAAAATCATTCCTGCAAATCAAATTGTAGTGAACATCTTGCAGGAAACATTTTTAAACACACTCTGGCAAGTTTGTAGCAATATAGAAAAATCAGCTTTGTAGAAAAGGTTTTTTAGGATTTTAGTAATTATAAAAATGTGAAAAGATTTACTGGAAAAGAGGTAGCAAAATGGAAAATCAGTTTTTAATTGATTCAGAATATTTATCAGCCGAAGCTCTGGAGAAAAAGCATCGTTTGGAAACGGACCCTTCTTCAAGAAAAAGTCATATGGAATATATGCCAGGAATGGAACAGATTACATCAGATGTTATGGAAAAAGTCATGAGTCAGATGAACTCTTATGATTATGAAAAATACACGGCAAAAGATGTAAAAGCAGCATTAGAACATGAAACTTGTTCTATCGAAGATTTTAAAGCGTTATTATCTCCTGCGGCTGCACCATTTTTAGAGCAGATGGCACAGAAAGCGAAAATAGAGACAAGTAAGCATTTCGGAAATACAGTATATTTGTTTACACCGCTTTATATTGCAAACTATTGTGAAAATTATTGCGTGTACTGTGGATTTAACTGTTATAACCATATTAATCGTATGCAGCTTAATATGGAACAGATTGCCCATGAGATGAAAGTAATTGCTGATTCTGGTATGGAAGAAATCTTGATTCTTACTGGAGAAAGCCGGGCAAAAAGTGATGTAAAATACATTGGTGAGGCATGTAAACTTGCAAGAAAGTATTTCCGCATGGTCGGTCTTGAAATCTATCCGGTAAATACCAACGAATATCGTTATCTGCATGAATGCGGAGCAGATTATGTCACTGTATTTCAGGAAACCTATGACTCCGATAAATACGAAACTTTGCATCTGATGGGACATAAACGAGTATGGCCATATCGTTTTGAGGCACAGGAACGTGCTCTTATGGCAGGTATGAGAGGAGCGGGTTTTTCTGCACTTCTTGGATTATCTGATTTTAGAAAAGATGCGTTAGCAAGCGCACTTCATGTTTACTATTTACAGAGAAAATACCCACAGGCAGAACTTTCCCTGTCCTGTCCAAGACTTCGCCCAATCATCAATAACGATAAAATTAATCCTTTAGACGTTGGTGAAAAACAGCTTTGCCAGGTATTATGTGCTTATCGCATCTTCCTTCCGTTTGTTGGCATTACCGTTTCCTCAAGAGAAAGCGAAATCTTCCGAAACGGCATTGTAAAAATCGCTGCCACCAAAGTTTCCGCTGGTGTCTCTACTGGAATCGGTGATCACGAAAGCAAATACACTGGAAAGGAGGAAGACGGCGAGCAGGGTGATGAACAATTTGAAATCAATGACGGAAGAAGCTTCCAGAAAATGTATGAAGATATTTCGGAAGAAGGCCTGCAGCCAGTCTTAAATGATTATCTTTATGTGTAAGCGAAGAAATCAAAATTCCACCAAAGATCTGAAGCAACAGCTTATAAAAAATAGAACTTGTCAAAACAAAGACTATCAAGGTAAAACCTTTGAAAAGAAAAATACAACAGGAGGAGAGTTCAATTCTATATTAAAAAATTCTGTAATAGAAAAATCAGATATCCTGTGTATTACAAATCGGAAACTTTGTAAAGATGACTTTTTAAAAAGAATCCAAATTATCGCAGCAGCGCAACCCAAAGCGATAGTATTAAGAGAAAAAGATTTATCAGAAGAAGCATATACAATATTAGCAGAAAAAGTAATGCATATTTGCGAGAAGTATAGCGTGCCATGTATCCTCCACAGTTTTGCAAAAGCAGCAATGGCCCTTAATGTAAAAGCAATCCATATGCCTCTGCCACTTCTTCGGAAAATGACTCCACAAGAAAAAAATCATTTTGAAATAATTGGTGCCTCCTGCCACTCTTTAGAGGAGGCAAAAGAGGCAGAAAGACTTGGATGTACTTACATTACTGCCGGGCATATCTTTCTTACAGATTGTAAAAAGGGACTACCGGGAAGAGGTCTTACATTTTTACAAAATATTTGTGAAAATGTATCTATTCCGGTGTATGCTATTGGCGGAATTTCCAATGAAAACATAAATGACGTTAGACAAACAGGAGCAGCAGGGGCATGTATAATGAGTGGCTTTATGAAATGTAATAATATAGCGGAAATTATATAAAATTTATGTAGAAGTGCCATAGATTTCTATGCGTATGCTGTAAATTTTCTTTACGAAAAGAAGGCGGATATTATGTGAATTTTTTATGCGATAGGTTCTTCCTTTTTTGCAGGTATCACAGCAATCCTTGCAAAGTGTGGAATTCGGAAGACAAACTCAAATGTGGCCACAGCAATCCGAACAATAGTTGTTCTTATATTTGCGTGGCTGATGGTGTTCGTTACAGGTGCAGAGGCAGGCATCAGTAATATTAGTAGTCGTACATTGTTATTCCTTGTATTATCTGGATTGGCCACAGGAGCCTCATGGTTGTGCTATTTCCATGCTCTGCAAAAAGGAGATGTTAATAAAGTTGTTCCGATTGATAAATCCAGTACGATTTTAACAATTTTATTAGCACTCATCTTTTTACAGGAAGGGCTTAGCCTTGGAAAAGGTGTCGGTATTGTTTTGATCGGTGTTGGAACAATGCTGATGATTACAAGAAAAGGAATGGCAAATCAGGAGAAAAGTTCCGATGGAAGCTGGTTTATTTACGCAGTCTTTTCCGCAGTATTTGCCAGTCTTACCGCAATACTTGGAAAGGCAGGTATCGAAGGAGTTGATTCTAATCTTGGTACAGCCATTCGTACAACTGTTGTCCTTGTCATGGCGTGGTTTATGGTTTTTGTGACCGGAGAACAAAAGAAAGTACGGACTGTCGAGAAAATAGAACTACTCTTTATCTGTCTGTCAGGACTTGCAACCGGAGCTTCCTGGCTATGCTATTACCGTGCATTACAAGAAGGACCGGCAAGTGTTGTTGTTCCGATTGACAAATTAAGCATGCTTATAACAATTGCATTTTCTTACATCGTATTTCATGAGAAGCTTACTAAAAAAGCAGCTTTTGGTGTTGTACTTATTACTGCAGGAACAATACTTCTGGCAATGATGTAAATAGGAATTTGCCGGGGTGAGTAACAGACGAAGTCTGAGAATCAAATCACAAATATAGATGGTTTGATTCTCGGACTTTTGTTTCTTGGCTACCCGAGCAAATTAGTGGAAAGATTAGTGGAAGAAGTCAGGAGAGATAGAAGTAATTCGGAAACTTAAATCTTTCAGGATTGATACAAAACC
>OLVP01002020.1_pt1 | contig 10532 bp, 10 predicted proteins | sample 1673281 | NCBI WGS metagenome assembly OLVP01 (sample SAMEA3178940, study PRJEB25190) | human gut metagenome | biome: human gut; feature: human-associated habitat; material: faeces | place: Austria | collected 2013
ACTTATTTAACTATATATTATATTTTATTTTCTAATTATTGTTGACCTTTACCTGCCATTTGTTGTTCAGCCATTTCAACCAGTTTTTTAGTCATATATCCACCTACATAACCATTTTCTCTAGCTGTTAAATTACCTTTGTCCATTTGTTGATAGTTAGCCATACCTAATTCGTTAGCTATTTCTAGTTTCATTTGGTTTAATGCAGCTTTAGCCTCAGGAACAACTTGTCTGTTATTAGAATTTGCCATAGTAAATTCCTCCTTAAGTTAATCAACATTCATTTAATGTTGTTACTTATAATTTCTCCAAATCGAAATATTATATTCTAAAAAAAAATGGAAGAAAAGTTATTTTATTATTATAAATTAAAAAATTAGTTATTTTTTATTAGGTATAAAAATAAAGTTTTAATATAGGAAGATTGGAGGAGGATTGATATGTTTGCAAGAACAAGGGCTTTTTTAAGCAGTATAATTTTGTTTCTACTTGGTTTGATACTGATTTTTGCTCTGGTTTATTGGATAAGGATTTTTTTAAACCAACAAAATTCAGATATTCCAATATACAAAGTAGATACAAATAAAAATGAAATAGCCTTAACTTTTGATATTTCATATAACGAAAGAAATATCGATGAAATTTTGGAGGTGTTAGATAAATATGATGTAAAAGCAACTTTTTTTGTTGTTGGAAATTGGATTGACGAAAATAAAGATGTTGTAAAAAAAATATATGATAGAGGGCATGAAATAGGAAATCACTCTTGTACACATCCTTATTTTAATGAAATATCTGAAGAAGATATGAAAAAAGAATTAGAATCAACTTCTAAAAAAATAAAAGATATAACTGGAGAGGATACAAAAATATTTAGACCACCATATGGAGAGATAAATGAAGATGGTGTAAAAGTATGTGAATCCCTTGGCTATAAAGTTGTAAATTGGGACGTGGATTCTATGGATTGGAAAAATATAAAAGATATATACATAATTGACAGAGTTTCACAAAATGCCACTCCAGGGTCAATAATATTATTCCAAGGTGAAGGAAAAAATGTAGAAAATTATTTGGATAGTATTATAAGTCATTTTTCAAAAAGCGGGTATAAAATGTTGAAAATATCTGAATTATTGTATGACGATAATTACTATGTAGACTCATCAGGCGTTCAGAGAAAGAAAGAATAATAAGTACATATAAAAATAAAATGTAATAAATATGAATTTTAAAAAATATATTTATAACGTATAGAAGATAAAGAAAGAATTAACAATTCGGGGGGATAAAAATATGGTAGTTATAAAAGACGATACAAATATTGTAAATTTAACTGGGGAACTAGAAGATAATTTAGAATTTAGTCATGAAATATTTGGAGAAAAATTTTTTAATACAAAAATAAAAATAAATAGATTAAGTGATGTTTATGATATTTTACCAATGACTGTTTCAGAAAGGCTGATAGAAGAATTAGATTTTAAAAATAATAAGTTTGTAACAGTATCAGGTCAATTAAGATCCTATAACAAAAATGTAGGTGAAAAAAATAAATTAATTTTAACAGTATTTGTACGAGAAATAAAACCAAAAGAAGAGGAAAATAAAGACCCTAATAGTATTTTTTTAGATGGATATATATGCAAACGTCCAGTATATAGAAAGACACCTCTAGGAAGAGAAATAACAGATTTATTAGTGGCAATAAATAGACCTTATAACAAATCAGATTATATTCCATCTATAGTTTGGGGTAGAAATGCAAAATTTGCTAGAAATTTAAATGTTGGCGACAGAATACAGATATGGGGAAGAATCCAAAGTAGATTTTATGAAAAGAAAATTGATGAAGAAACTACTGTCAAAAAAGTTGCTTATGAAGTTTCTGTATCAAAGATAAAAAAAGTAGAAGAAGAGCAAATTTAAAGTATAAAAATTTAATTAAAAGATGTAAAATAGAAATAAGAAATTTATAAAGTTTATCCTCTAATATTATGGAGGATTTTCTTGTTTTAGAATATATGGATTTATTTTTTAAAAAAAGGAGGTTTTCTATGGGCATAAATTATACAATGGTAGCAGTTATAATGTTATTTGTAATCCTTATAAGTATTCAATTTACTCTTAATAAAATATTTATGATTTTAAAAGAAATTAAAGAAATACTTATTAATAAGAATATAAAGGATGAAAATAATGAACGAATTAGAAAATATTAAAGATGATATACAAAATATAGCAGAAGCAATTTTATCCGTGATTAATATAGATGTTACTATAGTAGACGACAAATTTATAAGAATCGCAGGAACAGGAAAATATATAGATAAGATTGGGGATAAAGTAGATGGATATTCTGCTTTTAGAAAATCTTTTGTGGAGCAAGTTGGAATTTTTATAGAGGATCCAAAAGAAAGTGATATTTGTAAAAGTTGTACCCATATACATGGTTGTAAGGAGTTTGCTGAAGTTTGTTGCCCAATAGTATTAGATAATAAATCATACGGGGTTATAGGACTTATAGCGTTTGATACAGATCAATCTAATATGATGAAAAATAATCTAGATGGGCTTATGAATTTCTTGAGAAAGATGGCTGACTTAATTTCTAACAAATTAAAGGCTCAGATGAATACAGAAGAATTAGAAGTAGAAAAGAAGAAGCTAGAGATTTTACTAGATAATATGGACAAAGCAATTGTTTCAGTAGATATAAATGGATATATAGATAAGTGTAATTATAAGTTTAAGGAATTATTTAATTTAAATGATAACGATTTACTAAAAAAGAATGTATTTGATATTTTAAATTTTATTAAAAAAACTAATGAGAATAATTTTAGCAAATACAAAATGGGAAGCTTCAGTTACAATAAGAGAAACCGTAATGTAAAAGGTATTTATAATATAAATAAGATAATTATAAAAGGTAAATTTAAAGGATATGTTATCGATTTTATTGAAAAGAAAGAAGCGATTAAAACTTATAATAAAATAAATAAAGATTATAAAATAACACTTGATAATATTATTGGAAATAGTGACCTTATTGTGCAAACAAAACGAAATGCATTGATAGCATCTCGTTCAACCTCTACAATATTGATTACGGGCGAAAGTGGAACAGGAAAAGAGTTATTTGCAAGGTCTATACATAATCACAGTGATAGGGTGGACAATCCTTTTGTAACTGTAAATTGTGCAGCTATACCAGATAATTTGCTTGAAAGTGAGTTATTTGGATATGAAGAAGGTTCTTTCACAGGTGCTAAGAAAGGTGGAAAACTAGGCAAGTTTGAACTTGCAGACAAGGGTACTATATTTCTTGATGAAATAGGAGATATGAGTTTACACTTACAGGCTAAATTACTTAGAGTTTTACAAGAGAGAGAATTGGACAAAATAGGTGGAAAGAGCAATATTTTTATAGATGTGAGAATTATTGCAGCTACAAATAAAAACTTAGAAACTATGGTCAAAAATGGATCATTTAGAGAGGATCTATATTATCGCTTAAATGTAATTCCGATAAAATTGCCTAGCCTTAGAGAACGAAGAGGAGATATTCCGCTTTTAATAAATTATATGATAGATGAATATTCACATAAACTTGAGAAAGAAATATTAGGCATAGACGAAAATGCAAAACAACTACTTATCAATTATAGTTGGCCAGGGAATATTAGAGAGTTACAAAATGTAATTGAGTATAGCATAAATATGTCACAATCTAAAGTTTTAACACTTGATTCAATGCCAAAATCAATTATGAATATAGATTATGATAAAAAAGAAGAAGGAACAGAAGAAATTAGAACTCTAGAAGAATTAGAAATAAGAGAAATAAAAAAAGCTTTAATTAAATATAAAGATTATAAAAAAGATAAAGAACTTGCTGCAAAGTCATTAGGAATATCAAGAGCAACTTTATACAGAAAGTTAGAAAAATATAAAGATAAAATAAATGGAGATACATATTTAAAATAATCTCAAAATGAGATAAAATCTCATTTTGAGATTATTTTTGTGCTTTTTGAGAAAAATATATAAATATTTAACTTCAAAAAACAAAATATAAAATGATAATTAGTAAATTATTTTACATTTTCACTTTAAAACAGTTAACAAAAATTATTTTTTTATAAAAATAAAAAATTGGCATGAAAAATGCTAATTAAATATATCAAGAAGATTAAATTTATATTATTATATTAATTGGTTTATTTTTAGTTAGTTTATTTAGGAGGTAATAACATGAGAGATATAAGAAAAGAATTAATAGAAATGCTAATTGCAGAGGTAAAACCAGCAGTAGGATGTACAGAACCAGTAGCAGTAGCATTAGCTTGTGCAAAAGCAAAAGAATTATTAGGTGAAGAAATAGAAGAAAATAGAATATTAGTAAGTCCAAGCATATACAAAAATGGAATGTGCGTAGGTATACCAGGTACAGATAGATTAGGATTAAAAATAGCAGTTGCAATGGGATTTGTAGGTGGTCATTCGGAAAACGGTTTAACAGTATTAGAAACATTAAGCCAAGATGAAGTAGAAGAGTCAGAAAGATATATGGATACACAACCTATAAATGTAGTTCCTGCTCAAACTAAGGATAAGGTATTTATAGAAGTTGATTTAAGAGGAAAAAATAATATAGCAAAAGTTGTTATAAAAGAAAAACACGACAATTTCGTATACTTACAAAAGAATCAAGAAGTTTTACTTGATACAGGTGATTATAACAACAATGAAGAAATAAAAGTTGCAGATGAAAATATAGTAGAAAGAAAGGCTACTTTTATGGATACTACTAATGTTGAAGAAATAATAAAAAACGTTGAAAATATGAATTTTGAAGATATTAAATTCTTATTAGATGGAATAACAATGAATGTTGAAATGGCTGATTATGGACTAGAAAATAAAGCTGGTATCGGTGTTGGATTTGGTATAAAAAAAGCTAAAGAAGAAGGATATATGGCCGATGATTTAATGACAGAAGCTATGATGTTAACAGCAGCAGCATCAGATGCTAGAATGGCTGGAATAAAAATGCCTGTTATGAGTTCAAATGGTAGTGGAAACCACGGTTTAACAGCTATACTTCCAATAGTAGCTTATAATAATAAATTCCCACAAAGTGAAGAAAGATTAGCAAAAGCATTAGCAATATCTCACTTAATAACAGGATATATCAAAAACTACACTGGTAGATTATCTGCAGTTTGTGGATGTGGTGTTGCAGCATCAACAGGATCAGCAGCAGGTATATCTTGGTTAATGGATGGAGATATGACTCATATAAAAGGCGCGATAGAGAATATGATAGCAAATTTAAGTGGTATGATTTGTGATGGAGCTAAAGCAGGTTGTGCACTTAAATTATCATCAGCAGCATCAGCAGCAGTTCAAAGTGCTATAATAGCAAAACAAGGATTCCATGTTCCACCTAAAAATGGAATAGTTGGGGATAGAGTAGATGAATCTATCAAAAATTTAGGTAAAGTAAGTGACGAAGGAATGCAAGTTACTGACGAAGTTATAATCGATGTAATGAACAATATAAATAAAGTTAAATAGGTTCTAATATCAAAAGATGATTTAAAAATAGAATATATACTTTAAAATAAGAGAGAGGAAAAAATTATTTTATCCTCTCTCTTATTTAATATAGCTAATTTTACTAAAAAAATAAGTTTTTGCGTATACTGAAATTATATAAGTTATTTGATATAGACAGATTTTATTAATCATTATAAAATAAATATAGTAATAAACATGGAGGATGAGAAATGGATATAGAAAAAAAAGTTTGGGAAGTATTATGTTCAGAAGAAGATTTAAATAAAAGGGTAAAAGAATTAGGTGAACAAATAACAGAAGATTATAAAGATAAAAATTTAATGGTTATATCTTTATTAAGAGGAAGTTTCGTATTTTGTGCAGACTTAGTTAGAGCAATAGATTTAAAAACAAAAGTTGATTTTATGACTACGCAAAGCTATGGAGATGGATTCTCTACTAGTGGAAATGTAGAAGTTGTAAATGATATAAAAGGAAGCTTAGAAGGGTATGATGTATTAGTAGTAGATGATATAACAGATTCGGCTCTTACTATGGATTATGTTTTAAGACATTTAAAAGAAAAAAATCCAAAAAGTATAAAATCTTGTGTTTTACTTGATAAACCAAGCAGAAGAAAAGTTGAATTAGTTCCAGATTATTGTGGATTCACAATAGAAGATAAATTCGTAGTAGGTTACGGTTTAAATTATGGAGATCATTACAGAAATATACCATATGTATTTGTTGTAACTGATAAAGATAGATAATACAAATGAGGGTAATAAAATATTACCCTCATTATTCTGTAAAAAAACTCCAGAAAAACCAAAATAATAGAGTTATATTTTTAATCGTATTTCAATTTTTCAAGTCTATATCCAATTTCTCTGTTCGCAAGTTTATAGCTTTCTTCAATCATATCTTCACGACTCATAGCATTACCTAATAAAGAATCTATTGTGAGTTGGTTTCTGCCTTCAAAATATTTTTCAAGAAGTTTTTCCTCCAAATAATCTTGTGTTTTTAAATCACCTTCATGCATTATATGTTTTACATCAAAACCTGCTTTAATCAATTCTCTCCCCATGAGTATAGCACGATGACATCTTATTGGGTCTTGCATAGCGCCGAGTAAAACAATTTTATAGCCCTTAGAACAGCCAACTTTTAATCTTTCTATGCCATTTTTGAAAATATCCTCTTGAATTACTTTATCAAAATCAGCATATCCTTCGTCATTATAACTAACCTTAGTTTTTCTTTTTGCAGCAAATTCATCAGCCATGTAGATATATGTATATCCTAATTTTCTCAGGTTAGATTGAAGTACTTCCTTGTTGTATTGAGTATTATATTTTGAATAAGGTATCCCTCTTATATCAACAATACAATTTATATTATGCTTTTTTAATATTTCTATAAACTTATCAAAAGGGTAATTAGAATGACCTAATGTATAAATTTCTATTTTAATCACATCCTTAATAGATTTTAATTATATAAATATAATACCCCAATTTTGAGATGAGATTTTGAAAAATAGAATTTTTTTTGTAAACAATGGTAATACTTATTAATACTATATAGTAAAATATTATAAGTTGTAAATTTATTGACAATTAAATAGAAAAATAATAATATTAAAATAGAAAATGAAAAAATAAATCCATTGAGAAGGAAGAGTAATTAAATTTAGGTTCGATATAGAGAGTTGAGGATGGTGGAATCTCAACAAGAAGGGATTTAACGAATGGGCCTTTTAGGAGTAAATTGAAATCTTTATGAGAGTAGACTTTACCGTGTGTTGCACGTTACAGCAATTGAGGTATGATAGTACCAATAATTAAGCGGTGTATTTTAATACACAATTTAGGTGGCAACGCGGATATAACACTTCGTCCTAGAGTTTTAGGGCGGAGTTTTTTTATTATAAAAATTAACTTAAAACGTAGAAACATTATAAGGAGATGAAAAAATGAACAAGAAAACAATATTAACAGGTGATAGACCTACTGGTAAACTACACTTAGGACATTATACAGGTTCTCTTAAAAACAGAGTAGCTTTACAAAATGAAGATAAATACGACATGTTTGTAATGGTTGCAGACCAACAGGCGTTAACTGATAATGCTAAAAATCCTAAAAAAATAGTAGATAACTTATTAGAAGTAACAATGGACTATATGTCAGTTGGATTAGACCCAGAAAAAACAACTTTATTTATACAATCTCAAGTTCCAGAATTAGCAGAACTTACAATGTACTACTTAAACTTAGTAACAGTTTCTAGACTACATAGAAACCCAACTGTAAAATCTGAAATACAACAAAAAGGATTTGGAGAAAGTATACCAGCAGGATTCTTCATATATCCAGTAAGTCAGGTTGCTGATATAACTGCATTCAAAGCTGACTTAGTCCCAGTTGGAAACGACCAAAAACCAATGATAGAACAAACTAGAGAAATAGTAAGAAGTTTCAACTCAACTTATGGTGATGTATTAGTTGAACCAGAAGGAATGTACCCAGAAGGAATTGCAGGAAGACTTCCAGGACTTGATGGAAAAGCTAAAATGAGTAAATCATTAGGAAATGCAATATACCTAAGTGATGATGAAGATGAAGTTAGAAAAAAAGTAATGTCAATGTTCACAGATCCAAACCATATAAGAGTTGAAGACCCAGGATGTGTTGAAAATAATGCAGTATTCACATACTTAGATGCTTTCTGTCAAGATAAAGACGCATTAGAAGAAATGAAAGCTCACTACAGACGTGGTGGACTTGGTGATGTGAAAGTTAAGAGATATTTAAACGACATATTACAAGCTGAATTAGCCCCAATTAGAGCTAGAAGAAAAGAATTAGAACAAAACCCAGATTATATATACGAAGTTCTTAAAAAAGGTAGCGAAAAAGCTAGAGCAGTAGCAGCTCAAACTTTAAGTGAAGTAAGAGAAGCTATGGGAATAGAATACTTTAAAAATATGTAATATAAAAAGGTGTTATTAATAGTAACACCTTTTTTAGTATAGGAAAATTTTTATTTGCCAATATTGACGATTATATCTTTTTTAGTACGAAAAATAACTAAAAAACTTAAAAAAATTTAATAAAAAAGTTAAAAAATAATAAAATACAGCTACTAAAATTAAAATAAAGAAGAATAAGTTAACTAAAAGCGAGTATAAAATATATGATGTAGTAGAGTTGATTTATGAGAGGATGGGGTTTTGTGAAAAAGAAATTATCGAAAATTTTAATTATAGTAGCTGTTCTTGTTTTTTGTCTGCATGGTGTTAAGAAAGTGGCAAATAAATTTGGAATACATCTATTAGAAAAATCAAATATCAAGATAAATTACGAGCATGAATGGGACAATATTAGCAAGAAAGATAAAAAGATTATAAAAAAAGCGATTTCGCTAGCTAAGAAAAAAGAAAAATTAGAATATGTATGGGGTGGAAAAGGCGAAATTATGACAGAAGAAAGGCTCGATGAGCTTATTGGATATTATGGGGAGAAGCAATATCCATTAGATAAAAAAGATTACATAGGAAAGCAAGCATTTGACTGTTCTGGTCTTGTATATTGGGTTTATGAAGAGGCAAGTGGTGTAAATATAGGTTATTCTACTTCACAACAACAAGAAAATTTGGAAAAATATAAAGTAAAAGGTGACTTACAACCAGGTGATTTAATATTTACGACTAGACATGTTGTCATGTATATTGGAGACGGAAAAATTGTACAATCTAAAAATAAATTCAAATATCCAGAAGGCGGAATACATGAACAGCCAATTGGATGGTATGCCAAAGGTGTGGCATACAGACCTATTGATTACATAAATGAGCAAAATAATAAAAAATAAAAATTATTTTTGAATTTTTGATATATTATTTTAATACATATAGTATAATATAAATATGGATACATATTCTCTTCCTTCTATTTGTCAGGTTAAAAATCTAGAGAATATAATTACCATAAACATAAAAAATAGGACTATAGTTAAAATTTATTTAATAAAAATTTTAAACTATAGTTTTTTTTATTTAAACGAGAATTTTAATAAGAGAGGGATATACTATGAATAATTTACAAATAAATGAGGTACTCCTAAAAAGAAAACAACAAATATTGCCATCATCAATTTTAAAAGGTGAGTTCAACCAAGATTTGAAGATTGAAGTAGCTCAGTTAAATAATGTCCTAATGAAACTGGGATATAGATTATCGTATAATTTGACGCAATATTTGATGATGACAACAAAAGAATACATATTGGAAGTAAAAGTATTTTTGCTTAAAAAAATAAGAGAAATGGTTGGATATGCAAGAGAAATGAAACCTTTATTTCCGAATTTTCCACAAGTAGTATCATCTATGGATGTTGTAGATATAATAATTTTTAATATTATATATGCTGATTTAGGATTTGACAGAGATGCTTTTGATAAAGTATTAAACTTATTCGGCATAGTGGAAGATGAAATAAAGGAAGAAGATAAAAATATTAGTTCAAATTTAAAAGTAATAGATATCGCCTCATTAGAAGATTTACAAAATTTAATTATAGATATGATCAATTCGAAAACTGTTTATAGTAAACAAGATAAAGAAGATTTAGAAGTACTCTTTGAATATTATGCTTTTGATATAAAACAAATTTTACCTGAAAAAATATATTTTAAAGAAAATATGGTATATATAATTAAATTGTTTGTAGTCAAAGGTGTTGATATAAAAGAATTTAGTTATTTATTAAAAACATACACCGATATACTCAGACTTGCAGTAGAACTATCAGATGGAGACACATCTTTATCACAAAAAACACGTTTTAAAAATTTCACAAGAAGAGAAAGAAAAATATTGCTACAGCTATTTGATAACTGCAAAGTTAATTTAGAAGATATGCTAAGACATAGACAAATGTACTTAAGACTTGGGGAAAAA
>OLVP01002035.1_pt1 | contig 10449 bp, 8 predicted proteins | sample 1673281 | NCBI WGS metagenome assembly OLVP01 (sample SAMEA3178940, study PRJEB25190) | human gut metagenome | biome: human gut; feature: human-associated habitat; material: faeces | place: Austria | collected 2013
CGTCACCAAGCTTTTCTTTCAGTTCATCAGATGCCTGATTCACTTCTTCTGTTTTTGATGCTGCCGGTGTATCCCCTGTCTTATCCCCCTGGCATCCTGTCATCATGATCGCAGCTGACAAAAGCAGCGCTATTGCTAATTTTTTCATGGTAATTTTCTCCTGTTTCTGTTCGTTTTTCATCTACGAATAAGGATACCATAAGCACAGCTTTTTTTCCACTTTTTATCTATCCATCCCACACGCACTGGCTTTTTCAACCAGACAACGATCTTGCATGACTGCTTCGTAAAACCGAAAGCCACCGGAAAAATTATAGGCATCATAACCGTTTCCTGTTAAAATTCTGGCAGCAACATAGCTGCGAAGCCCGCTCTGGCAAATGACGTACACTGGTTTTCTCTTCTCAATCTCATCCAGATGTTCACGTAAGACGTCTACCGGAATATTCCGAAATCCTTCCAAATGACCTCCTGCATATTCCCCTTCTGTCCGGACATCCAACAGTGTCACACTTCCATCACGCGGAAGTTTTTCGATGTCTTCCAAAAACCACTGCTTCAAATATCTATTTTCTATATTTTCGATCATATACCCTGCCATATTAACCGGATCTTTGGCTGAAGAATATGGAGGTGCATATGCCAGATCCAGTTCTTTGAGATCCGTCGCCTTCATCCCCGCATGTATGGCCGTTGCCAGCACATCAATTCGTTTGTCTACCCCCTCATATCCCACGACCTGAGCTCCCAGCAAACGATTGGTCTCTTTTTCAAAAAGTACCTTCATTGTCATGACTTTTCCACCAGGATAATAACCGGCATGGCTCATAGGAGAAAGAATGACTTTATCTGTATCGATCCCCAGTTTTTTTGCTCTCTTCTCATTTAAACCAGTTGTTGCAGCTGTCATATCAAACACTTTGATCACAGAACTTCCCTGAGCTCCCGAATAAGAACTGTTTCCACCACAAATATTGTCAGCGGCAATGCGTCCCTGTTTGTTCGCAGGGCCTGCCAGAGAAATCAGATCCTCTTCACCCGATACTGCATTTTTAATCTGCACGGCATCTCCAACTGCATAAATATCTGGAATGGATGTCTCCATACGTTCATTGACAACAATACTTCCTTTGATTCCCAGTTTGATTCCTGCCTCTCCTGCCAGTTTTGCATCCGGCGCAACACCAATTGCCAGTATTCCCATATCTGCATGGATCGGATCTTCTCCTTTTAAAAGGACATCAATGCCGCCTTCTTTTTCCACGAATCCTTCCACCGTATGACCAAGTGCCAGTGTCACGCCGTGTCTCCTCATTTCACTATGAATAAAAGATGCCATATCCGGATCAAATGGATTCATCAGTTGTTTTGCTCTTTGAACAATCGTAACATCCATCCCGGACTCTCGAAGATTCTCCGCTAACTCCAGCCCGATGAATCCTCCGCCTGCAAGCACCACTGATTTTGGCTGATGAGTTTCTATATATGCTTTGATTCGCATCGTATCTTCCACTGTACGCAATGTAAACAAATTTTCCAGTCCCACCCCGGGGATCTCCGGCTGTACCGGTCTTGCTCCCGGTGAAAGAAGTAGTTTATCGTAATGTTCTTCAAATTCTTCCCCTGTCTCCAGATTTCTGACCGAAACTGTCTTACGCTCCGGATGAATGGAAAGCACTTCATGACGTACCTTCATGTCTACATGGAATCGTGAGAAAAAGCTCTCCGGTGTCTGTAATGTCAATTCTTCGGAATCTGTGATCACATCTCCGATATAGTATGGAAGCCCGCAGTTTGCATAAGAAATATACCCGGAACGTTCAAATACAACTACTTCTGCTTCTTCATTTAATCTTCGGATCCTGGCTGCCGCCGTTGCCCCGCCTGCTACTCCTCCTACAATTACAACCTTCATTTAACGTTCCACCTTTCCTGTATATGAGGCAATCCCGCCTATATTTTTTACATTCTCATATCCCATCTTCTGCAGAGCACCAACTGCCTGACGACTTCTTGCACCACTGTGGCAATATACAAAACAGGACTGTTTTTACTCTTTACAACGGAAAGAGCCTTCTCAATGCTTTGTAATGGAACATTTTTACTTTTGGGGATGTGTCCTTCCCTATACTCCTGAGGCATACGCACATCCAATAAAACTGCTCCTGGTATTGCTTTATATTCCTGTACTCCCTGATTAATATCCGGGGTTTTAAAAAAATCGAAAAAGGCTTTCTGAATATCTATCACTGACATATCGTTTTCCTCCTCTATCTCTGTTTGATAAATATAGAATAACCCGTTTATGAAAAAATTTCCGTGATAATATCACAAAAAATCCGTGTAAACATCCACACACTATCTGTGTGATATTTACACGGATTTTTTATTTCTTTTCTCCTATAACTTTTCTCTAGTAAAAGTTATATTATGAAATTCTACATTACAATCCTGAGCAAACACACCTATTCTAAATGGCATCTTGCGATATGTTCGATAAGAAAATGCAATCATTTCACCTATAAAAATTTCAATCATGGAATCTGTCAAAATACATTTGACATTAATAATGTCACCATCTTTAAACGGAAACGATTTTTCACATACTCTTGGTCCATCCACTTCTCCTGCAATAATTTCTTTTCCAGAAAGTGTTGCCCAGAATGGATCTAACGGAGCTGGAAGCTTATTAATAGAGACTGCTTGCGTTGCACGATTGAATGCCAAAAGATAGCCATTATCAATATCCTCATCTGTATTAATCGTTAATCCAAAATAATCTGCACAATCAGATGCCTTAATGTTACATTCCATCATAAAATTATTTTGTTCTACCTCGAAAAATCCATATGACAAGGTTCCAACAGACAATATTTCAAGAGCCTTTTCTCCATACATTTTAATATTTCCCAACTTTTTATTGAAAGAATGTTTCAATTTTTGTGCTTGAAAATATTTTTCAATTTCTTCCGGCATGACTATTTTAAGGTTCCCGTCTCCCATCGGAATGGCCTGATGAGGAATTGCGAAATCTCCCCCTGTCTGCCATAATTCATCATCCGACTGTTTTTCTCTTTCCGGAGTCCACGCAAAATAAATTCTTCTTCCCCTATTATCTATAAGAGATTTTGCTGCATAAAATCTTCTATTATCAATTCCATCAAATTTAGGTGTTCTCCAAGGTCCATAAGGTGATTTTGAATATCGATAGATTGTTTGTGCCCGCTCTGAAAAACGTGAATATACCAAATACCAATACTCTCCCATTTTATACATTTCCGGACATTCTGGACAATTTGTATGCCATGGTTCATAAATCACACCCCAATGTTCAAATTCTTGCAAATCTTTTGATTTATAAAGAACCACGACACCTCTTCTGTTTGATGGTCCACTATTCTTTCTTGCTGCAATAAGCATCCAGTATTCCATTTCCTCTTCATTATAAAAAATATAAGGATCACGCCAGTCTATATTCTCATAATATCTTATATCCGGAACAATGATCGGATTGTTCAAATCTTTTTCAAATGTAACACAATCATCGCTTACCGCATGACAGATTGTTTGAGGAAATTCGGAATCAATATGATATCCCGTATAAAAAATATGATATTTCCCCTCTGCATAAATTACTGATCCCGTCCAACATCCATCCTGATCAAGCTTTGTTCCATCCCCAGGAAGAAGTGCTGGTTGCATTTCTTCCCATTCCACAAGATTTTTACTCACAACATGTTGCCATGTATTTCTAACTCTCTCAGGATATCGTACAGTGTTTTCTGGTACAGATAAGAAAAACAAGTGATACATGCCATCATGATAAAATGGAATAGAATCTCCACACGACAATCCATTTGACAATCTTCTAAATATACTCATTTTATTTCCTCCATTATCTGTTTTGTATTTTTATAAATTTCATGATATATTTCAAAATACTTTCTATATATTTTTGTATGTTCAGAAATGGGAACTATAATCTTTTCATCAAAAGTCACATAATTCTCAACCGCATCCTCTATCGTAAAACTTTGAGTACCTGCTCCTGCTAAAATACATGCTCCAAGACACGCCTGCTCCTTCACATTACATACTTTAATCTCTTTTTCAAAAATATCTGCTTGCAATTGAAGAAACAACTCGCTGCTCGCGCCACCTCCTGATGCAATAACTTGATCACTATCAATTCCTAATTCCTGTAAAATCAGAAGACAATCCTTCAAGCTATAAATGATTCCTTCCATCGTAGCGCGAATTAAATGTCTCCTGTCGTGCTGTAACTTTAATCCAAAATAAACCCCCTTTGCCTTTGAATCCATCACAGGTGTCCGTTCTCCTGAAAGATATGGTAAATAAACTACCCCCTCACTTCCCGCCTCTATTTCTTCTGCCATTTTTGTGTATTTTTCAAACTGATTTTCTTCACCTAAAACTTTGTTGCACAACCAATTTAGGGAATTACCACTGTTTAATGTAGCTCCAAATACAGAATAACCTTTTCCAACAGCATGGCAAAATGTATTTGTTCTAAGCCTCCTATCAGACACAAACTCATTTGAATACGCAGATACCTGACCTCCTGTCCCAATATTTGAAATCAATTTTCCTTCCTGATAAACACCATTTCCAATACTTTGTGCCATTTGGTCTCCACATCCATATAGCACAGGAATTCCCTCCTTAAGCCCTGTCAGTTCTGCACATTTCATAGTAACATATCCGGCAATTTCACCCGATTCATAACAATCCGGGAAATTATCTCCAGATAACCCAACTCTCCTTATCAACTCTTTTGCCCATCTCCGATTTTTTACATCATAAATTCCTGAAGCTGAGGCATCTGTCACTTCTGTCGCAATCTCCCCAGTCATTTTGAATCTGATATAGTCCTTAGGTTGAAATACTTTCCAAATTTTTTTATAATTTTCAGGCTCATTTTTCTTGATCCACAACAGGGAAGGACATGAAAAGCCAACACAAATACGATTCCCCAAAACAGTATTAATTTCTTCTTCACTTAGTTTTCCCAAAATTTCATCTACTTCTTGTACAGAACGCTGATCAAGCCAAATAATTGCTGGTCTTACTGGTTTTCCATATTCATCTATACTCACTAATCCATGCATTTGTCCTGAAAAGCTGATTCCCACCACAGATTCAAATGCTTTCCTGCATCTTGAATCGGAACGAAACTCTTGAAAAATTTCCACTAAATTTTCCCACCACAATTCAGGATTCTGCTCGGCACAATTTGGTGCTGGTATACTAACAGAATATCTTCTTTTTTTTACATATATTTTCCCTGATGCAATATCCAACATCATCGCTTTTATACTTGATGTTCCAATATCAATTCCTAATAATGTACGCATCTTTTATTTTTTACTCTTCTCCTTCTTAATATAATCAATATACACTGCCAACAACACCACAATTCCCTTTACCACATATTGCCATGAAGAATCTATTCCCATCAGATTCATTCCATTATTTAAAATACCTATCACGAGACATCCTATCAATGTCCCACTAATTCTTCCCACACCTCCTGTCATACTTGTTCCACCAAGCACTACCGCAGAAATAGCGTCCATTTCCGCTCCATCTCCTACATTAAATTGTCCTGAAAATGTTCTTGCCGCGCTCAATATTCCTGCACAAGCCGCAAATAAACCCGAAAGTGTAAACACCAAAAAAATAACTTTTTTTGAATTAATCCCACTATAAACTGCCGCTTGCTGGTTATCACCGACTGCATAAATATTTCTTCCAAATTTGGTTTTATTCAAAATCAAACCTGTAATTATGACCACAACAACCATAAACAGTAATTGAACAGGTATTTCTCCAAATATTTTTCCACTTCCAATCCAAATAAACAACTCATCATTAACCAATATTGTTGTAGCATTTGTATAAATTCTTGCAAATCCTCTGCCAATATTCATCATCGCCAATGTTACGATAAATGGTGGGATTTTTGTATTCGCTATAATCAATCCGTTAACTGCTCCCACTAAGGTTCCTATTATAATTGCCAAAATAATTGCCAAGCCTGACGGGATACCATTATTTGTAATCAATCCCGCACACAAGCATCCCGAAATTGCAATCACTGATCCAACGGATAAATCAATCCCTCCTATCAGAATTACCATTGTCATTCCACATGCTAAAAATACATTAACTGAAATTTGTCTCAAAACGTTAAAAATATTTGTTGAAGTTGCAAATGAATCTGATATAAAAGTAAGGCCAATGCACATGATAAGAAGTCCTATCAAAATTCCCAAGTTGGACCGGACAATTTTTATAATCCCATTCTCTCTCCATAAGCTTTCTTTTTTCTTTGCTGATTGATCCATAATATCCTCCTGATTCTTATCGTTCCGTTGCCATTGTCATTATTCTTTCCTGACTGAATTCATTTCTGCTCAATTCACCCGTTGTATATCCTGATGAAAATGCAACAATTCTATCACTCATATTTATAAGTTCGGGAAGCTCCGATGAAACCATGATAATCGCTAATCCTTTTTTCGCCAATTCATTTATTAATGAATAAATTTCTGCTTTTGTCTTTACATCAACCCCTCTTGTCGGCTCATCTAAAATTAAAATTTTCTTAGCTGACAATAACCATTTCCCAATTAACACCTTCTGTTGGTTTCCACCACTCAAATCATTAACAATCTGTTCCTGCCCCGTTACCTTAATCTGAATATCCTGAATCATTTTATTCACAATATCTTTTTCTTTTTTTGAATCATGTCTAAGAAGCTTAAAAATCTGATGTAAAATCGTAATTGTCGTATTAAACCGAACATCTTGTTGCAAAAACAATCCTGCATTTTTTCTATCTTCCGGAACAAATCCTATCCCGCTTTTCATCGCTTCCGTAGGTGATTTAAAACAGACCTTATTTCCTTCTATCCACACTTGCCCTCCTGTCCTCTTAGTAAGTCCAAAAATGCATTCCATTGTTTCACTTCTCCCTGCCCCTACAAGACCTGCAATTCCTAATATTTCTCCCCTCCTCACAAAAAAATCTACTTTTTTTACCATCTTTCCATCTGATAAATTTTCCACTTTTAATATTACATCCGACGATGGCACATTATCTTTCATATAATATCTTGTTAATTCGCGTCCCACCATCGTATTTACTAATTTACTGCGTTCTACAGTCGCTGTACTAAAAGTCCCTACATCCATTCCATCACGCAATACTTCTATCCTGTCTGTAATCTCAAACAACTCATCTAATCGGTGAGAAATGTAGATGATTCCAACACCTTGTTTTTTTAACATTCGTATCATCTGAAACAAGATTTGAACTTCCTTTTCAGATAATGAGGAAGTAGGCTCATCCATTACAATAATCTTACTTCCAAATGAAATTGCACGGATTATTTCCACCATCTGTTGCTGCGCAATCGTTAAATTCTCCAGTATTTCTCCCGCATCCAATTCGAGTTCAAACTGATTTATAATAGATTGTGCCTTCTCTTTTTGCATTTTTAGAGAAACAATTCCTTTTTTATGACAAATTTCATTTCCCATAAAAATATTTTCCGCCACTGAAATATGACTACATAGCATTAATTCCTGATGAATAATACTAATACCATAGGTTCTTGCATCTGAAATATTATTAATCTCTGCCAATTGATCTTTCACATAAATTTGCCCTGAATCCTTCTTATAAATGCCGCCTAAAATTTTGATAAGAGTGGATTTTCCTGCTCCATTTTCTCCTAGTAATGCAAGAACTTCCCCTGAATACAATGAAACATTTACATTTTCCAAAACTCTATTACTACCAAAACTCTTATTAATATTTTTCATCTCCATCAAAGCATTCATATCTTTTCTCCCATTCCGCCGAATGACTACTGCCAATCAGAATCTGAATATTCTGAAACATTTGATGCATCAATTGCAAATGTTGAAATTAATGTCTCCTTTTCAAAATCTTTTCCTTCCAAAATTTTATATGCAACTTCTGCACTTTTTTGTCCAACTGTAAATGGTGACTGGGCAGCTGTGCATTTCCAGATTCCTTCTGCTCCATCCTTCTTTATTGCCGCTTTCGCTTCTGGACCACCATTCGCACTATAAATTCCAATATTTTTTCCAGATGCTGTAATCGCAGAATATGCACCCTGTGCACACTCGTCATTAATACAATAAATTGCTACAAGATCCGGATTAGACTGCAAGATATCTTCCGTAATTGAAAGTCCTGTCTCTGGTTTTCCCCCTCCATCTAATCTTGATACAACCTCAAATTTCTCTCCTACCGTATCCAATAATCCCTCAATTCGTTGTGAAGCTGCATTATCATTTGTTCTATCAAGAATTGCAATCTTTCCGCCTTCCGGATAATCTTTTATCATATGCTCTCCTGCCACTACCCCTGCTGAATAATGATCCGTAGCTACAAATGCATCAACATCATCTGTATTGGCTACTGCAAGATCAAAATTTACGACTGGAATCCCTGCTTCTTTAAGTAACATTAATGCTGGTCCAGAAGCTTCCGCATCTACTGGATTATAAAATACACAATCGACATCCTGCGCAATAAAATCTTCAATAATCCCCAACTGAATATTGCTGTCTGACTGCGCTTCAACTCTGATAACCTCTCCCCCTTTTTCTTCCACAACAGACATGACCCCATCATAACACGCGTCAAAAAATGATCCCGCCGCCCATTCTGTAAATCCAAACTTATATCCTTCTTTTGTTGATTTTTCTTTACTTGTATCTCCCTCTCCACTTTCCTTACTACATCCCAGCATCCCTACAACCAACATCATTGCTACAATCACGCTCATCATTTTTTTCTTTTTCATTTTTTCCTCTCCTTTGTTTAATCGTTTTATTAGTTTATTCATTAAACTATTTACTTGTTGAATTAACTTTAGCAAATTATAAATCCATTGTCAACATATGAATATTACTTTTTATTTTTTTGTTACTGTTATACAAAAAAAGAGTCTGCTTTTTATGCAAACTCCTTTTCATTAATTACTATTACTCTAAAAAAACATTGAATAATTATCGAATACTTTTTTTGTGCACATTGCTCCTATTCCATGCAATACTGAATCTTTTACTGCTCCACTAATTTTTACTGTTAATTTTTCATATATCTCTGGAAGAAGTCTTTCTTTTAATACCTTATCCACTTCATTCAACATGATTTCCTGATCTACATGTGTCAGTTCATCTCCAAGAATGATTACTGTTGGATTATAAGTATTTACTATATTTACAATCCCATAACCTAGATAACGACAAGACTCACGATAAATATTGATTACTTCAATATCATCACCTTTTATCATTTCTTTAATTTCTTTTAAACTATATTTCTTTCCTTTTGCTTCTTTTAGTCTACTTCGGACAGATAAAAGTGAACAATATTTTTCGAGACACCCTCGGTTCCCACATTCACAAAGCTCGCCTCTATAATCTATTGTCATATGGCCTATTTCTCCAGCTGTTCCCAATTCTCCATATACAATTTTTTGATCAATAATAATTCCTGCTCCAATTCCTTCTCCTGCTGCAACATAAATTAAAGAATTTTTTTTATCTATTTCCTTATCATACCATAATTGTGCAAATGCTCCCGCTTTTGCATCATGCTCTACAATTACTTTTATATTCAACTGATTTTCTAATTTTTCTTTAAAATCAATTTGTTCAAATCTCCTTCCTCCAGTAAGTACCCCTATTTTTCCTCTATCCTTAAAAAATGGTCCTGGTATTGCCATTCCAACCAAAAGAAGTTTTCTAAATTGATTTTGTTCTATGAAACTTAAAATCACCTTAATGATTTCTTTAAATGTTATTTCCGCGGGGTTATCTTCACTAATTTCTATGCGTCTTAAATCTTCCATTTCTCCTCTAAGATTAAAAGAAGCTACTTTAAAATAAGTTCGTGCAAGCCTGATTCCTATTACATAATATTTTTTATCTGACAAAGTAATACCTATAGAACGCCTTCCTTTTCCATTCGATAAAAGTCCCGTTTCCTCCACACACTCTGACAGTATAAATTCATTCACTGTATATGTGATTGTAGCCTTATTTAAACCGGATAATTTCGAAAGAAGTGCTCTGGAACACACCCCTTCCTCTCGAATTAAATTCAAAACTAATGATTTATTCAATTCTTGAATCTTATCCTGATTCATCCCTTCCTTCATTATTCTCTACCCCTCCATTTTGTTTATTCATTCAACAAAATAATACCTCTTCTCATTCACATTTGTCAATATAAACTTAAAAAGGACAATCTTCCCCGACTGTCCCTTTTGCATAATTTTTATTTTACAACTACCTTACGGAAGTTCTTCTTACCTTTTTTCAGAACAATACCCTCTCCTGACAGTGCATCTTTTGTAAATACCGCATGAATGTCTGCAACTT
>OLVP01002042.1_pt1 | contig 10405 bp, 12 predicted proteins | sample 1673281 | NCBI WGS metagenome assembly OLVP01 (sample SAMEA3178940, study PRJEB25190) | human gut metagenome | biome: human gut; feature: human-associated habitat; material: faeces | place: Austria | collected 2013
TATAATTTATAATAAATAATACAATTAGATGCATTTTTACTATAACTTTTATTCACTAAACTTTTTAATTATGTCATCTAAGCATGATTGACATATAGAATAGTTATTATAATACTTTATATTATCTTGTGTACTGCAAAATAAACATTTAGATTTTGATTTTGCAATTTCTATATGGTCATCAAACAGTTTTATGCTAACTACTTCATTTTGTTCAAAGTTTAATTTATTTCTCATTTCTTTTGGTATAACTATTCTTCCTAGATCATCTATATGACGTTCTATTCCTAATGATAATTCTTTTGATGTACTTTTTTCCATAACTGTAAATTAATCCCTCCTTAATATTCTATTATACATTTATTTTCAGAATATTTGTTAAGGTAATTTTTGGTAATCTTTCAATTTAATAATACTTTATTTTACTAAATCAGCTTCACTATATATCCTTACATCTTCTTCTTTATTTAATACCCTAAGTATACCTAAAGATAAAGATTCTAATTCATTTTCTCCTGGCATAACACAAACATCACTTATAAACTCTACTCTTTTTCTTATATTTTCAGTAATAAGATTAGAGTAAGCTATCCCTCCAGTTAATATTATTGCATCTACTTTTCCATATACTACTGTTGCCAATTCTCCTATTCCTTTTGCTATTTGATAAGTCATAGCCTCATGAACCAATTTTGCATTTTCATTTCCTTCACTTATCATCTTTTCAACTTCTCTTACATCAACAGTACCTAAGTATGAAGAAATTCCACCTTTACCCCTAATAGTTTTAAGCATCTCTTTGTGTGTATAGTTTCCTGAGAAACATCTATCAATCAACTTTTTACAAGGTACTCTTCCCGATCTGTCTGGAGAAAAAGGACCTTCATCATCAGATACTATATCTACCATTTTGCCATTTTCGTGTACACTTAGGGTTATTCCTCCACCTAAATGAGCTACTATTAAATTTAATTCATCATATCTTTTATTGTTATCTTTAGCATACTTTATAGCCATAGCCCTTGAGTTTAATGCATGGCTTAAACATTCTCTATCCATTCCATTAACTCCAGACAATCTTGCCACATCAGTTAACTCATCAACTGATACTGAATCATATATGTATGCATTAATTCCTAAATTTTTAGATATTTCATAAGATATTATTGCACCTAAATTAGATGCATGTTCTAAAACTGGTTTATTTATTAGTCTATCTATCATTTCATCATTTACTAAATACGCTCCAGATTTAACTGGTGGCAATAATCCACCCCTTCCAACTATAGCACTTAAAGAGTCTAACTTTATATTATTTTCTTTCAATACTTTTAATACTTTTTCTTTTCGCATTTCAAATTGTTCCTGTACTTTATCGTACTTTTCTAAATCTTCTACTTTATGGTCTATAGATTTTACTAATATCTGTTTTTCATTATCATATACAGCTATTTTAGTTGATGTAGAACCTGGGTTAATAGCTAATATTCTATAACTCATAAATTTCCCCCTTAAAATATAAAAATTGCTATCTCAAAATAGAATTTATTAGTTACCTATAAAATTCTATTTTGAGATAGCATCAATAATTAATTAGACTTTAAAGGAAATGCTTCTTCTGAAACCATTTCCATTCCTTTTTTAAATGCTTGTAAGTTTATATCAACAAATTTTTCTTTAATATTTTCTCTTATTATACTTTCCCAATCTATATCTTCAAGGCTCATAGATTTTACTAATGCTCCTAAAAGAATTATATTCATTACTTTTGAATTGCCCAACTCTTTAGCTTTATCTACTGCGTTTATTATAGTTGCATTTAATCTATTAAGCTCATCTTCTATTTCTTTTTCTTTATAAATAGCTTTACCTGTCAAAACTGGTATAGAATCTATTCTATAATTATTTACAACTATCTTTCCTTCTGGCTTTAAATATTCTAACCACCTTAAAGCTTCCATTTTTTCAAATGATACTAATATATCTGCACCACCTATTTCAATAACTGGTGAATAAACTTTTTCTCCGTACCTAACTTGTGAAGATACTGAACCTCCTCTTTGGCTCATTCCATGTATCTCACTCATCTTTACATCATATCCAGCATTCATAAGACCTGTAGTTAATAATTTACTTGCAAGTATAGTTCCTTGACCTCCTACACCTACTAACATAATACTTTTTGTCATACTAATTTACCTCCTTAGATATAGCATCTTTTGGACATACTTGACTACATACCTCACAACCTAAACATTGATTTTTATCTATGCATACTAATTTTTCTTCTGATTTAAATGATATGGCAGGACATCCTGTTTTCATACACAACTTGCATCCACTACATTTAAAAGTAAATGGATTATTAAATTCTTCTATATCTTGTCTTGAGAATTTTTTAAGTGCACATGGCCATCTTGTTATTATTACTGATGGTTCTTCTAAATTAAATGCCCAATCTAAGGTTTCTTTTACTTGTGATAAATTATTTGGGTTTATAGTTCTTATGTGCTTAACTCCACATGCTTTAACTAACTCTTCTATATTTACTTCACTAGTTACATCACCTTGTAATGTATATCCTGTACCTGGATTTTGTTGATGTCCTGTCATTCCAGTTATTCTATTATCTAATATTACTGATATAGAATTTCCTTTGTTATAAACAACATCTAATAATGAGTTTATTCCTGTATGGAAAAATGTTGAATCTCCTAAAACTCCAACAACTCTTATCTTGTTGTTTTCTTTCATATTAAATACTTTTTGAGCACCATGACCACTACTTAAACTTGCACCCATACAAATAGTAGTATCCATAGCATTATATGGAGGCGCAAATCCTAAAGTATAGCATCCTATATCACCTGTAACCATAACATTTTTTCTTTTTCCTAATTCATAGAAAAAACCTCTATGAGGACATCCTGCACATAATCCTGGAGGTCTATTAACTACTAAATCTTTGTTATAATCTATAGTATCATTTGTTTTACCAAATACTGATTTTCTTATAACATCTGGTGTAAGTTCTCCATATGAAGGGAATATATCTTTACCATGACATTTTATATTATTAGCTTTTAATTGTTCTTCTATAAATGGGTCATTTTCTTCTATTACATAGATTTTATCTACTTTAGAAGCAAATTCTTTTATTTTTTCCATTGGTAGAGGATTTGTAAATCCCAGCTTCATATATGATGCATCATCTTTAAATACTTCTTTTGCATAGGTATAACACATTCCTGATGCAACTATACCTATTTTAGTATCATTTATTTCATAATTATTTAAGTGAGTATTATTAGAGTACTCTAGTAATTTACTCATTCTATCATCTATTTCTACTCTTCTTACTCTAGCATGAGCTGGTACTGTTAAATTCTTTTTAGGATTTTTAATATACTCCTTTATAGGAACTTCTACCCTATCACTACACTCAACTATTCCTTTAGAATGGCAAAGCCTTGTTGTTACTCTAAATAAAACAGGCGTATCGTACTTTTCACTTATTTCAAATGCCTCTTTAAGCATATCCTTAGCTTCTTGACTAGTTGATGGTTCAAACATAGCTATTTTTGCAAACTTAGCATAGTTTCTATTGTCTTGTTCATTTTGTGAAGAATGCATTCCAGGTTCATCTGCAGTTATTAAAACCATTCCTCCATTTACTCCAGTATATGAAAATGTAAATAATGGATCAGCCGCAACATTAACTCCAACATGCTTCATAGATGCCATAGTTCTAGCTCCTGCAATTGACCCTCCTATAGCTGCTTCTAATGCTACTTTTTCATTAGTTGCCCATTCTGCTACTATATCTTCTTTATATGTAGCTACATTTTCTAATATCTCAGTACTTGGCGTTCCAGGATATGCAGATGCAAATCTTACACCTGCTTCATATGCTCCACGTGCAATAGCTTCATTGCCAGTCATTAATAATTTCATAGCTTAGTTTCCCCCACAAATATTTATATTTTTAACCCTTAGCTAAAACATGATTTAATGCATTTTTTATAATACTTGGTGCAATAGCACATTTTTCTTCTGATACTGCACATACTGCAAATCTAAGTCCTTTTTTAAGCGGTACTACAAATACATTATCTTTTGTTAATTCTTCACTAACAGCTTTAGGGTCTTCACAAGGTATACTTATAAAGAATCCATCTATATATGGAAGAATATCAAGTTCACACTTTTTAGCACTTTCTACAAATGCTTTTGCTCTTTTACTTAACATATCTTTGTATATTTTCTTTTCATCCATATATTCTTTATATTTTTTAGGATCATTAATTATATTAGTAAGAACTTTCATAGGAGCTCTATTACAATTTGACCAGTTTGCTCTACAGGAATGGACACAAGAATAGTAGAATTGTTCTGCTACATCTTCACTAGATGATATACAAATAGCTGCTCCCATTCTCATTCCATAAGCAGTAAATCCTTTTGACATACTAAATCCAACTATAACTAGTATATTTTCTGGAAGGTTTGTGAATTTTTCAAAGAATTTTCTGCATCCATCATCATCTTTTACAAAGTCGATGTATGCAACGTCTACAAATAATATTATTTTTTTCTCTGGATTTTTGGCTACTTCTTTTGATAAGTCTAATATTTTATCCCAATCATCATCTGGAACGCTATATCCTGTTGGGTTATGAGCTGGTGTGTTTAATATAGTGAATATTCTTTCTTGTTTAGATGCTATATCTAAAAATTTTTCTTTAAAAGAGTTGAAATTGAAATTGTTATTTTCATCTAATAGTTGATATGTAGTTACTTTTCTTCCTACTTCTTCGCTTATGTTTACATATGGACTCCAGAACCAATCTGATGTTAATATTTCATCACCTTCATTAGTATAATTCCATACTGCAAGTTTTATAGCTCCACTTCCACCAGGAGTTGCAACTGCTCTTATATGTGCCTCTGGCATAGAATCTTTAAAACAAGCTTTTTTTACTGCTTCTAAGTAATCCTTTTGACCTGCTATTGATGCATATGCTGCTATTTCTGAATTTGGTAATGATTTATATTCATCAAATACAGTATTTAAAGTTATAAGATTTCCATCATCATCTGTTAATGCTCCTATAGTAGCATTTATTACATTTTCTTTACCAAAATCATTTATAGCCTTTTGAGCCCTTTCTGATATATTAAAAATTGGGTCTGAAACTCTTGGCCAATTGGCATGTTTTGCAACCATTGTTTCTTTCATAAAAAGTCCCCCTTTTAAAATTAATAAAAGTAAATATCATACTATTATATATTTTATTCTATACTTTTTATTTTTAAAACTATTTTGTATAATGAATAAGCTCTGTTAGAGTATTATATTGTAGTGATTTTTCAAATAAATTAGTATCTTTATTAACTTAGCTAACTTTGTTATGTTATTATTATAAAAATAACCATATCTTAGTATTTTCAATAATTTGAATTATAAGATATGATTACTTATTTTAACTTAACTCAACAAATCTATTTCTAATAGTAATTCTAATTATATCTTTATATTTAGTCGACACATTTATGAACATATCTTTAACTAGTCCACTTTTCTTATTATTTTTACTTAGTTGTATAAACTTAAACCAACCTAGATAATTAAATATACCATTTTTAAATTTAGTATATATATGTATACCATTCATATATTTATTAATAGATATATTTTATGGTATGGAGGTTCTATTTTTATGCAGTTTAGAAATGGTAAAATGTATATTCCAACAGATAAAGGTTCTTTATCCGTCAACGGAGTTGGATATTTAGAGATTGAGTCCGATTTAATTAGATTAAACCTTGGAATTACAAGTGATAGTAAAAGCGCTGAGGAGGCTAAAGATAAAAATTTACAAACACTTGAAAGCTTAATTACTAGCTTAACTGACTATGGTATACCTAAAGAAGACATAAACACTAAAGATATATCAGTTACTAGAAATTATATTGGATGTGATAATCAACAATTATCATTTATTGTAACTAATTTAATTACAGTTATGATACATGATGTATCAAAATTAAAAGATATTTATTCTTTAGCTATAGAAAATGGTGCTAACGATAATATAAATGTAGACTTCTTACTATCTAATCCTACTTATTATTACAGTAAAGCACTAAAAAAAGCTAGTAAGGATGCACTTAATAAGGCTGCTTTGCTAGCTAGTAGTTTTAATATTAAATTCAATCCAGCTCCATTTAAAATAATTGAAAAAAGTTCTTCTTTATACTCTATTGCTTACTCTTCTTCTAAATCATTTGTAGCTTCTACTCAAGATTTATCATCTGGATTAGTTAAAATTACTGCAGAAATTGAAGCTATCTTTACTACTGTCTCTTGTTAAATAAAAGTTACTTTAAATTTTTAATACTTAATTAATAATAGTAAAAAATACCTTAGATATATTTTTTATATCTAAGGTATTTTTTATTTATTATCTAGAATAATATTCAACAACTAAAATATCATCTATCTCTATTGGAACTTCATTTCTTTCAGGTTTTCTAGTAAGTACACCTGAAAAGTTCTCTAAATCCTTTTCTAAATAAGGATATTGGCTAGTAACATTTTGTTGAAAACTTTCTTTAAACATTGTATTATTTCTAGACTTTTCTCTTAAAGATATAACTTCTCCTATAGATACTCCATAAGAAGGTATATTAACTTTCTTTCCATCAACTAGTATATGTCCATGAACAACCATTTGACGAGCTTGTCTTATAGAACTTGCTAATCCTAATCTATATACTAAATTATCTAATCTACATTCTAATGCTTGTATTAAAGCTGTACCTGTAGATTCCTTAGATTTCTCAGCTTTCTTTACATAATTAGCAAATTGCTTTTCTAACACACCATAGTATGCTCTTAATCTTTGCTTCTCCAGTAACTGTACTCCATAAGGTGAAAGTTTCTTGTCTGCTCTAGACGTTCCTTTTACTGCTCTATCCATTGCTTTTGGATGTCCACATACATTTAAGCCTAGTCTTCTACATTGTTTAAATCTAGGTCCCATCATTTTTGCCATAATTATCATCTCCTATTAATATTAGAAATTTGCCGCGATAACTTTAAGCCTAAATTTAATATACCACATTTTTTTATAATTGTAAATGAATTTCATTATCGTTAAAATAAAAAACTACGATACAGATCGTAGTTTTTTTAGACGTATGTGTAATTATTTTAAGTAAATTAAAAGTTATGGCAAGTATAAGCGATACATCAATATGTAAAACATAGAAAAATATTATAGCGTGCTGAAGGTTATAATATTTTAAAGTTTACACAATAAATCACTTATAAGTACATAATTAAGTATATATGTACTTTATAACTTTTACTTATTTAAAGTATAACATACATAATCATCGTTGTAAATAATAATAATTATCATTTTCAACATTTTATATAAATTTATTAAATATCAAAATAAAAGTTTTAAAAATTATGTCCCTAAAATTATTATTGATAGTAATATCAATCTAATAAATAATAAATGCTTTACTTCCTCTTTTTTATCTTTAGTTTTTAATTATATTAAAAAAGTCTACATTGAAGCTATCTTTACTACGGTCTCTTGTTAAGTAAAAGTTACTTTAAATTTTTAATATTTATTTTATAATACATTAAAAAAGTCTACATAATAGTAGACTTTTTATATCACACAATTTTCTATTTGAATTATATAATCTTGGCATTTCTCACAAATTATTATACTTACTATATAGCTATCATCAACTTTACCTTGTCTAGATAATTTGTTAAATGATAATCCTTTATACTCTTTACTTATATCACTTATTACATACTCGCCTTTTTTAGTAAGTATATAAAAATGATACTCTAAAAATCCAAAAAACTTTTGCTTTTCTTTTACACCTGCTAAACACTCAGGACATGCTTCTTGATAATATTCTATATCAAAGTCAACATCATCTGCTTCATTTAACATATTTAATATACTATCAACTGTTATACCTTTAACCGGCTTTTCTTCATCATTAATTAATTCACTACAATTATTTGCATTTAATATATACTCTGTATCTTCGTAAGTAAATTTATATTCACTCATATTAGCACCTCTTTAATTTATTCTATTTCTGATTTAAACGGAACCTTTTCACTTATTGCTTGTGAGTATTCCTCTTCATCTATATAACCAAGTTCTTTCATCTTGTATAATATAACTTCTTGTCTTTTCTTAGCTTCTCTATGCTCTTTATATTTAGCTGGATTATTAGTTATTCCCACTAACATAGCACTTTGAGCTAAAGTTAAATCTTGTACATTTTTTCCAAAATATACTTTTGAAGCTTTTCCTACTCCATAAGCTGACTTACCAAAATAAACATTATTTAAATAAGTACATAGTATTTCATCCTTAGTCATAAATTTGTCCATTTGAGTAGCATAATATATATCTTTTATCTTTCTTTTCATAGTTCTATCATCACTAGTTAAAAGATTTTTAGATATTTGCATTTCTATAGTACTTCCACCTTGAGTAGTATCTGATAATATATTATGCAATAATGATCTTGTTAAAGATATAATATCTACACCTTTGTGTTCATAAAATCTTTCATCTTCTATAGAAACTAATGCCTCTTTTAAGTATTTTGGTATTTCATTATCAGGTACTACCTCACTACTTATATAATTCTCTCTCAATATTTCTTTATTTATAACTTTTGTATCTCTTAAAGAAGATACTACAAATACTGATCCCACTGCTGATAATCCAACAAATAAAGCCAATGTAACTATTAAAAATGCCTTTGCTAGTTTAAAGCCTCTTTGTTTATTCTTCTTTCTTCTACTACTTCTCGTACTTTTATTAACCTTATTTGTATTATCTCTTTTTATTTTATTATTTTCTATCTTTCTTCCATAACTTGCATTGTCTATTCTTACTTTTTCTTCATAATATCTTTGATGTTGTTTAGATTTATAATTATAATCATTTGAGCTTACTTTTTTTCTTCTTATTCTATTATCATCATTATTATTATAATTCATATGCTCCTCCTAAATATTATAGATTTAATTATACCCTGTTATACAAAATAAATCAAAGTACAAATTTGTAAGATATTTATAAAATTAGTGATTAAAATTGTAAATTTGGGGAATTATATATTTTGTACTATTTTTTTAAGGAGGTGCTATAAATGGCTTACTTTATAACAGATGCTTGCATAAGCTGTGGAGCTTGCGAGCCAGAATGTCCAGTTAACTGCATATCTGCTGGAGATGATATATATGTAATAAATCCAGATGAATGTATCGAATGTGGTGCATGTAACAGTGTTTGTCCTGTAGAAGCTCCACAACCGGAGTAATAAAAAAAAGAAAAGCATTTGCTTTTCTTTTTTATTTTATATCTATGGTTTTTACTATTGTAGTATTTCTAATATCTTCTATATCAGAAAATTCCAATCTTATAGGTTCTTTTGTGTTATGTAGTGTTACTCCCATTTTTAGTGTTTTGCTTTCTCCACTTTTTAAGTTTCCTATAAATCCACTTATCTCATCTTTATATGTACTTACAAAATATTTAGTAGCTAAACTACCTTGATATGGATATACATCTAAATTAGCTAATTCTATATCGTTTAAACCATTGTTTTTTACATCCACAGTTATTATAGCTGATGCATTATAAACTTCATCCAATTCTATAGATGTATTGTTTATAGCTATATCTGTTACCTTTATATTTATAGCTTTATCATTTATATTGCTTGTCCATATATCTTCTTCAGTTATATATTCTTTTTCTAAACAAATAGAAGCTGTAGATAAGCATAACAAAAAAAATATAGTAACTATACTTTTAAAAAATTTAGTCTTCATATTTTCCTCCTAACAATTTATTCTTATTTTATGCATAGGAAAAAATTTCATTCATCATTAGTTGAATTAAAGTAGTTTTTAAATATAAATTTGTACTATTATTTTTTTATATTTTTTATTATTTTTTTCGACATTTCTATTGATTTTTTTGTCGAACTTTGATATTATTAATTCAAGGTTATTCCCCTAATAACCGATTATTTTACTCCCCAAATAAAATATATTCCCTAATAAACCCCTTTTTATAATATATTTTACCCCTTTTTATAGCCTTACTTGATCGGATTAAAGTAAGGCTATTTTTCATATTTTTTTATTATATCTCTTATAGCTCTATAGCCTTTTGCCTTTGTTTCAACATATAAGCTTTCTCTATAGTCATCTATAATTTCCCACATAGTTCCTACTTTAAGCAACATTATATTTATATAATTATCGTTAGTATTTAAAGTCCATGTAAATTTTTCTTCATTTTCTTTATTATAATACCAGTCTAAATGTGTATTTATAGAT
>OLVP01002043.1_pt1 | contig 10403 bp, 14 predicted proteins | sample 1673281 | NCBI WGS metagenome assembly OLVP01 (sample SAMEA3178940, study PRJEB25190) | human gut metagenome | biome: human gut; feature: human-associated habitat; material: faeces | place: Austria | collected 2013
ACCTGTTTAATCCTGCCTCACTTCTAACCGCCTCGAATTGCACACGGTTAAAATCTGGATTATGAAGTTCTTCCCAAACAGCCAAAAACTCAACTGTATTTCTGTTTCGCATCCAGTTCTGAATGACAAATCTGGGATCATTATCATTTCTATATTTTGCAATATCTGTCAACGAAATATATTCATTTTCAAAATCTTTCGTGTAAATCCCAATATCAATTCCTTTTGCGTGAATAATTTCCCTAACTATTTTATTTGCCATCTCTATTCCTCCACCATGTTCTCCATCTGTTCCAACTTCTGCAAGGCTTTCATATACGCCATCAATCTTTTATACTGCGCATCTCCAAGGCTGTGAATCTGCTTTAAAATCTTAATATCCGACCTGGTAACTTCATAATCCATATCTGCATCTTTATATTCCGGATCAATTCCTTTTCCAGTCAAAAGCTGTTCTGGAGTAATCTCCAATGCATCACATATAGACAACAGACAGTCCGCTTTGGGATTCGTCTTTTTCTTCTTCCAGTCACTGATGTTACTTGTTGCAATCCCGGTCCTTCTTGAGAGTTCCAACTGCGTTATGTTCTTCTGCTTCATCACACAAAAAATTCTTTCACTGATAATCATGATTTTTCCTCCATCAACATTCCGTACATATCCGTATTTATAAATTTATTCATCCGTCTATACGGTTATAGTATCATGCTGCAACTTTTCTTTCAATAGAGATTTTTGTATTTCTGAACTTTGTTATATTCTTCTCTTTATATAGCTCCGTGTACAACTGTCTTATTCTTTCCCTACGAAGATAAAAATCCGGATCCGGCAAATTATCTAAGTCCATTGATTCTGCATACTTTGCTACCATCTCTCCGATAAAATTTGCCAAATCACTCCAGGCATCTCTTTCTTTTAAAACCACTTTATTCTTAACCATAATTAAAATCCTTTCTGACATTGTCATTGAAATCCATCGTATCCAATCCATAGTGATGTTTCCTCACTTCCTGATAGGATAAGATAGATATTATTAAAATTAGTATTGTTATTATTAGTCTTATTAGATTTTGATTTTAACTGTTCAAAACCTGTAAATACCAAAAGTCTGTATGCGTCAAAATCAAAATTCTTAATTGTGACTTCTCCATCTTTTGTATTTTGATTTTTACGGTATGGCTATTTCTCAAAACATTTTCTTAAGGTACAGCTTGTTAGGTCTTCCCAATCCCTGTCTCTTCCGTTCAAGTGCTCCCACCTTTTCCAATTCATCCAATAACTTGCATGCCTTTTGAGTTCCACAATTCAAATCCTCGCAAATATTTTTTATTGAATAATAGATAAACACCCTTCCTTGGTTGTCAATCCATCCATTTTTTATTGACAATGAAACTCGATCTAAAAAGAGTGCGTATAAAAGCTTTGCATCCATTGACAGTTCAACAAAGCCTTCATCCTCTACCAGACATTTTGGCAGCTTGATGAAAGTAAAACGCTCCTCACCGGTGCAATAGTTATACTTCGGTTGAATACATACCTTTTCTCAATCTCTCATAAACTTAATCCTTTCTTTTCTCTTTTTACAAATTGGCAAGCAGTGCTCCGGTATATACCCGGCGCATTTTTGCTTGTTGGGGAATGCCCCAATCCCCTTGAACTGCGGATAAACCGCAGAGCCACGCTGACGCTTTACCATAAAATCACTTTTTCTTCTTTGAATCTTCCTCATAAAGATACATTACTGCCTCAAGTGTTTTTTTCAGAAACTTTGTTTGTTCATTATGCATCTTCTTTATTTCTGCAATATCCTCTTCGTACAATTTTCCGGTTTCATTTGCTTTCCTTGCATACTGATTGAGATTATTACTAATCCTTGAATGCAAGGATATTACCTGATCCAGATCCGGCCACTTAGGAATAATCACATATCCGTTCAATGCCATCTTTCTGATATATGCACTCATGTTTTGAACTCCAGCTTCCTTCATTCGATTATGCAGTATCTCCACCTCTTCCGGTTTGAATTTTACATAAATTCCTTTTGAATACTCTTTCACTTTTCTTTTCCTCCATTTCTTTTCAAATTTGTAATTTTTAGAAATCATTCTTCCGAGGGCAATCGGCAATTTCTAAAATTGGGCAACAAAAAAGCAACCGATATTACTCGATTGCCACTCTGTTACTCTTGCGAAACTATTCCTTTTTCAAAAAATTTATAAATATTGCCTAAATGCTTTTGTGAACTTTTTCCTTCAAAAAACATTACAAATTGATAATTGACTTTTTGAAAATTACTGTTCTCAAGTTTCTATCAAAATTAGAAAAAGCCCAAACCACAAGGGTTTGAGCTTCATTTGCGCATTCACGTTTTCTGTTTTTGGATATAGAATCTTCACTGCTAAATACAGAGTATTGGTTTGATTTTGTCAAGTCTTAGTTCTTATCTATATTCTTCCGTTAAATAAAAAAGTAAATTTCACATTTGACTTAAGTAGTTATTTCAGTTTTTCATATATCTCATCAGTTACTGTTTCACACCATTCTGATGATGTTTCTTCTCCCGGTACTTCAATTGCCAGATGTGAAAACCATTCATCTGGTGCTGCTCCATGCCAGTGTTTTACTTCTGCCGGAATATTGACACAATCTCCAGGTTTCATTTCTACTGCTTCTTTTCCTTCTTCCTGATAGTATCCACGTCCTGCAATGCAGATAAGAATCTGTCCGCCTCCGCTTTTTGCATGATGAATATGCCAGTTATTCCTGCAACCAGGTTCAAAAGTCACATTAAAGATTCCAACCTGTGACGTAGACACAGGAGCCAAAAAACTTTTTCCTGTAAAATATTGTGCAAATTTATCATTTGGCTCTCCAATCGGGAATATCATCTTTTTAGCATGAGCTCTCATTGCTTCATCTTCATACGAAAGATCACCTTCGTCTATACTCCAGACATCTTTTGCAAGATTGAATGCAGCCCATCCTTTCGGCCACCCTGCATAAAATGCTATATGTGTAATCACGGCTGCAATTTGTTTCTGAGTCACTCCATGAGCTTTTGCATTTTCAAAATGATGTACTAAAGATGTATTAATCATTCCTGAAGCGATAAGTGCTGTGACTGTTATAATACATCTTGTCTTTACATCAATATCCTGATTATTCCAGTTTTCTCCAAATAAAACATCATCATTAAAATGTGCAAACTGTGGTGCAAATTCATTTAATGCGTTTCTTCCTGCTGTCTGTACAATTTTTTTCACTTTAATCACCTGTCCTTATTTTAACTTTGCTCCATCCTTAAAAGCATTTCCCACACGTTCTCCAAGTCTGTAATATCCGTGATGTACCGGATCATATGTAATTGGTGTAAACTTACTAAGATCAATTTCTCCGTCATCACCGAGATATTTCTCATCTGCACTTACATTTTTGATTTCTGCAAGATATTTACTGCCATCAATGACTTTTACAAGCTCACATTCAAGAGTCAGTGGAAGTTCGTTGATAATTGGTGCATTTACATATTCACTCTTCGTTGTAGTAAAGCCTGCTTTTTGCATCTTATATGCTTCTTTATTTGCAGAAACAATTCCCACATAATCGCAGGCAACCAGATGTTCAAGATCTGCCACCCCTACTGTAAAAGCCTTATTTTTTATAATATTATCGGTTGTCTTATGGGCAGACAAGTCTACAATAATCTCATTTGCACCTACAATTCCGCCCCATGCAGCGTTCATTGCATTTGCCTTTCCATTTTCATCATAGGTTCCCAGAATCATAACCGGCTGTGGATATAAAAATGGTTTTGCTCCAAAATTCTTTCTCATTGTCTTATCTCTCCTTATTCTTATTTTTGCCCGTCTACCGTTGGCACTGTTTTTTTATACATTTATTATAAGCAATTTGCATATTTTTCAGAAGTTCCTGTTTGTTTGTCAGTCTTAACCTTATGGTTATTTGTTTATCTCCATCTTTATCTTCCTTTTCTATATTTCAAACTTTACTGTAAGTATAAGAAAAGAGACTCCGGACAGAAGTCTCTCTTTGTTACGATTCCTCCAAATATTTTTATATTCTTTTATAATCCAAGACTGTCTATCCATGAACTGATATCTGATTCAGACGCTCCGCCATGGAATCGTTCCCCTTCTTTCCAGTCACCTGTTCCTGTCATCTCTTCCAGAAGATTACCGCTGTCACCGATTCCCGAGGTCGCTGCTGTACAGAATGGGATGACTGTTTTTCCTGTAAAGTCATTCTCTTTTACAAAGTTATCTACTGGCCATGCTGCAATTCCCCACCAGATAGGATAGCCAATGTATACCGTATCATATGAATCCCAGTTATCAACTGTTGTAGACACCAGTTCCACATCTCTTAAGCTTTCATCATCATGTTCTCTTGACACCCGGCTGTCATCATCTGTCCAGTCAAGGTCATCATCTGTATATGGCTCCACAGGCTCTATTTCAAACAGATCTGCCTCTGTAATTTTTGCTATCTTTTCAGCAACATCTTTTGTATTTCCTGAAGCTGAATAATATACAACCAATGTTTTTCCATTTCCTGTTGTATCTGTAGTGTTTTCGGAATTTGTATCCGCTTCTTCATTTCCAGACTGGTTTGTACTTGTAGAATGGCTGTCATTATTAGAAGCAGACTGGTTTGTATTGCTTGCTCCACATCCTGCCATCAAACCGATCGCCATGATGCATGTTAAGAGTACTGCTGCTATTTTCTTTGTTTTCATTCTAAGGTTACCTCCTGTCGTATAAAATATTTGTCACGCTAATTTCTATCGGATGAAATTGGTAAATACAAAATCCGGTGCCTTTGGCATTTCAATTCCCATTTTTGTCGCAACATTTTTACAGTTAATGAAATATGCCATATTGTTTCCAAGGATCTGCATAACCTGCATTCCTTCGAGATCCTGTTTTACTTCATCCGGATTCGTCCCATGTACCATATTCCAATATCTCGATGTAATGATCGGCATCTGCATCAGACCAAAATATTTATTTACCTGATCCCATGTGGCCGTTGTTCCGGCCCTTCTTGCTGAAATTACCACAGCGGCAGGTTTCAGGCGGAATCTGTCGCCGCCACCGTTTAAATCGGCATAAAATACTCTGTCCATAAAGGATGTGATTGCACCGCCTGCACCACCCCAGTGTACCGGAGTTCCAAATACGAATCCGTCATAATCCCCTGCTATTTCCAGAAATTCATTCACGATATCATCCAGGATGCATTTATTTTTTTTCTGACATTTTCTGCAGGCAATACATCCTGAAATCGGCTTATTTCCAATCCAGAAAATATCTGTACTTATACCATTTTCATTTAATGCACTGGATACTTCACAAAGAGCTGTATAAGTACAGCCATTTTTGTGTGGACTGCCATTGACAAGTAATACTTTCATTGATTTTTCCTCTTATGCTTACCAGTTCTTTTTTTCTTTTGAACTGTCATTATTCTTTTTTCTTTCCTCAACCATCTTCACGAACCATTCCACCATATTCGGATCCTGATGCGAGAAGAAGGAGCTTGTCTTCTTGTCCAGTTCTGCAATAGTCTTCATATCTTCATCAGAAAGTGTGAAATCAAAAACATTAAAGTTTTCTTCCATTCTCTCAATGTGTGTTGATTTCGGAATAACCACTACCCCTCTCTGAATATGCCAGCGAAGCATAACCTGTGCCGGAGTCTTCTGATATTTTTCTGCAATCTCTGCGATGACAGGATTCTCAAATGTGCCTCCTCTGCCCTCACCGAATGGTGCCCATGCTTCTAACCGGATATCATATTTGTCTGCCCATTCCTTCATCTCTTTCTGCTGATTGAAGATGTGGGTTTCCACCTGATTTACCATAGGTTTAATGCGGTTGAAAGATGCAAAATCAACCATTCTGTCTACATAAAAGTTGGAAATTCCGATTGCTCTGATTTTTCCCTCATCGTACAGATCTTCCAATGCACGGTAAGCACCGTAAGCATCTGAAAATGGCTGGTGAAGCAATACCAGATCCAGATAATCTGTCTTTAACTTTTTCATGGATTCAAGAACTGATTTCTTTGCTTCTTCATATCCATAATGTTCAACCCAAACCTTTGTTGTAAGGAAGATTTCTTCTCTTGGAATGCCTGACTTTTGGATTGCATTTCCAACCTCTTCCTCATTAAAATAACTCTGTGCTGTATCAATCGCCCGGTATCCAACTTTTAAAGCATCAAGCACACATCTTTCACATTCCTCTTTTGTTACCTGATATACGCCATATCCCAGTATTGGCATTTTTACACCATTATTTAATGAAATATATTCCATTGTCGTATCCTCCTTGTTTTCTTTCATTCATCTTACATTCATACTATAATACTGATAGATTCCTTTGAGAAGTTTCGATAAGTTTTTCAGTCTTAACCTTTCGGTTTATTCTGGTTCTTACTGATTGAACAGCCATCCCATAATTTCTTTGTCACGACAAAACAGATAGCCACCGCCATGCTGATAAGTGACCGGTGTTCCTTCAAAGTAATCTTTATCTTTTACATCCAGTACCACCAGTTTATCAATCTCTGATTCCGATAATCCCTGTTCTTTGTAAAGCTCATGTATCTGCTGGTATGCCTCTTTAAAAGGTTCTGATCCATAGTATTCGTCGCTTTCGCCAATCACAAAATATACCGGCGTTTTCATCTCAACAACCGGCTCATATGCACCATCCCACTGAGAGCTGCACATAAGTGCCGCTGTATATACTTCCGGCTGCTTTGCCAATACCAGTGACAGAGTTTCTCCTCCTCCGGAATAACCATTAATATATACTTTCGATGGATTAATAATATAATGCGTCAGAAAATACTGTGTCAGTTCAATTGTCTGATCTGCTGATGTCTGTCCCCAGTCATTTAACTGTGGAGCTACAATAATCATATCAGTAATATACTTCTGTGCTTCAAATCCAAAATCTTCTGTCCGGATATTTTCTCCCACGCCCTGAAAATATAATCCCTGATATCCGGGTAATGTTACATATAGTGCATATTCCTTTGTCCCGTCATATGCATCCGGAATATATACATTGTAATGAATGTCCCCTTCTTTTGGAGAATGAAGAACATTATCCAGGAGGAAGCCCCGGTATTCTTCGCTTCCCGGCGTAACATTTTCCAATTCATCTCCGGATGTATTTTTTTCTGTATTTTCTTTTTTTCATCTGCCTTCTGCTGTACGGTCTGTACCTGGTTTATTGTTTGTTGATTCTTCTTTTCATCCCTGCCGGGTTTTAAAAAGTAGATATATACCATGATTACCATTGCTAAAATAACAACTCCAATAATTGTAAGTACTAATTTCCGCTTTTCCATAAATACACCACCTTCTTTCAGTATGAACCTTTTCGTTTTCTCTTACCTGTTTTCTTTAAAAACACTCCACTATAATATCCAATAAATGCTATCAATATCATTACTGCCAGATAATCCAGCAGAAAAGGAAATATCCCCTTTTCATAATCATAAAATACAAAATGCATCCTCATAATCAGATAATCTCCTATCTGTCTCCTATAAAATGCATATAAACCATAACCTGCAATCGTGGTTGCGACAGATCTTGCTGCCCATGTTCTGATGACGGATGGATGTTCCCATAATCGTCTTGCCATTGCTACCGCTATATTCCAATGAAATCCGAGATGTAATGACATCACCACCAGTCCCCAGTATGCGCAAAACATATGTATCTGTCTGGCTGTCATATATATTCCGGAAATCTTTATCCATTTAAATATGTGATTTGACAATAATATTCCACTTATCATGGAACCCATTATAAGAATAAGCATGATGATAACCAGTACTGTCTGTATCACTCTGAACGCATTATATTTTCCTTTCCTTACAGAGGTCACCCATTTATGATTCAGTATGTGATGTGAAATAAAAAGCACAAGCATCGCCATACCAATCCACTCATGTGCAGTCTCGCTGAGCAGACTATATGGCATAAGAAGAAGCAAACATATCGTCATTCCTATATCTATCAATATTTTTGCTGTAAATCGTTTATTTTTCATATCCTACCTCTTATCTAAAGCATTCATATTGTCTTCCCCTCTTTATCTGCATATAGTATCCTCCATTTTCACTTCAGCTAAAGTATAACAAAACGAGACTCCATTAGAAGTCTCGTTTTGTTATTCAGTATTAACCTTTAGGTTTCTACTCGCATGTATTCAATTTTTATTTTACCTTGTTAATAGCATTTATCAGCCGCTTAACCTTAATGGACGGTTTTTTCGAATGAAGAATTCCAAACGGCATAGTATAATCCCACTCTACCGGAATGATTCTGATCAGTGGATGAACACTTTCCCAGCTCTTGAATGCCAGTAATACCTCATTATTGTTTTCGCATCGGTTAAATGCTTCTACATTGTACAGATTAAAGTCTACAATATTGATTTCAGGATGATTTTTCATCATATCATCCCTTAGCATATCGCCATAATAACTCCATCCTCTTCGCATGAGCATAAGATTTTCTCCAGCCAGATCATCAAGTGTTATTTTTTCTTTTTTTGCCAGCCTGTGATGAATTGATACCGCCACACAAAATGGTTCTCTTGAAATCTCAGTGCCATCACAGCCTCTGAGTTCAAGCATTGTTTCATCAAAGATTCCAGCTATCACATCAATATTCTTTCCCATATTAGCCAGTATCTCTCTTGCATTCTCTGGTGTATTTTCAAATGTAATCAATTTAAACTTCATCTCCGGATATATTTTCTGTATCTTAGGCCAAAGTTCCACAAAAACTTCCGGTGGCGTCATCGGAGATATTCCAACACGAATGATTTCTTCATTATGATTCATTGCTTCCTGCGCCCGTATCAACGATTCTTTTGAATATTGAATCAGATATTTTGCATCCTGATAGAGCGATTTACCAGCTTCCGTAATAATAAGACCTCTGTGTGTTCTTTCAAATAGTTGCAAATTTAAGCTGTTTTCCAAAGAATTTATCTGTTTAATAACCGCAGGTGCACTTATATATAATTCTTCTGCCGCTTTACTAAAACTTCCAGCTTCTACAACGCAGATAAATGTATCAAGTTGTGGATTATACATCATGTAATTCACTCCTCTTTGTGATTTTTCTTTATCTCCTCATAAGTAGCCTGTCTACGCTCCGCTTCGTGGAGTTTGGACAATAAACATATTGTCTCAAGCGTTGATAACTTTTCCAAGGAAACCATATGCTCATTTGATTTCTCCTTGTCCAAAGAAATTCCCTTGATTTGTGCTACTTCCTTGCCTTCTTTAATAATCGGTACTGGAAACTGAAACTTAATATTCTGAATCCAATTTCCATCTTTCCGGGAATATATCAATGCGTTCAATAAATGCCTGCATGAACTGTTTCTTTTCTGCATCCGTACATTCTGAATACACTTCATTAAAAGCGCCTAAAAATCCGTATATGCTATCTGCATCAATCTGATTTTTCTTAAGCTCATAAATCTGAGACTTCAGTTCTGTCATTGTTTCTTCCACTTCATCTATTCTATCATATTAAACATCCAATCGTCTCTGTAGATCTGATATTTTTTTACCGTAATGGGTATCTGTAACATCCAGATTATCCATCTGCCGTTCAAGGCGGGGTTTTATTGTCTCCGCCTGATGAAGACTTGTATTTAACACAGATAACTGTTTTTCCAGGTCCGTTGTGTCAACAGTCGCTCCACTCTTATCCTGAATGGCATCCTTAAATTTTCCTTCTTTTTTCATTGCTGTAATCAGCTTTGCAAGCATATCATCAATCTGTGTCTGATCGATGTTACGTCGGAACGTACACTTGTGCCCAGTAGCATTCACGATATTCTTGCAAAAATCCGTATATTCTATATTATGAAGTTTATTATTCCCAACATTATCGCTGAACAAAGTAATATTTACTCCAGTCGGAGAATTCTTAAGGTGTACCAGCGTTCTTAATTCAATATAATTATCAACAACATATGCAATGCTTTGTCTTACCGCAAGTTTCCCTTTTAGTACAGTCATTAACATGTATACACCTTGTTCCGTAAAAACGTAAGGATTGCTGCGGGATTTGCTGCTTATATTTGCGGTCAAAAAAATCGTCCGCAATTCTCATATGAACATATTGCTGACATCAGCAATATGTCCGATTTGTTATTATTGTTCTATTATTTCTGTTAATCATTTTCTTTTCCATATTAAACTTTTTCCTCCCACATTGAACCATTTTACTGACGCCAGTAAAATGGTCTATTCCTCTTTTTCCCTCAGTTTGTCATAATACGCTTTATACCTATAAATCGTCCTCTCACTGACATTGTTCCGCTTCGCAATTTCTA
>OLVP01002050.1_pt1 | contig 10377 bp, 10 predicted proteins | sample 1673281 | NCBI WGS metagenome assembly OLVP01 (sample SAMEA3178940, study PRJEB25190) | human gut metagenome | biome: human gut; feature: human-associated habitat; material: faeces | place: Austria | collected 2013
ATGGATTCCAGAAATATTATTTTTTATATCAAGAGGGAAGAAGCCGATAGTGGCAATTCCTCTTTGTCTAAAAAATCTATTATCACTATATCCTGGAGTTATAATTGGGAGCAATTTATATTTTTTATTTATATTATTTAATTTATTTTCTATAATATTAAATAGTTTTTTATTATAATCCAAAATCATATCCACTTCTTTATTTTCTAGAATAATATCTATATTTTCGTAAAAACATTCTTGGGCAATTTTTCTCTTATTTTGTAGATGTCTATAATTATAGAAATTTAATGTATTTTGATTATAGTAACCGAGTTCTATAGCTTTATTAAAGATCTCATTGATTTTATTTTCTGTATAATTTATGGACGTATTTTTTATTTGACTATTTTCATTTATATAAACTTCTTCGGTTTGAATAGTAAAATAAATATCTTCACCAAGAGGGATAGGATAACCTCCACCTTCACCAAAAACAAGTTTCATACTATTTGAAACAGGTATATTATTTAAAAGCCACTTAGTACCAAATTTTCCATCACTTTCTTCATCGCAAGAACATATAAAAATTAGCGTATTTTTTAATTCTTTGCCATTACAATTGTTTAGATAAAAATACTTCATAATATCCATCCAAATTGCTATTAATCCCTTACAGTCAAGTGTTCCCCTTCCAACTATACAGTTATTGACTAAAGTTGCTTTCTGTGGTTGAAAGAGCCAATTTTCTGCATTATAATTTGCAGTATCTATATGACTGTGAAGTATAATCGCATCGTCACTTTTTCCCTTTATAGTAGCTATAATGTTTCCTTTGCCTGAAACTGGTTCATAAACCTTATTTTCTATACCTATTTTATCGAATACTTCTTTTATATATAAAATGCCTTCAATTTCATTATTAGAATTTATTGTAGTATCTATATTAATTAGATTGCATAGATAATCTACTGTGGTTTGGTGTATCATTTTTATATTTATAGCCTAACATTCTAGAAGAATTTAATACTACAAAAATTGAAGAGGAATTGTGTATAATTGCAGCAGCGATAGGATTTAAAAATCCTAATCCAGATAGAAGTATTCCAATTATATTTACACAAACTGCAAATATCCAAATATTTTGTTTTATAATAGAGTAAGTTTTTTTGCTTAGAGCAATTGTTTCACATAAGAAGTCAATTCTATCAGACATAAGTGTGATATCTGATGCATCTGATGCTATATCTGTTCCCGCCATACCCATCGCAATTCCGACATTGGCTAATGTAAGGGCAGGGGCATCATTAATTCCGTCACCAATCATTGCGACAACTTTTCCTTCTGATTGAAGTTCTTTGATATAGTCCAATTTTTCTTGTGGAAGTAAATTAGATTTAAAATGTTTTATTCCAACTTCATCACAAATGGCTTGGGCAGTGTATTTATTATCGCCAGTAAGCATTACAAAATCTTCTATGCCAAGTGTTTTTAATTCATCTAAAGTATCTTTAATATATGGCCTTACAGTATCAGCAACAGATATACAACCTAGTATATTACCATTTGAAACGACTAATAAAGCAGTTCGACCTAGCTTTTCTTCATGATCTAAAAAATTATAAATTTGTTTTTTAGAAAGAGATTTTATATTATTATTTTTAGAGTCAAAAATATCAAAATTTAAATCATCTAAAACTTTTCTATTTGAAACTTCATATGAATTATCATTTATTTTTACATTGACACCACGCCCAAATAACATATTAAATTCGCCATTTGGAATTTTGTCTAAATCTATTTTTTGTTTTTCAACTAAATATTTTATAATTGATTTTCCAATAGGGTGGCCAGAGTTTTTTTCTACAATTGCCAATGTATTAAAAAATTCATTTCTTTTTGATTCATCACATATTAAAACATCGATAACTTCAGGAGTTCCTTTAGTTATAGTTCCTGTTTTATCAAAGCAAATAGTTGTGACTTTTGCTAATTCCTCGATAACTACGCCACCTTTTATCAATACACCTTTTTTGGCAGCATTTCCGACACTAGCGACTACGGCTGTTGGGGTTGCCAAAACTAATGCACAAGGGCAAGCTATTACCAAGATTGACATTACACGCATAATATCTTTAGTAAGCAGAGCAGTTATTACACATACTAAAAGTATAGTTGGAAGAAAAAATTCTGCGAATTTATCAGCAGTTTTTTGAACATTTCCTTTGTTTTCTTGAGCATTTTTTACGGTTTTTATAATTTGACCAAGTATAGTTTCGTTTCCTATTTTCTCTGTAAGAATTTCGATTACACCATTTTCATTTAAAGTTCCTACAAATACTTTATCATTTTTAGTTTTATCAACTGGCATGGATTCACCAGTTATAGCAGCTTCATTTATTGTTGATTGACCGTTTTGAATAATTCCATCAACAGGTATTTTTTCACCAGCTATAACTTGGATTATATCTCCAGGTCTGACTTCGCGGATTGAAACTTGTTCAAATTTATTTCCAATTTTTTTTCTGCATTTATGTGGGACTAATTGAATTAGAGAGCGGACTGCATTTTGTGTTTTTTTCATGGTTAAATCTTCTAAGAATTCGCCAAAAATCATCATAAATGAAACAATAGAACCAGATAGATATTCGCCAACATAAGTAGTGCCTATAAGTGCTAATACAACTAACATACCAGCAGTGATTTTTCTTTTTTTGATAGTTGCCAAAACTGTAGATTTAATTACTATAAATCCACCAATTGTAAGTGGGATAAGTTCAAACTTAAATGGTATTTTTATAAAAAAGTGAAAAATAATCGCTAGTATATTTAATACTAATAAAATAGAAGGAAGGATATATATCTTATTTTTATTTATAAAATCATTCATATTTTGCACCTCATTTTCTAAAATTTAAAATACTAATTTAAAACCTGAGAGAAAAATTCTCTCAGGCAGATATCGTGATGTTATTTATCAGATTTTTTCTTATTAAATAAACTAAATTTTTTCTTGTGGTGATGTTCGGAGTTGTCATGTTTATCTTCATGGTCATGGTGTTCGTGATTATGATTGTGCTCGTGCTTGTGATTATGTTCATGATTATGGTCTTCACTTATTCCAAATAAATCGTCCATATCTTCTATATCATCAAATATTCCATGGTGACATTCATGCATTTTTATTACCTCCTTTATATCCCCTATAGGGGGTTATTAATTATATTATAGGGTTATTGGAAATATATGTCAATTAATTATATAAATTTGGTTAAAAAATAATATATAAGTTATAATTTATACATGATGATTAAGATTAGGAGGGGTTTTGATGGGTACAAATAAAGAAGAATATAAACATGAACATTCTCATTCAAATCATAAACATTCGGATGAGGATTATAAAAAATTGATAAATAGGATGTCTAGAATAATCGGACATGCTAATTCTGTAAAAACTATGATAGAGGAGCATAGAGACTGTACAGAAATTTTAATACAGATATCGGCGGTAAAATCTGCATTAAATAACTTAGGCAAAAAAATATTGGAAGACCATATAAACAAATGTATTGTAGATGTAGTTGGGGAAGAACAATTAGAAGAAAAACAAAAATTATTAGAAGATTTAAATGATGCGATTGATAAATTTGTAAGATAAAAAATCGTAATATGCCACTTAAAAAAATAGAAAAAAATTTTTGAGGCACTAAAAATTCTGAAAAATATCTACACATAAGTAGGGGCAAAGCATCGGCGAGAAGTATATCATTATTGGAAAATTATATCTATTCATTTTTGATTAAACTAACTTGATTGCCCACAATATATGGTGTAAAATAAATCAGTCGGCACTATATATAGTGCTAAGAAAACTGATTTATACATAAATATTAAACATTTATCACTTAAAGAAATAAAGCAATTATATTGATTTTATAAATAAATTATCAGTACGAATAAAATATAAAATAACTTAAGAAAGAGTAAAGAAGATTTCAGTTAAAAGAATAAAATTATAGATAAAAAGGAGATAATGATGTCAGCTAACTTAAATATAATTAAAAGAGACGGAAGCAAAGCAGAATTCGATAAATTAAAGATAGAAAATGCTATATTAAAAGCTATGAAATATGGTAGTGGTGTTTTAGAAGAGGATATAGCAAAAAACATAGCAGATGAAATAGAAAAGATATATTTACAAGGTTCACCTTCTCCAACTGTTTCTAAAGTAGAAGAATTAGTATATAAAGAATTAATTGATCATAAACAAGAATTAACGGCAAAAGCTTATGAAGGATATAGGGCAGTACAATCTTTCAAAAGAGAAGTAAATACTACAGATGATAGTATCTTAGGGTTACTAGACAAAAGTAACGAAGATGTTTTAAATGAAAACTCTAACAAAAATGGTCAGTTAGCATCAACACAAAGGGATTTAATGGCAGGGGAAGTTTCAAAAGATATAGCTAGAAGAAAATTAATACCTGCACATATTGTTCAGGCTCATGATGAAGGAGTGCTACATTATCATGATATGGACTACGCGATACAACCAATACACAACTGTATGTTAATTAACTTAGAGGATATGTTGAATAATGGGACAGTTATAAACAATAAATTAGTTGAATCTCCAAAATCATTTGCTACAGCTTGTACTGTTACAACACAAATAATAGCTCAAATAGCAAGTGGACAATATGGTGGTAACTCAATAACAATAAAACATATAGCTCCATTTTTAAGAGTTTCATACAACAAGTATTTTGATAAATACAAAGAAAAATACAGCTTAGAGATGGCTCATGAACTAGCTGAAGACAGAATGTTAGAAGAGTTAAAATCAGGTATACAAACAATAAGATATCAATTATCTACTTTACACACAAGTAATGGACAATCTCCTTTCTCTACAATCTACCTTGAAATAGAAGAAGGCGGAGAATTTGAAAGAGAAGAAGCCTTAATATGTGAAGAAATGATAGTACAAAGACTAGAAGGAATGAAAAACTATAAGGGTCAAGAAATAGGTGAAGAATTCCCTAAATTAGTTTATTTACTAGATGAACACAACTGTTTAGAAGGTGGAAAATACGATTATATAACAAAATTAGCAGCTAAATGTAATACAAAAAGATTAGTTCCAGATTATCAAAGTGCTAAAATAATGAGAAAAAATTATGATGGTGAAACTTTCCCTCCAATGGGATGTAGATCTCACTTAAGTAACTGGAAAGATGAAAATGGAAACTATAAATGGTACGGAAGATTCAATCAAGGTGTTGTAAGTCTTAACTTAGTACAAGTTGCATTAACTGCAAATAAAGATATGGATAAATTCTGGGAAGTGTTAGACGAAAGATTATCTTTATGTAGAGAAGCTTTAATGGTTAGACATAATTTATTATTAGGAACTTCTTCTGACATATCACCAATTCACTGGCAACATGGTGGAATAGCTAGACTTGAAAAAGGTGAAAAAATAGATTCTTTATTAAAAGATGGATATTCAACTTTATCTTTAGGATATGTTGGGATATACGAAATGACTCAAGCAATGCTTGGTGTTTCTCATACTACTAAAGAAGGTGAAGAGTTTGCACTTAAAGTTATGAACCACTTAAAAGACGCTTGTGATTCATGGAAGAAAGAAACAGGTCTTGGATTTGGATTATATGGAACTCCAGGAGAAAGTTTAACTTCAAGATTCTGTAGAATAGACAAACAAAAATTCGGTGAAATAGAAAATGTAACTGATAGAATGTACTACACTAACTCTTACCATGTTCATGTTACAGAGGAAATAGATGCATTTGAAAAATTAAAATTTGAAAGTCAATTCCATGATATAAGTTTAGGTGGATGCATAAGTTATGTAGAAGTTCCAGATATGAGTAAAAACTTACCTGCTGTTGAACAAATAATAAACTACATCTACCACAATATCCAATATGCTGAAATAAATACAAAACCAGATGTTTGTTTCAAATGTGGATACACTGGAGAAATAAAATTAGATGATGATATGCAATGGTACTGTCCAAACTGTGGAAACAAAGATAAAGATGAAATGCAAGTTATGAGAAGAACTTGTGGATATATTGGTTCTAACATGTGGGGTAAAGGGCGTACACAAGAAATCAGCCAAAGAGTTTTACACTTATAAAATGGAGTGATTTTAATGAAGTTTTCAAAAATAAAAGATAATGATATAGCAAATGGTTTAGGTATAACTATGTCACTTTGGACACAAGGATGCCCACATCACTGTAAGGGTTGTTTTAATGGAGCAACGTGGGATTTTGAAAGTGGAAAAGTGTTCACAGAAGATGATTTAGATTATATAATGAAAAATATCAATAAAAATAGCGTACAAAGAGATCTATCTATTCTGGGGGGCGAACCATTATGTCCAGAAAATGTAGATGGAGTAATAGAAGTATGCAAAAGATTTAAAGAAGAATTTCCAAACAAAAAAATCTACATGTGGACGGGTTATACTGTAGATGATTTTACAGAAAGACAAAAGGAAGTTCTGAAATATTTAGATGTTTTAGTTGATGGACCATTTCAACAGGAAAATAGAAACCTATCTCTTACAATGAGAGGCTCTTCTAACCAAAGGGTTATAGACGTGAAAAAGAGTTTAGCTGAGGAAAAGATAGTTTTGGTAGAAGCTTAATATAAAAATAAAATGAAAAATACTAACTGACGTTTTAGAACAGTTAGTATTTTTTTATGAATATTTTATGATAAATATATCTATATATGTATATTTTTAGGTAATATTGACCCTTTATAAGGAATTATAATATAATAAAATCAATAAAAAACAAAGGGAGGAAAATAGAATGGGATTAATAGCAATATTATTTTATATACTTACAGTTGCTGCACAATGGGTAGTTTTCCAAAAAGCAGGGATAGCTGGATGGAAAAGTATTATACCAATATATAATTCTTATTGCCTTTTCAAAATTGCCTGGGGGAATGGATGGGTATTTTTAGCTACGATTATTCCGTTAGTAGGTGTAATAGTTGATTTTATGTGTATGTATAAATTAGCAAAATCATTTGATAAAGGTTTAGGATTTTGTTTAGGATTATTCTTCCTAAGACCAGTATTCTACATAATATTAGCTTTTAGCGATGATGAGTATATAGGACCAAATGGAAATAGAGTATACGTTGCGTAAAGTGATAGTAAAAGGTATAGATTCTTGATGAATCTATACCTTTTTTTATATATACAAAATTTCATTTCTTTTAAAATTATGGATGAGAATATTTAATTACGTCTTGGAATATAAATGTATTAATATGATAGCAAAATGAATATTTTTATTACTAGAGAGAAATCATAGTATTTATTTTTGAGGGGGAAAGAAAATGGCTTTTTGTAAAAATTGTGGGAAAGAAATAGATGACAAGGCAGTTATATGTCCATCTTGTGGTGTACAACAGCAAGAAATAGCACCAACAACACCAGAAGTTGTTGATAATGGTGGATTTTTATGGGGACTTTTAGGTTGTTGTGTTCCTATTGTTGGACTTGTTTTGTTCTTAGTTTGGAAAGATACTAAACCTAAAACAGCTAAAGCAGCAGGGATAGGTGCTTTAGTAGCAGTGGGAATAGCAGCGGTGTACTATCTTATAGTACTTATATTAGGTGCCTCCCTTTTTTATTAGGAGTGTAAGACGTGGACTTACTTCTTTCTAATTCAAAAAAATGGATTTATAAGTGGTTTCCAATTATTTTTGGATGCCATTGCAGAGATGATAGATCATTTTATTATAAAGGGCAAAAATTTCCGATATGTGCAAGATGTACAGGCGAATTTGTAGGTATATGTTTTGCCTTGATTTGTTGTTTCTTTTTTAGATTAACTGCTAAAGCATCATTTATTATTATGATTCCATTAATCATAGATGGATTTACACAAGCATTAACTTCTTATGAAAGTAATAATATAAAAAGATTTATTACAGGAGTTTTATTTGGGTATGGTATCTTTATGCTTTTTGTTATATCGACTATAATTGTATTCAATTTTGGAGTAAATATAGGAACAAAATATAACATAGGGCTTAGAAGATAAATAATTAAAGTGATGTGAATTATTAAGTGAGTTTACCTTTTTAATTATATTGTATGTGTTAATTTACTTTGATAAAATAAAAATGTAGTATAAATTATTGCAAAAAGGGGAGCAAATAATGAAAGATACAGATTGGGAGATATTATATAGATTGTACGAAACACCAAATATGACAAAAGTAGCAGATATGTTGTATATAAGTCAGCCATCTCTTACAAAAAGGGTTAAAAGTATGGAAAAAGATTTTGGAGTTAAAATAATAAATCGTACTTCGAAAGGGGTGAAATTTACTCCAGAGGGAGAATATCTAGCGAAGCGAGCTAAGGAGTACATGGAATTTATAAAAGACGTAAAACATGGACTATATACTTATAAAACTGAATTAGAAGGAACAATTAAAATAGGTTCACCTTACACATATAGCAAATTTGAATTAACAGATGTGTTATATAGATATTCACAAGAACATAAAAATATAAAGTTTGAAATTATAAATGACCAGAGCAATAATTTATTTAGGATGATATTAGAAAACCACATAGAGTTGGGATTTGTATGTGGTGACTTTGAAGGTGATGTAGATAAGATTTTGGTTAAACAAAATAAAGCTTACATAGTATCAAAAGATCCAATTGATTTAATGAAGTTGCCACAAATGCAGCGCATTGATTATAAAACTAATGATAAGAGTAAAGAAATTTTGGATGAATGGTGGAAAAATACATATGGGAATAATCCGCCAGTAGGAATGTTTGCTGGATATGTAGAATTTGCGTGGCAGTTAGTAGATAAGGGGCTTGGATATGCATGTTGTTTTCTGCCTGAAGGTTTTGAGAAAGTATATAACCTTTGTTTAACACCGATATTAGACGATGATGGTAATAGTATAATAAGAAACACCTGGCTAGTATATCCAAAGGGAAAACAGATGAGCAGTGTTGTAAATAATTTTATAAAATTTATTAAAGATAATATAGAAATAAGGGAGTAATCATATTGATATACTCCCTTATTTCATTTGTTCTATATTAGAAATTCACAATTTTACTGACCTATTTAAAAATATATTATATTAAAAGTGATATTTTAGTTTTAAATTTTTATTTTATAACAACTAGTTCATAGTCTCTAGAACCAAGTCCAATTTTTTCAGCATGACTTAAGCAAGTTTTCCATTCTGATTCTGGAGTAGAATTTGTGAAGTGATCATGATGGTCATGGAAATCTTTTTTTGCAAGATTGTCGCCTAGTTGACTATTTCTTATTGGTGTAGCATTCATACAGGCATCAACACATGCTTGATCTAAAGCTAATAAATCATAAGAGGCGAACATACCTATATTAGGTAAGATTGGCGCATCATTTTCAGCATGACAGTCGCAGTTTGGAGAAACATCTACAACAAGAGAAATGTGGAATGTTGGACGTCCATCTACTACAGCTTTAGTGTATTCAGCCATACGACAGTTTAGATTTTCAACTGCTGTGTAATTTTCAAATGCGATTGCATCAAAGTTACATGCACCGATACAACGACCACATCCTGCGCAAGTATCTGGATTTATGCTCATTTTTTTAGTTTCTTTATTGAAAACTAATCCATTATTAGCGCATTCTTTTTGACATTTCTTACATCCACGACATTTTGATTCTGATATAGTTGGCGTTCCATCATTGTGTTGTTCTTTTTTGCCTGCACGAGAACCACATCCCATACCTATATTTTTTAATGCTCCACCAAATCCAGTTGATTCATGACCTTTAAAGTGATTCATACTTATAAATATATCTGCATCTGCTATAGATTGACCAATTTTAGCTTCTTTAACATATTCTCCACCTTCAACTGGTATAATTGCTTCATCAGTTCCCTTAAGACCATCAGCTATTATAACATGACATCCTGTAGCAAATGGATTATATCCATTTTCATAAGCTGCATCCATATGCTCTATTGCGTTTTTTCTTCTTCCTACATAAAGAGTGTTACAATCTGTTAAAAATGGCTTTCCTTTTTTAGACTTTATTAAATCTACTATTACTTTAGAATAATTTGGTCTTAAATATGCTAAGTTTCCTGGTTCTCCAAAATGAATTTTATTTGCTACAAATTTTTCATTAAAATCAATATTTTCTATCCCTGCTTTTTTAACTAATCTGTCTAACTTTTGTAGTAATGTCATATTAGAATTAGTTCTTAAATTAGTAAAGTACACCTTAGATTTATTCATCTCTATTTCCTCCTATTGTATCACTTCTATATTATTATAGTATAAAAAATTATATATAACTATTT
>OLVP01002057.1_pt1 | contig 10344 bp, 14 predicted proteins | sample 1673281 | NCBI WGS metagenome assembly OLVP01 (sample SAMEA3178940, study PRJEB25190) | human gut metagenome | biome: human gut; feature: human-associated habitat; material: faeces | place: Austria | collected 2013
GTAGGTCAGTGCTATTGATTATTGCATCAGTATTATTTGCACCAAGTCATATTGTGATTTCATATAAAAATGTAAAATGATATTTACAAATTCAAGTTTGTTAAATTGGAAAATTAGAATTTGATGAAATAAAGAAATTGTAGGAGGAATATATATGGTTGGAAGAATTTATCACGTTGGATTAACCGTTTCTGATTTGGATCGCTCGATTGCTTTCTACAGAGATATTCTTGGGCTTAAATTTCAGGGTGAAATCTTTATGGAAGGCGAAGAGACAGATAAAATGTTCCGTAAGGAAAATTGTAAAGCAAGGGTTGCATATTTGAATGGTTCGAAGGTTCTTGAAGCACCACCGATTGAATTGATTCAGTTTGTAGACAGCAAAATCCATAAAGAACAATCAGACTTGTTTACGACATCTATCTCAGAAGTATGCTTTTACACGGATGACATTGATTCTGTTTACAAAACCCTTATCGAAAATCATGTGGAGTGCTTGTCTGAACCGCAGTATTTCGATTTCAGGGCAGATGGATTTGGGGAAAGCAGAGCGTTTTATTTCAGAGACCCGGATGGAATCATTCTTGAGATGATGCAACCATTATAAAATAATAAATTCTTGTAGATAAGGAGACGGGAGTTAATTACCTTTGTTGGAAGTCCGGATATGGAGCTGGTGTTGCACCTCTCCTGGACTCTGAAGGAAAAGTTATAGTTACAAAGTAAAATCCAGTTTAATGAAGAAAACAAAAATCATTCATGTCCTTTGTTAAATAGTTTTTGAATGTTTTCAGGAAGTTTATCAGGCAACAGGGCATTTATAGTATCTTCGTTACCATCTTTCTGTGCAGTTTCGTAATACCGGCACTTGAATTTTAAGAGGGAGAGAGTCTTTTGAAGTTCCTGGATTGCAGTTTCAACAGCTGATTTTCTGGCTTCAAATAATTCTTCCCTTTTTTCATAGCTGGAGCTGCCTTCAGATACCCAGATAAAAAAATTGCTTTATATCTTTGATCTCAAGACCAGATTTCTTCTTAAAAGATTATAGTGAGAATGATAAAAGTGCATTTGAAAAAGCCTACAATGGTCTGCAAGGCTGGGGAGACTGTCTTGAAAAGACTTCCTTAAAAGGCATGGTTGGTGGTGGAATTGATGCTGCAAATACAACTGCTGGTCATATGGATGTGATGAAGAAATCATATGAACTTGGAAAGAAATTATAATTTGTTGTTTTTCGCTACAAGAAAATCTATAACTTCCAGCTTGCAGGGATGATAATCTGAGATACACTCATCAATGCATCACCTAAAGCCGCGGCAACCAGTAAAGCGTTATGTGTCTGACCAATAAAAAAGGTATCGGCGAGATTATATACAAGTACCATTAGCATAGCTGCCATAGCAGGCAGTGCATTTTTCATTACCGCTTTGGGAACCGGCATACTGCTGAATACCTCCAGGTTTTTATTATTTTCCATGAAAATGTTTCCTCCTTGTTAAACATATTTTTACTGTCAGGTGCAGTATGCCATGTTCAGATTGAGTGGTTAAAAAATAAAGCACCTGAATCACCAGAGGATTTGCACCGGAGACAATAGTTACAGCTGTTTTGTTTAGCATGGTAGGATTTTTTAATGGATACGAAAAGACAGTCTGGGTAATGATTCAGGGATTAATTCAGACGCTACTTGTGAGATTACCTCTTGCGTACGTTATGAGCATACAGCTTAATGCAAGCCTTACAAAAATAGGAATGGCAGCTCCTGTAGCAACCTGTTTTGGAATTGTTCTAAATGTTATTTTCTATTTTGTATTTATGAAAAAAATGCACCTGGAATCCAAACGTAAAACAAACGAAAAAGAAAAATACGTCTGAAATTCAAATGCAAAACAAACGAAAAAGAAAAATACGTCTGAAATTCAAACACAAATCAAACGAAAAAACAAAAAACGCAAAAAAAACAAACGAAAATCAAACGTAAAAAAATACGTTTGATTTTTTGCTTTTAAAAGTATATAATATGACAAGACAAAGAGAAAGTAGGGTTGTTATGAGAGAAACAAGAAATTTAGAATATAAAAGACAAATAACAAATACATTTTTAAAAACTGTTTCTGCGTATGCAAATTATGGTAAAGGGGAAATACGTTTTGGAGTAGATGATGATGGTGTAGAAATTGGAGTACAAAACCCTGTTCAGGTTTGTATGGATATAGAAAATAAAATCAATGATAATATTGTACCTGTGCCGGATTATAGATTAAATATAATTGGAAACACATCAGTGGTAGTATTAACTGTTGAAGAGGGTGCAAATAAACCATATTTTTACAAGTCAAAAGCATATAAAAGAAATGATTCCGCAACAATAGAAGTAGATAGACTGGAGCTAACAAGGTTAATACTGGAGGGAGAAAATACTTCTTTTGAGGAGATTAAATCAGAAGAGCAGGAATTAAAGTTTACAAATTTAGAGAACAAAATATGTAAAGAATTAAATATTGAGAAAATATCATTAGATATATTAAAAACATTGGAATTATATAACGAGAAAAATGGATACAATAATGCGGCAGCACTGTTGGCAGATAAGAATCAATTTCCGGGAATTGATGTTATTCGTTTTGGAAAAAACATCAATATAATATTAGAAAGAGAAACCTTTGTTAATGAGTCGGTATTAAGCCAATATGATAAAATATTAGTGATGTTTCGCAAGAATTACCAATATGAAGAAATAGAAGGTGCTGTACGCATACAAAAGGAGTTGATTCCGGAAGAAGCATTCAGAGAAGCTATAGCAAACGCATTAGCACACAGAACATGGGATGTAAAGGCTAATATCAATGTTGCAATGTATGAGGATAGAATAGAAATTGCGTCTCCAGGTGGGTTACCAAGGGGAATTTCTGAGGAAGAGTATAGGAATGGTGGAATATCCATACCAAGGAATTATATTTTATGTAATGTATTTTTGAGATTGCATATGATAGAACGTTTTGGGACAGGAATAAAAAGGATAAATGAATTTTATAAAAATAATGCTTTGAAACCACAATATTTAATAACTGAAAATATGATAAAAATAAGTCTTCCAATTGTTAATGGAAATAAATTAGAAGGTAATGAATTATTGATATATAATTTGCTTGAATTAAAATCTATGTCCAGTTCAGAGATTATTAAGGAAACCGGATGGAAAAAATCAAAGACAATATCTATTTTGAATAAACTTGTAAGTAATGGTTATATTGCTAAAACAGGTAATGGAAGAGGAACAAAGTATCAAAGATAGAAATTTGTTTGACTTTTTTAAAAATCAGAAATATAATATCGTATTGAACGAGTAGCAGACTAGCGTAAATCCAGTTTTTGCTACTCTTTTTTTGTTTTAAAATATATATAATGTAATTAAAAGTGTGTAGCCTATCAGCGTAAGTCCAGCTTATGAAAAAGGCACACACTTTTTTTACGGAAAAAAGGAGGGTTAAATTAAGATGGCTACAGGTAATAAAATGAAAGAAATGCCGGTAAATAAGCTTATGGTTGAAATGGGAATACCAATGATTTTGTCTATGGCATTGCAGGCAGTCTATAATATTGTGGATAGTGCCTTTGTTGGAAATATGAAAGAGGGAAGTGAAGCAGCATTAAATGCACTTACACTGGTATTTCCGGTTCAGATGTTAATGGTGGCAATTGGAATTGGAACAGGTGTGGGAACCAATGCACTGCTCGCTAGAACCTTGGGACAGGGTAACAACAAAAAAGCCGCAAAGGTTACAGGCAACAGGACGTTCTCTCTATTCTACCATTGGTCAGATTGTAGGTGCTGTGGTAAATATTATCTTAGATCCCATTATGATATATGGTATAGGGCCTGTTCCTAAAATGGGGGTAGAGGGAGCTACATATGCAACTATAATCGGACAGATAGCGTCAGCAGCTTTGTTATCTACTTTCCATATAAAACTAAATAAAGAGTTTGAACATGGTGTAAAGTATATGAAACCGGAGAGAAGAATTATAAAGGAAATATACGCAATCGGACTTCCGGCAATTATTGCGCAGGCACTTATGTCTATTATGGTTTATGTGATGAATCTGATTTTGAAGTTCAGTCCTTCGGCACAGACTGCGTATGGTCTGTTCTATAAAGTGCAGCAGTTCGTGTTGTTCCTTGCATTTGGACTACGAGATGCAATTACGCCGATTATAGCTTTTGCCTATGGAATGGGAAATAAAAAGCGAATCAAGGCGGGAATAAAATACGGCCTTATATATACGGGAATCATGATGATTTTAGGAGTCCTTATTACGGAAATATTTCCGGGGGCGTTTGCAACATTGTTTAATGCAGGACAGTCAAGGGAGTATTTTATCAGTGCAATGAGGATTATTTCAATTAGCTTTATTTTTGCCGGAATCAACATAGCATATCAGGGAATTTATCAGGCATTAGAGGGCGGTATAGCATCCCTTGTAATTTCTCTGCTTAGACAACTGGTTATTATATTACCTCTGGCAGGAATTTTTTCTGTTGCCGTAAGAAATGGTCATATGGGAGTTTCGCTGATTTGGTGGGCGTTCCCAATAACAGAGATTATAGCCTGTCTGGTGGGATATGCATTTTTGAAAAGGATAGAAAAGAGGGAAGTGGAAAGTTTAAGTTAAGATTTGTAAGAATACATTGGTTTAAAGAAGAAATACTATATAAATAGGGATTTTATATCCTAAATATTGATTTATCTCCTAAAAAGCAATAAAATTTAGTATATAAATTGCAAATTAGGAGATATATTTTGAGAATATTTGATTATTCATCATTGAAAGAAAAAACATGGGATTGTGAGATAATTTCGCTTGTTGCCCAAATCCATGAATATAAAGGCAGGCAGGAAGTATATCTCAAGCAAAAGCCGGAGGCATTAGATAAGCTTATAGAGATAGCAAAACGACAGAGCACAGAGGCATCTAATGCAATTGAGGGAATAAGAACCACAAGTACCAGATTGAAGCAGTTATGTGAGAAAAAGACAACACCGAAAAATCGGGATGAGGAAGAAATTTTAGGGTACAGAGATGTTCTGAATACTATTCATGAAAATTATGAATATATTCCAATAAGAACAAACTATATTCTACAGTTGCATCGGGATTTATATAAATATACGGGAAAAAGTATTGGTGGTCATTTTAAGGTGTCGCAAAATGTAATTGCTGATACTAATGAAGACGGAAAAGAATATGTGCTTTTCACCTCCCTTGAACCATATGAAACTCCATCAGCAATAGACTCCATTTGTGAGAATTATAACAGAATGATTGAGAGTGAAGATGTGGATTCTATACTGCTTATTCCTATTTTTATACATGATTTTCTGTGTATACACCCATTTAGCGATGGAAATGGAAGAATGAGTCGTTTACTTACAGCGCTGCTTTTATATAAAAGTGGGTATGTTGTGGGCAAATACATTTCTATTGAAAATAAGATTACCGGATACGTAATTAAATATTCTACTAATAAAAAAATGAAAAAGAGGGTAAAAACAAAAGTAATAAAGAATCCCAAAACGGGTTTAATTACGATTAATAAGTTATTATCTAAGAGAAGATACTACGTTAAAATTGCAACTTATAAATTAATTAAAGGTAAGAAATATTACTCGAATTATTCAAAAGTGAAAAAGGTAAAAACAAAATAAATATTCATATGAATATGCATATAGAGAGTTGGATTTATGATAAAGCGAAAAAAATATATATTATTATGGATGATACTTATTTTTCAGTGTATTGTTTTTATAGGATGCGATTCACAATATGGAGAAAAAGAGGCATTTATTATTAACAATACAAATAAATTTGAAGAAAAGTGTAAATCACAGTTTGGAGAAAATACTGTATTGTTTGATATAAAAGCCGGGAGCACAGGTAATGGTGACTTAATACAGCAAAATCGTAAGGTAAGTGAATATCTATTCGGAAAGGTAAGAGATTCAGATAATAATATTAGAAATGTACAGTATGATACAAAAACTGACAAATTGTATAGTGATGAAAAAGAAAGATTAGTCAATGACGCCATGGAAAAGATAGAGCAGATGGGAGTTGCATCAATTTACAATGCTGATATATATGCTCAAAATAAAAATAGTGGTTTAGTAGGCTATTTTGAAAATGGAAACAGTCTCAAATTTGAAGACATACCCAAAAACGATAATCTTGAACATTATTTATACGATTACGATATTATTGCGATATTTTTTACGGACAAGTTTAATCAGAATATCACAAATGAAAGCATTATAAAAAAATTATTTGAGAATAATGTCGGGAAATACAATATTTTGATAACAATTGCAGAATATAAGGATAAAAGTGATAAGGCAGAAAAAAATATGCGTTTAGAAAATTGGCTAGGTCTTATAAATGAAATCAAAAATAGTGAAAGAGCAAATAAACAAACTGATTGGGATTGGTATTTTGCTGGTGACGATTTTGCGGTATTAAATAAAATAACCATTTATGATAATGCATTAAATGAAAATAAAAAAGAATATAGATGCAATAAAATAACAGGTAGAGAGGGTACAAGATAGTTATGATGAAAATAAGTAAAAAAGTGGCAATAATTTTTGCTTTATTAATACTAGGTGTAATAATAGTCGGAATTATAATCTGGCATAATAATTGTGAAGGAAAAGCAAATGTGTATGTTAGCAATTGGAATGGAAAAGATAACAGATATGCAATTTGTCAGACAAATGATGAAAAACGAATCAAAACAAACTATGGTGAATGTTGGACAAGATTTTATTCAACCAAAAGTCTGGATGATTTTGAAAAAGAAAATCCCAAAGATTTTATAGGAAATTACGATTATTACACAGATAATTATAAAAATGAAGCAAAATTGTTTTACAATGATAATAATTATTATGTAATTTATAAATCAGAAAAAGACAATGTTTATTGTGCAGATTGTTGTTGTAGTGTCATAAATGATGCAGTGAGAAATGATATTTACATACCTACGCCTGCAAGCGTGAATTTAAGTAAAGAGATATCAGAATTATATGATAACGATAAAGATTCACTGGTGGGATTTATGTTTGACAATGTATCCTTTGATGATGCTGTTAAGTTCTACAGCAGAATGTCAGAAGAATATGTGACTATTGACAAGAACGATAAGAAGATAACGGTTTCAGGTTTTTATAATAAGGATAAGAAAATTCTTGATAAAATTTTTACCATGGACTGGAATAATCGTACATATTCATACACGGACATGGAGGGGAAAAACATTATTTATGATGAAAAGGGCTATCATGAACAGTAATAAGTCTTTTCATTATCACAAAATTTGAAGGAAGAGCAAAGGGTGGAATTGGGAGAAAGTATACTTCCAAAAATCATCCTTTGCTTTTGTGATTCTAATTACATTGACCAAAATAATTTTATAATATATGTAATATTATGCTACGACACACATTAGCATGTATATTTATTGGTAAAAACCTTATGAATAAGGCGAAAAAGGAAGATTATGCTAAACTGAAAAGTGGCATAATTAAGTTTTCAAGAGAAGATTTAACTAAACACTTTAATAAATATATTCAGGAGATTATAATTAAAAAGTGGGATGGCAACAGAAAATTAGAGGAATACTTAAAGGGAGACATAAACGATTTCGTTGTCGATTTGAAGAACGGAGCAGAGCATAATTGTCTTGAAAAAGTAGTGGTTTTATAAAAGCGATAGGTAAAGGATGGATAAGATGGTTAGAAAACATATAATTTTTTATGGAAGAGTTCAGGGAGTAGGTTTTAGATATTATTCAGTATATAAGGCAAGAGCTTTAGGTCTTACGGGATGGGTTAGAAATCTTTATGATGGAACAGTTGAAATGGAAGTACAGGGGAAAGAGAGCGAGATAGACCAGTTAATAATTTTTTTGCAAAATCAGCGATTTATTCTCATAGAGGATATGAAAGTGAAAAGATTGCCTGTAGTTGATGAAAGAGATTTTTATGAAAAATAAGAGAAAAAGCATAATTACTATCAAAAATAAAGCATAAAAACAGATTTAATAGTTTGTTTACAAAAAAACAACAAAAAATTTACAAAAAATATTGTTCCGAAATGAATTTTCATACGTTGTTAATTATAAGAGGATGATAATTAAGAACGGAGGTATTTTATGAAAAAATTTATTAAGGGGAATTGTATGAAAAGGGCAGTATCATTAGTGTTGATTGTAGCTTTATCATTAAGTGTTGCAGAATCAATAGGAAGTACAAAAGTGGTGTATGCAGAGGAAAGCAATTTAGCTACAAGTCAGCCGGAAAATACTGACACTTATGTAGAAAATGTAGAACCCGTCAAGCCGGTTATTACCTTAAAGAGAAAAAATAAGAAGGTTACGGTTAATATAAAAAACTGGCAGGAAAATACCGGATATCAGGTTTACGTGAAAAAAAGGGGTAAATACAAACAGATTAAGACAATTAAAAAAAATAAATATTCCTTTAAATTTGATAAAAGCAAATTATGCAGGGTAAAAGTAAGGGCAGCGAAAAAAGTAAATGGCAAAACCGTATTTAGTGACTTTGCCAAGAAAACATTAGATTATGGATTGACTAATGCTGACAACTGGTCTGATGCATATAAGGTTATGCATAAATACCTGAAAAACAATAACCAATATATGGGGCGAAAAGGAATAAGATGTTTTTATTTATTGGAACTTAAAGGGGAATGTTTTATTAAGGTGAGGGATTATGATGAACCTGGTATGGGTAATGGTAATCTGTATCGGCTAGAGTACATAAGAAAAACAGTAAATCATAACACGAAGGTTCATCGAAGCTATAATGTAAAATTCGAGATGAGATGCGATTATGAAGTATTTGCCTTGTACGGAAAAATGCTTATCATGAAAAATGGGAAAATGATTTTAAAGATTAAATCCGGAAAGCTTATAAATAAAAAACTGAAGATACGAAAAAGATATAGAATAGTATTGAAGGAGTTAGATGAAAACAGCAAGCTATTCTATTAATTAGCTGGCAAGAGAGAGCAAATTCATATGGTGATGTAGGGAGGGCATTACGGTACAAGTGAGTTGAATAGGAGGATTAGTTTTATGAAAAAAAGAATATTAAAGACAATACTAGTATTATTGCTTACACTCTCAACATTGTTGGACAATGTGCAGCCAATTAATGCGGTAGAAAACAACCAGAACACAAGTCAGCCGGAAAATACTGACACTTACGCAGAAAATGTACAACCTGTCAAGCCGGTTATTACCTTAAAGAGAAACAAGAAGAAGGTTATAGTTACTATAAAAAACTGGCAGAAGAATACCAAATATCAGATTTATGTGAAGAAAAGAGGAAAGTACAAACGAATTAAGACAATCAGAAAAAATAAATATTCCTTTAAATTTGATAGAAGCAAAGTGTGTAGAGTCAAGGTAAGGGTAGCAAAAAATATAGATGGAAAAACTATATTTAGTGATTATTCCAGAAAAACGATAGAATCAGGATTAAACTGTGTCAAGAAAGGTGCAGCTGCGCAAAAGATTCTACATAAGTATTTAAAAAACAATCGTCAGTATATGGGAAGTAGGGGAACAAGAAAGTATTATTTATTTGAACATAGAGACTATTGTTGGATTAATGTTAAGGACAATGATGAGACACATGTAGGTAGTGCATATCGTTTGGTGTATTTAAAAAAAGTAACTAATCATAATTCGAATGTTTGCCAAAGGTATAATGTTAAGTTTGTAATGTGGGGAGATGCGGCATCATATGGTTTGTACGGTAAAATTTATATAATGAAAGATGGAAAAATAGTTTTTAAACTTAAATCGGGTGCGTTAGTGGGTAAAAAATTGAGAATAAGAAAAAGGTATAAGATAGTATTAAAAGAACTGGAAGAAAGTGACAAGACAGTCATAGGTTTTTAACAGGGGGGGTAGTCAGATGAAAAAGAAAATATCAAAAAAATTAAAAGAACTATTAGTTTTGTTACTTACAATTACGATTTTAACAAATAGTGCCGAGTTAATTAATGCGGAAGAAAGCAATTTAGCTACAAGGCAGCCGGAAAACACTGACACTTATGCAGAAAATGTAGAACCCGTCAAGCCGGTTATTACCTTAAAGAGAAACAATAAGAAGGTTACAGTTACCATAAAAAACTGGCAGGAAAATACCAGATATCAGGTTTACGTGAAGAAAAGGGGTAAATACAAACAGATTAAGACAATAAAAAAAAATAAATATTCCTTTAAATTTGATAAAAGCAAATTATGCAGGGTAAAAG
>OLVP01002068.1_pt1 | contig 10299 bp, 18 predicted proteins | sample 1673281 | NCBI WGS metagenome assembly OLVP01 (sample SAMEA3178940, study PRJEB25190) | human gut metagenome | biome: human gut; feature: human-associated habitat; material: faeces | place: Austria | collected 2013
TAAGTATGGAATTTAAAGAATTTAGAAATATGATTTCTGATCATTTTAAAACAATGACAAAAGATGTTGATAGGTTGTTTGAAGTTGGTGTAGATAAGGATGAAATGTGGAATACATATCTTGATAGTTTTCCGTCAGGAACAAATGAGATTTACAGGAAAAGAAGGGAATATGATTGTAGTTGTTGTAGACAGTTTATCAAGCAAATTGGTAATGCTGTAGTAGTTAAAGACAATAAGCTGGAGACAATTTGGGATTTAGACATTCATGATAATAAATTTGAAACTGTTGCAAAAGCTATGTCTGATTTTATAAGAAGGCACTGTGTGACAGACGTGTATGTAAGCAAATTCAAAAAAATTGGAACAGAGTCCAACTATGAACAGTATGAAGACGGAACAATGAAAAAGTGGGAACATTTTCAAATTATTTTAGACGATAAATTTGTGGACAAAACTACTCGATCAATTGGTGATATTAAAGGCGGATTTAGAGACACGAAAAATGTATTTAAAAGGTCTCTTGATGAAATTTCTATGGATGCGTTAGAGACAGTGCTTGAGCTTATCAATTCCAACACTCTATACAAAGGAGAAGAGTGGAAGTCTATCCTGATGGAATTTAAGAGATATAAGAAAGAATATGAAAAATTAAATTCTGATGAGGATCGCGATTTATATGCATGGGAGAATTCTGTAAAAGCAGGTATTGCAATTGGACGAATTAGAAATCACAGTATCGGAACACTTCTTGTGAATGTAAGTAATGACATGGATCTTGATACAGCAGTAAAAAAATATGAACAGATTGTAGCACCGGCAAATTATAAAAGACCTAAAGCAATTTTTACGAAAAAAATGTTAGAAGATGCAAAGAAGACAATTTCTGAATTAGGATATATGGATTCTCTCAATAGAAGATTTGCAACTTTGGATGATATTACGGTGAATAATATTTTGTTCTCAAATAAAGATGCAGCGAAACGAATTTCAGATTCATCTGACATCTTTGGAGAATTAGAAAAACAGGTTGTAGTTAATCCAAGAAAATTTTCAAGAGTAGAAGAAATTTCTGCAAATGATTTCATTAAAAATGTCTTACCATCAGCGAAAGAAGTAGAAGTGCTAGTGGAAAACAAGCATTCGAATAATTTTGTTTCTCTAATTGCTCCTTGCAACAAAGATTCTAAATCAATGTTTAAATGGAACAATGGATTGAGTTGGGCTTATTCAGGCAATATTACGGATTCTGACATGAAGCAGAATGTAAAAGCTGCAGGTGGAAATGTGGATGGTGTTCTTAGATTCTCTATCCAATGGAATGAAGATGGAAGAGACAATTGTGATTTAGATGCACATTGTATTGAACCAAACGGAAATGAAATTTATTTCAGTAATTGTAGAAAACCATCAATGTCATATATGACAGGTCAACTTGATGTAGACATTATTCATCCAAATGGCAAGGTTGCTGTGGAAAATATTACATGGTCAGATAAATCAAAAATGAAACCAGGTGTTTACAAATTTTTTGTAAATCAGTATTCAGGAAGTGCTAGAAATGGATTTAGAGCAGAGATTGAATTCAATGGAGAAATTTATTCTTTTGATTATAGCAATTCAATGAGAACGGGACAAGATGTTTATGTAGCTGATGTAATTTTGGATACTAATGGGGAATTTACAATCAAGGAAAAAATTTCCGGGAACTCTAAAGTCTCAAGTAGAACAGTTTGGGGAATTTCAACAAATGAGTTTACGCCGGTATCGGTAGTTTGTTATAGCCCAAATTATTTTGACGAACAGGACGGTATTGGTCATAGACATTTGTTCTTTATGTTGAACGGATGTAAAAATGATGAAGAACCAAATGGATACTATAATGAATTCTTAAAGAGTGAATTAGAAAAGCATAAAAGAGTATTTGAAGCTCTAGGATCAAAATGCCATGTAGAAGATTCTGAGGATCAGCTTTCTGGAATTGGTTTTAGCATGACAAAAAGAGCAGAGCTGGTTGTAAAAGTAAAAGGTGCAACAGAGAGAATTTTAAAAATTAAGTTTTAATCAAGAAGGAGAAAGTAATATGAGTACGAACATGTTTGAAATTGCTACTAGAAACAAATTTAGATTTCCATTTAAAGGTGTGATTTCTACCGAAGATTTATGGGATTTAAGTGTAGAGAGTCTTGACAATGTGTTCAAGACGCTTAACTCTGAGATGAAGAAAACAAAAGAAGAAAGTCTTTTGAGTACAAAGAGCAAGGACGATGAAGTGCTTGAACTAAAAATTGAAATTGTTAAACATATTGTTACGGTAAAACAGGAAGAAAAGGAAGCAAGAGAAAGGAAATTCTTGGATAGAGAACGTAATCAGAAAATTATGTCTATTATTGCTGCGAAGCAGGATGAACAGTTACATAATATGTCTGCAGAAATTGCTTGTAGAATAAGTGAATAATAAAACAGACACTCATCTCCGCGACCAAACTTTGATGGGTGTCTGAAAACACAATACATTGGACAATTAGGAATCCAACGCAACTAATATATTACATATCTTTACATGTTTAGTCAAGCATGGATTCCAAATTTACAAAATTAAATATAGGTGGGAGTGATTATTATCGGAGAGTACAAGCCAATTAATTTTACATATTATAATCCGAGAACCAGCATTTTTAAATCTGGGAAAAGTGACAGAGAACGTATTTCTGTTTATAAGTGTAATAATTGCGAAAATTGCGATGCTTATAAGCGCAAATGTTGTGTGATGCTGAATGGATTATGGTGGCATAAGTGTCCTTACGGCACAATTGAAAAGAAAGAAGGCTTTACAAAAGCAGCACGTAAATGCGGATATTTAGTAAGTGAATATAAGGAAAAATACGGAGATGTTGAATATGCGTTAAAACCATTAAATTTTGTATGCGAAATTGGAGATTATGTTTATCTTGGATTGCCACATCTTAATGGATATAATAATCCGATTCGAAATAGTGATTTCTTTGTAGATGATGACATGATTAAAAAAGATGATTTTACACCTGAATTCGTTGTAGAGCTTATTAAATATAAACCATATGCGCTCATGGGTGGAGTAATTTCTTCTTATCAGAAAGAATATGTTCCAAAGTTTTGTGATCAACTAAAAAGACTTATGCCTGACATATATAGAAAAGTATGTGAAATCTATCCGGAAATTGAACAGATAGTGGAGAATATTGATTATATAGGAAAGAGAGCAAAATTGATTACACTTCTTCCTGGAGAAGTTAAATTATCGACAGATGTTCTTGAATGGGATGGTGAATTATTACACGGAAAAGGTAAACAAATTTCATTTTGGAAACTAGGTGATGAAGAAGTATTCATCATCCCAAATGAAAATACAGTAGTAACAATTTGTGATAATTCGACAGTGACTGAAGAAACAGAATTTGAAGAATAAGAAGGAGAACAAGATGAAATGTCATAAATGTGGAAATACGAAAATAAAGGAAGAAGATAATTTTTGTATTGCATGTGGAGCAAAACTAAAAAAGACATGCAAATGCTGGGTATTAAAAAAAGACAACTACGATTGTGGGAAAAATAGCTGTCCAGGATACAAAATATTAATGAAAAGAGGTGCGGTAAATGAAATATAAAGTTGGTGATAAAGTTAAAATACGTACAGACCTAAGAACAGATACTAAATATGGTACGACTCAGGTCGTTGACGAAATGTGTACTTTATGCGGACAAGTTGTAACAATTAAAGAAATATATGCTAAAGATCAAAGTTATTTTATAGAAGAAGATAATGGCTGGTTTTGGACTGATGAAATGTTTGAAGGTCTTATAAAGACAACTAAACAACTAGGAAAAATTATTTTTGCAGAATATGGAATTTTAAAGGATTATTCAAAACAAATTGGGTTACAACTTGGCTTTTCTTTCGGATGTAAAATGGTCGAAGACGGAGGAAAATATACAGTATTTATTAATTATGAAAATGACGAAAATATAGACCAAAAAAGCATAATTGCAGACTCGGTGAGAAATGTGCATCAGATTTTGAAAGACGCAAAAGTGAATTACGTATCAGAACTTATTAACAAGCCGGTTGAAGTAACTATGGAAGATAATACGTTTAAAGATTTCAGGATTCTTACCGAAGTGTTATAAAGAGGAACTGTATATGACAAAAGAAGCGTATAAAAAAGTAACACAACTAAACGATGATATTTGGTTGATTAATTATCACTTAAGAAAAGCAAAAGAAGACAAAACATGGATTACAATTTCAACACCATTTAGAAAAGATGAAGTTCTTTCTTCAAGATTCCAAAGAGAATTAATTGAGTGGTTAGAGAAAAAGATGATTGAGTATCAGAAAGAATTTGATGAGTTATAAGATACGAGGTGTGAAATAAGTGGAAGATAAAAATGATGAGTATTTGCTAGAAATATAAAACATTACAAATGTGAATGCGGCAATTATCTTGTTGGTTCTATAAATATTGGCGGTCATGAAGAAGATAAAAATTTCATTGAATATTGCAAAGAAGTTATTGAATACTACAACAAAGATGGTTGTCTTTATGATTCATATCTACAAGACAAAATAGATCTTTTTACAAAAGCAAAACAGGTATATGAGGAGAGGAAAGATAAATGGATAAGTTGTCAAATGAAATGAAAACTGGATTTCAATTAAAAAGGTTGGGCTTCCAGAATTAGAAGAAGTTACAACAACCAATTTCAGTTCTGTATATAAAAGTAAAGAAGTTCTAATTCAAACCAAACGTGGTGAACGGTTTGTGGCGTATTGTAGAAAAGAAGTGTATGGGAGCAAGAAATGGGAAGATCAAATCTGTTGGTTTACGCATGGAACCGGCGGTAGAAAAATGAAAGTAATGAGTAAGGTTATTGCATGGGTGGAATTACCGGAAAAGTATGAAGGAGAATAATAACATGAAAGAAATGCGAATTATCGTAGCAGGTGGTAGAGATTTCGACGATTATGAGTTATTAAAACATACACTGAAGAAATACCTTGAGGAACTTGACATAGTAGATTTGAGTCAGATCGTTATTATATCCGGTGCTGCTAGAGGAGCTGATACATTAGGAGAGCATTTTGCATATGATTATGAGATTGCTGTTCGTAGATTTCCTGCTAAATGGGATGAGCTTGGCAAACGCGCTGGTTGGGTACGAAACGCAGAGATGGCAAAGTATGCTGCAGAAAAACATGGAGTGTTATTTGCTTTTTGGGACGGAAAATCAAGAGGAACGAAGAATATGATCGATTTGGCTAATAGATATGGTTTAGAGGTACATGTTGTAGATTATTGAGGTGTATAGTATATGAATTCAAAAGATTGTATTAGGTGTAAGTATTATAAAAATTATTACAAATCAAGTGAATGTTATTGTGAAAAAGGATATTGTGTTAAGAAAAATAAAAGTACAAAAAAGAGTTTCGCGAAGAGAAAAGGCTTTATTTGAGTTATAACTTTACAAGAGAATAACACTATACAGATAAAGTAGAAAATCAGAAAGGATAAAAGAATAGGAAGCTACTAAGGATTAGGATTGTTTGAAAATATGTGAAAAGGGGGATAAAAATTGAAGTTAACATATATAGAATTTGTATTCGAAAATTGTGACTCAATAAAAATAGAAGGCAAATATATAGGCGATTTTTTAGTTGATAATTTGACAACTTCTATAAAAAGAATTGCGTGTAATTCAATAGAAAAGATGGACGTAGCAAACACTGTGGCAATCGAAATACATAAAGATGCAAATAAAGAAAGATATTCATTCGGACAAAGTAATATTGAATATTTTAAAGAGATGACTTTTGATAGATTAAAATCGTATGAAGATATAACAAGTATTCAATTTGAATTAGAAGAGGATTATGTAGAAGAAGGGCAGTCTCCTCGTAGAGAATATTATGATTATTATGTTGGCTGGACAGGTGATAACGAATATGTAAACGAAGCTCAGAAAACATATCTGAGTAAAAGTGGTAATTTGTATGTTGTAATTGCAGATAAGAAAAATATTGAAGACTTCTTTTGTTTAGAAGATATCGAAAATGAAGAGTATGTAGATCTTCATTTTGATATGCTCGATGTTGGAGATGAGTATGGTAATTCAGATAGATGCAAGATCGAGAAAGATAATTAATAGGATAAAATAGTAATAAAGATTAAAATGTCTGTTTCAACCGGAGATAAAGAATGAAAATAAATGAATGTTATTGTCCAGTAAGAGTTGTTGATAATAGTGATTACATTGTAAAAATCGTAGAAGATCCAGCAATATGTGAAAAGTGTGGTCATATAGTTCACATTTTTAAAGATTATGATTTGCAAACTGATCAAGAGATTATTTTAACAGAATGTTCTAATTGTAAAAGCAAACATATAGCTAGAAGGGAATATGGATTTTGGTGGTTTTATTTTTCAGATCTCGATTTTAAAAGGATGTATAAAAATATTTTAGATGAGGAGTAATAAAGATTGAAAATAGAGAAGAACAAACTTGTAAAAGTACTTTGGAAAAGTGAAGAATTTGGAGATTGTTTATGTGTAGATGATATAAATGGATTGATTTTAGACACCATACAAGTATTTGGCAAAATAAACAATGCATGTAAAGAGATTTCATTTTATATTAGGAACACAAATGGGAAAACTTTTATTCATCCACAAATGTATGCTCAGGAGTATTATATACTTGCAGATAGAGTTATAAATGCAGATGTAATTGAAATTAAAGCAGAAGATTATGTTCAACATTACGCAACAATGGGAGGTTCATTTGAATTTGTTTTGAAAGATAAAATTGATAATAATTCCGACGATTTCTTAAAGGTATTTTGAAGGAGAGTATATATATGAATAATTTCGAAGATATTTTTGGAGACTATTTTGATGCGTATATTGATGCGTATAAAAGTACACAAAAATACAAAGATGATTTTAAGATGGAAATCATGCTTCGTCGTCAGGAGTTTGAAAAGAACTTAGATGATATGTGGCTCAATTATAGCAGAGGGATGGTTGTACAATTGGTTAATTATAATAAGCAGCTTGATACCATTAAAAGCTGCGGTTTAAAAGTGTTAAGGAATTCATCGGGGAAACATAAGATCATTGTTCCGAAATAAAATACAATTTTCAAATAGTATGTTGAGGTAATTTTTGTTTTGAAAAAGATAGAGAAAAATATTGTTAGTTCTAAGGTGTTTTACGAGCTATCAGAAGAAGAACTTGATGAAATGAAAGCGGAATCAAGAGCAGCCGGTAGAAAAGATGTTGCAGAGTATATCTTTTATGCGCTCTCAAATTATGTTTATGAATTGAATATTGGTGGGGTAAATAGTTTTATGCATGAGTTAATACCGTTTTTGAAAAGAAAATCAGATGGTATTAGAAGTCACGGTATGTATGACTTTTTTGAATGGTGTGAGAAGGAGAGAAGATGAGATTTAAAGGAAATATTATTATCACAGATCCATGTTATATCTGCAAAGAAAAGAAAGAGGTAGGAGAATATCCTAAAGCAAAAGATTATTTTTCTCATAGTAGAGAGAAATATTATCCAGATTACAGAAAAATGGATGAAAACGAAATTAAAGCGTTAGAAGAAGATACTGGTTTTCCAGAAGAGTTTTTATTAGAAGAATGGATTCATAAATCTGAACAGTATGAAGAAGAGAATAAAAGATATGAAGCAGCACTTCAGGAATATAGAAAAAATAATGTTTCTGATTGGAAACTATGCAACGAAAGATGGAAATAGAATGATTAGTTTTACAGAAAAAGAATAAAATAGAAATTCACTTTCAAATGGAGAAGAAGATGGTAGAAATTAAGATCAATAAAGTTGTCGATGCTTTAATCGAAATGAGCCAACTAATGGGTGTTGATTATAAAACAATTTGGGAAAAATATACTCATGAACTTATTACAGAACAGTTTACATGGGAAGAAGTGGAGAAGGAATTAAATGCAAGGAGCATGTAGTAATCAAATTGTAAAATGTATTATCTATACGAGTGATATGGATGTTGGGATAAATAAATTGTTAGAAATCGAAAAGGATAAAAACGAATCTGGAATTGAAACGGTATTTAAAGGCATCTCAAAATCATGTTATATCAGATCAGAAATTAGATTCAGTGACGGTGAAGAATGGATCACAGTTAATCCTAATGCCGGAGCAAGAGGATATAGATGGAGAAAAGCGTGGATTGATGCGAATAACACGACTATTTCTCAATTGTATTCGAATATTGTTCCGTGTGGAAGCGATTACCAATGGGAAGACTATAAACTTTTTAATTTGTAAGAGAATATTTAAACAGTAATTATAAAACAAAAGGAAGGACAAACGTTCACATGTGAGTAAAGCTGCGCAGCTACTATGGTGAACTAAAATTGAAAAATTATATTCCCCAAAAGGCAAGTTCGATTGAAGAGTTAATCAAAGATTGTCCCAAAAATCAAACTATTTTAGATAATCTTATTAGAGCATGGGCGATTATAAATAGTCCTAAATATAACAAAATTTTATGCAGCATCTCAGGTGGATCTGATAGCGATATCATGTTGGATATTATTTGGAGATGTGATAAAGACAACAAGGTTGATTACGTTTGGTTTGATACTGGACTTGAATATCAAGCAACAAAAGACCATTTGGAATATCTTGAGAGAAAATATAATATAAGATTTATTCGCAAAAAAGCAATTAAGCCTATTCCTATTGCTTGTAAAGAACATGGTAAACCATTCATTTCTAAAAATATTAGTGAATTTATACAAAGACTACAACGACATAATTTTCAATGGGAAGATGAATCTTTTGATGTATTAATAAAAAAATATCCTAAGTGTCAATCTGCTCTTGAATGGTGGTGCAATACTAAAGGGGAAAATTCTCAATTTAATATAAAGAATAAGAAATGGTTGAGAGAATTTATGATTAAAAATCCACCAGTATTTCAGATTTCAAACAAGTGTTGTGCTTACGCAAAAAAGAAAGTTGCGAATAAAATATTAAAAGAAAATAAATATGATTTGCATATCATAGGTGTGAGAAAATCTGAAGGTGGTGCTAGAGCAACAGCATACAAAAACTGTTTTGATGATACCGCTGGTGACTATGATAATTACAGACCAATTTTCTGGTACAGAGATCAAGATAAGATTGATTATGAAAATGCGTATGGAATTACACATAGTAAATGTTATACAGAATATGGTTTGAAAAGAACTGGATGTGCAGGATGTCCATTTGGAAGAGATTTTGAGAACGAATTAGAAGTAGTTCAAAAATATGAACCAAAACTTTACAAGGCTATTTGTAACATATTTAAGGATTCTTATGAGTATACACGACAATACAAAGAGTTTATAGAAAATATGAAAGGTTAATGATTATGGTAATTGCAAGTAACATAATGAGATATATGGAAGAGAAACGTGTAACGGTTATAGATATTGTATTAAACACATCTTTTTCAAGGTATGACATTGAAAGAATATTATCAGGAGAATTAATGATTTGTCCATGTGGATTAAAAGAAATTGCAACAGTTCTTGGTGTAAGTAAAAAGGATTTAATGAAAGGTTAATTTTAAGAGGTGAAAATTATGAGTCAATGGACACATGTGAATGCAAGTTTCCGATTAAATAGTATTGGCGAAATACCAGATGAAGAAATTATTGATATCTTTGGAAAACAAGTTGATTACAGAGGTATGAGCAATATTGAATATGATGAGAATTATGAGGTAAAAGACAAACATAAATATCTTCCAATGGGATCAGAAGGAACGTTGGAGATGAGCATATGGCATAATCCTGATAAATCATGTATGGCTTCAACAACTGTGTCAGTATTTGGTGATTTGAGAGATTATGGATGTTTTGATGAAATTGAGAAATGGTTTAATAAGTGCTGCGATAGATTTTTTGTAAGACAAGCAGTTTGTCAAGTTGAAGTTGAAGGAGTTGGAATAAAAGTGTTTCAGAATAAAGAAGGATGAAATTTAGGAGGTTAAATAATGATATGGTTGGGTTTAGGATTTGTTATTGGGGTGATTTTAATTATCCGAGTAATTTTTGACAAATACAATAGCTGGATAGAAAAAATTATAGTACCTATTTGTATCGCAATAATGTGTTTTATAATCAGTCATTTAATTTTGAGCTTGTCAAGTTGTATTATGGATGAATTTATAGAATTAGAATATAAAGTTGTTTCAGATAAAAAAATAGTTGCTTTAAAAGAT
>OLVP01002070.1_pt1 | contig 10291 bp, 10 predicted proteins | sample 1673281 | NCBI WGS metagenome assembly OLVP01 (sample SAMEA3178940, study PRJEB25190) | human gut metagenome | biome: human gut; feature: human-associated habitat; material: faeces | place: Austria | collected 2013
AAGGGGAGAAAATCAGAGGGTGGAAACCGCAGGTGTCTACCCTCTTGTGCGCCCGCGCGGCGGCAGTTCACGTACCCCGCTCAGCCGGTGCCGGAAAAGGCTGCTCTCAATACTCGCGGTAAACTGCCTTGACCACGCCCAAAATCTGGCATCCGGTGCCGTTGATCGGCGGATACGCCGGATTCTCCGGCATGAGCCATACGCCGTCCGGCGTGATGTTGAGCGTCTTGCAGGTAGCCTCATCCTCGAGCAGCGCGATCACGATGTCGCCGTTGCGCGCCTGTATATCCTGCCGGATAATGACCAGATCATCATCCATAATTCCCACGCCAATCATCGAATCGCCGCGAATACGCAGCGCGTAATACTCGCCGCCGCCCGCTGCCGGCTCGAACGGCACATAGCCGATATGCTCCTCTACCGCGAGGATCGGCATACCGGCGGTGACGCGGCCCAGAATCGGCACGCGCGGCACCATGGAAGGGCCGCTGACCGGCGTCAGCGCACGCGATTTATGCTCATTCGGCTCCAGATAACCGGCCTCCTGCAGCTTTTTCAGGTGCGCATGCACGGTGGACGGCGACCGCAGTCCCATCTCTGCACCAATCTCACGCACCGAAGGCGGATAGCCGTGTTCAAGGGAATAACTGCTTATATAATCCAGTATCTGCTGTTGTTTGGCGGAAATCTTCTTCATTTTCGGCACTCCTCGCTGTTTCCGTCGGAACATACGTTCGTAATTTTATCCTTATTATACCGCAATCCGCTGCAATAAGCAAACATTTGTTTGCATTAACCTGTACGAATTTTCCGCGTTAATCGACACTATTCTTCAATTTATCCATTTTTCTGCCGCCGTGTTGAAAAATAACGCAGTTTCATCACCGCATTGCTTGTATTTTACATGATTTTGTTATATCATATAAACAGCAAAAGTATTGATTATTGCGGGGCAGACGCATTCTGCCTTAACTCGCAGGGAGGTTTTTATATGACCATCAAGACCGATCTCGGATATATCGACATTACCAACGAGGTGCTGGCCGGCATTGCCGGTTACGCAGCATCCTCCTGCTTCGGTGTCAAAGGCATGACCATCCGCTCCATGTCGGACGGACTGGCACACCTGCTCGGACTGGAAAACCAGTCGCGCGGCGTAAAGGTCACCGAGGCTGTGGACGGCGGTGTCAACATCGACCTGCACATTGCAGTCGAGCACGGCGTGAATATTGCCACCGTCTGCCGCTCTATCATCGGCGAGGTACGCTATCATGTTGAGCGCCTGACCGGTGTGGACGTGAAGAACGTCGATATCTATGTAGAGAGCATCAAGGCGGACTGACTTCCGCCATATCGAAAGGGTCGCTATGCCCTTTTCCGCCGCGTTTGGCTTGCGGCAACACCTTTTACTTTTAGGAGAGTTAGATAAATGGCAGATCAGAAAATCAACGGTGCGCTGTACCAGTCCATGGTAATCGAGGGCGCACTCGCCATTGCAGAAAAGAAGGAACAGGCAAACGAACTGAACGTATTCCCGGTACCGGACGGCGATACCGGCACGAATATGTCCATGACGATGGGTTCCGCAATGGCTGAGATGGAAAAGCTCGCCGAGCCGACCCTCGCCAAAGCGGCGGATGCGACCGCTTCCGCGCTGCTGCGCGGCGCGCGCGGCAACTCGGGTGTTATCCTGTCGCTGCTGTTCCGCGGCATGGCGAAAAAGCTGCGCGAGACCGACGAGGCCGACGGCCACACACTCGCGCTTGCGCTGCGCGAGGGCGTAGACACCGCCTACAAGGCGGTTATGAAGCCCGCTGAGGGCACCATCCTGACCGTATCACGCGTTGCGGCACAGCACGCGGTCGAGTTGTGTCAGGCCGAGCCGACGCTCACTGCAGAGCAGGTTCTGGCAGCAATCATCGAGCAGGGCCACACCGCACTTGAGGAAACCGTTCATCAGAATCCGGTGCTCGAAAAGGCAGGCGTGGTTGACGCCGGCGGCTTCGGCTTTATCACCATCTTCGAGGGCATGCTGGACGCGCTGCGCGGCATCCACAAGGAACGTGCTGTTGCGGCAGAGCCGACCAAGTCCACCGCAGACTTCGCTGCGATCAACGACAAGGACATCACCTTCACCTACTGCACCGAGTTCATCGCATCCCGCAAGGACAAGGCACGAAATGTTGCTCGTCTGCGCTCCATTCTGAACGAGATCGGCGATTCGTTGGTTGTTGTCGAGGATGATGATATCGTCAAGGTACACGTTCACACCGACCAGCCGAACAAGGCGCTTGAGGAGGGCCTGAAATTCGGTCCGCTGCTGACCGTTAAAATCGAAAACATGCGTGAGCAGCATACCGCCAAGGTGATCGAGGGCACGGCGGACGCGCCCAAGGAGCGCGTGATCGTTCCGGCAGAGAAGAAGTTTGGCTTTGTAGCCGTTGCTGCCGGTGAGGGTCTCAAAACCCTGTTCACCGACCTCGGCGCAGACGTTGTGGTACAGGGCGGCCAGACCATGAACCCGTCCACCGATGACATTCTGCACGCTGTCGATGCCGTTCCGGCGGAAATCGTTTTCGTGCTGCCGAACAACAAGAATATCATCATGGCTGCCGAGCAGGCGGTTCATCTCTCCGAGGAGAAAAAGGTGATCGTCGTGCCGACCAAGACCATCCCGCAGGGTATTTCGGCCATGCTGGCGGTCGATCCGGAAGCCGAGCAGGACAGCGAGCTGGCGCTTGCTATGCTGGACGCGGCAAAGCACGTCCGCAGCGGTCAGGTGACTTACGCGGCCCGCGACAGCGAGTTTGACGGCAAGAAGATCAAGCAGGGTGAGTATCTGTCGCTGTGCGAGGGCAAGCTGTGCGCCAACGGCAAAGAAACCTCGGTCATCAAGAAGCTGGCGCGCGAGATGGTATCCGACGACAGCGCGTTTGCAACCGTTATCTTCGGCGAAGGCGTTACCGAGGAGCAGGCCGCTGAGGTTGAGAACCTGCTGCACAAGGAAAATAAGGAGATGGAGATCAACGTCATCGACGGCGGTCAGCCGGTTTACTACTACATCATTTCGGTAGAGTAAACCGTCCGGAAAGCATAAAAAAGCATCGAGAGAAGCTCTCTCGATGCTTTTTTCGTTAGGTTTTACTGAATAAACTCTGCCGCCATGCCGAACATCGCCTGTGCATCCAGACCGGTGTCGAAGCCGCTGATGAGGTACGTTGCGCCGTCCTGCTCCCAGAGTACGGATTGGAACATCTTATCCTCCACCTCGTCTGAGCCATAGCTGATAACGAGTTCGCCGTTCTTCTCCTGCTGCTTTTCCTCGTCGGACTTCTCGTAGTCGTCCGGTACGAAGCGGTAGTGCGCATCGCGATAGGTCAGCGTAACGCCGTTTACCTCGGTGGTCGTTGCCGGAACCGGATTCTCCATCTCGTCCTCGGTGAACACGGTGTAGCTCTTGTGCGCGGACAGATTCAGCTCCGCGCCATCCTTCGTGTAGGTTGCGTCCACCTCGCTGACTTTTTCGGTCTCGCCCATGTCATTCCGTGCGGTGGTATCCACATCAGAGCCGTAGCTGAACGTATACTCGCCAATCTTGTCCGGCAGCGTGAACACTACACCGGCATCAGCCAGATGCGCCTGCGTGCTCGACAGATCCAGCCGCTGGTCAGACCAGCCCTCACTGAAAATGCCGCCCATGCCGCCTGCCGCAAATGCGCCGGTCACCGCAATCGCAGCGACAGCGGCAACCGCCACAAAGCGTTTGCTCCACAGATGACGCTTGCGTGCCGGTGCATTGTTCAGTGCGAATTTGACGCGCGCCTGCATCGAATCCGGTGCATGCAGCTCATCTGCACACTGATGCAGCATTTCCTTGATTTCACGTTCCATTTTGATTTCATCCATGATTTGCAGCCTCCTTCGGCTTCCGTTCTTCGGTCAGCGCCTGCCGCAGATGACGGCGAGCGGAAAAAAGGCGGGATTTCACCGTTCCCTCGGTCACGCCGGTCGCCTGTGCGATCTCGCGCACCGAGCGATCATCGAAGTAATACAGCACCACGGTCACGCGGCGTTTTTCGTCCAGCGTATCGAGTGCGGCATACAGGCGGCGCTGCTCATCCGTCCGCAGCACGGCGGACAGTGCGCTTTCACTCTCGCCTGCGTCAAAAAACTCTGAGACCGGCGTTTCCCGTTTGGCTTTGCGGCAGTACTTCCATGCCGCGCGGGAAAGCGTTTTGAGCAGCCACGGCCGGAATTTGCTGCCGTCCCGCAGCGATTTGATGGACTGCGCACAGGTGACAAAGGCCTCCTGCGCGAGATCCTCGCCGTCCGTCCTGCTGCCGGTGATTAGGCACGCAAGGCGGTATGCATCGTCCTTGTAGCGCTCGTACAGCTCGTCGAACGCCTGCATATCGCCGTGCTGCATGCGGCTGACAAGCTCTTTATCGTTCATAACTTTCTATCCTTTCCCTGGGTGCGTCTGTATATAAGAGCAGCCAGTTTGGACTCGGTTCATTTTATTTTCAGTGAAATCCGTGTCCTTCGACGCACCCGAGTATAAGAGCCGCAAAGCGGCGGGCCGGTTCATTTTTTATTTAACGGACACTTTGTACAGTTTTGACGGTTGCGTTTAACGTGTATGTATTCTATACTGGATGTATGAATATGCCAGTGCCGCTGACTCCAGCGGGGGTGTCGCCTGCCCGGCGAGGGCACAAGAAGGAGACAGCCTGCGGTTTTCTCCTTCTTGTGAATCTTCCTCTTTCCCTTAGAGGGCACGGCGAAAATCGGAGAGACGAGACCGCTCCGAAAAGGGGAACGGCAGAGGATTTTTTCTTCCGTAGGGGAGCACAGTGTGCTCCCATTCCCCTGCCTATACGCAGTGCCAGATACTCTGCTGCTACACATGCGGTTCCGTCTCCGCAGGCGCGACATACCCGTGTCGCGCAACCCTTTGGCACGTTGTAACGGAAGGCACCTGCGAATTTAGGTATTCGCTACAATTTATCTTCGCAGGCCCTGTCTATCATAACGTGCTAACGAATCGTGCGGCACTGTTATCCCCCAGGGGACCTTCTCTTTGCCCTTCGGGCAATTCACCTTGTGCCGCACTCTGCGTTGATTATACCACATGTGTAGCAGAACGGTATCTGACCCTGCGAATATGCGGATACATGGACGTGCAAAGCGCGTCCTGCGGTAGAAAAAATCCTCTGCCGTTCCCTCATAGTCTCAGTTCTGAACAACCACCGTGCCCTCTCAGGAAAGGGGTGATTCACAAGAGGGTGGAAGCCTTGGTGTCTACCCTCTTGTGCGCCTGCCGCGTAGGCAAGATTCCGCTCGCTTCGCAAGCGACCATCCCCCGTTAGGGGAAAAAGAAAGGAAGTGCTTCCATGAATCAGCACCAATTCTTCACAGGCGAAATTTTCGACGCCTACCGCTGGTTTGGCGCTCACATAGAGCAAAACGCTGTCGTTTTCCGTACCTTTGCGCCCAATGCCAGCCGCATTACGCTGACCGGCGCGTGCAACGGCTGGAACGAGACCGATCTGGTACAGGACGGCCGCAGCGGCTTCTGGTCGGTCTCTGTGCCGGACGCCCGCGCAGGCCAGTTTTACAAATACCGCATCTACGGCCCGGACGGCTCTGTCACCGAGCACTGCGATCCCTACGGCTTTGCAATGGAACTGCGGCCTGCCTGCTGCTCGATCATCACCGACCTCGAGGAGTACCGCTTCACAGACGAAGCGTGGATGAACAGCCGCACAGCTTCGCCGGACGCACCGCTTAATATCTACGAAATGCACCTCGGCTCGTGGATGCGCAATCCGGACGATGCAAACGGCTGGTACACCTACGATGAAATCGCCCGCCGGTTGATTCCCTATCTGCAGGAAAACGGCTACACGCATGTGGAGTTTCTGCCGCTGTCCGAGCACCCGTTTGACGGCTCCTGGGGCTACCAGAACACCGGATTTTTTGCTCCGACCTCGCGCTACGGCACGCCGGCACAGCTGAAACTGCTGATTGACAAGCTGCATCATGCCGGTATCGGTGCGATCATGGATTTTGTACCGGTACACTTTGCCGTAGACTCCTACGGTCTGGCGAAATACGACGGCACGCACCTGTACGAGTACCCGCACAGCGCGGTCGGCGAAAGTGAATGGGGCAGCTACAATTTCATTCATTCCAGACGGGAAGTACGCTGTTTTCTGCAGTCTGCGGCCGATTACTGGCTCACTGAGTTTCATTTTGACGGTCTGCGCATGGATGCGGTCTCGCGCCTGATCTACTGGCAGGGCGATCCCGCGCGCGGCGTCAACGGCGACACGCTCGAATTCCTCAAAAATATGAACCGCGGTCTGAAAGCCCGCCATCCCTCTGCTCTGCTCATCGCTGAAGACTCGACTGCCTATCCCGGTGTCACCCGTCCGGTGGATGAGGGCGGCTTGGGCTTCGACTACAAGTGGGATCTCGGCTGGATGCACGATACGCTCGAATTCTGCCAAACCCAGCCGGATCTGCGTCCGCGCGACCATGGCAAGCTGCTCTGGTCGATGCACTATTTTTCCAACGAGCACTACCTGCTGCCGCTCTCGCACGACGAGGTTGTGCACGGCAAGGCGGCAATCGTGCAGAAAATGTGGGGCGCGGACGAATGCGACAAGTATGCGCAGGCGCGTGTGATGTATCTGTATATGTTCACGCATCCGGGTAAAAAGCTGAATTTCATGGGCAACGAGCTGGGGCAGCTGTACGAATGGAGCGAAGCCGGTACACTGGACTGGGCACTGGCAGAACGTCCGTTCCACCAATTTTTCCACAGCCTGTGCAAAACTTATGTGGAGAATCCCGCGCTGCACGCAGATTATGCGCCGGATAATTTCCGATGGGCGGAAAATCATGCGGATGCGCCCTGCGTATTCGGCATGGAGCGCCGTGCAAACGAAGAAACGCTGCTCGCCCTGTGCAATTTTGCGGACAGCGAACAGAAATTCACCGCTTCCCTGCCGAAGTTTACGATTCTGCTTGACAGCAATGCCGCGGAGTTCGGCGGCACCGGAGAGACGCTTGCCGTCTCCCGCAAGGATAGTCTGTGTACGGTTGCGCTGCCGCGATACAGTGCGGTTCTGCTCAAGCTGTAAAATCGAAAAGCAGCCGAAAGGGATTTGTTTTCCGCTGCCGTATACAATTACTAACTGCTAATTTCTCATTGCGAATCAAAAAAAGCGCTCTGCCAAAAACAGAGCGCTTTTCCTATTTATTCGACCGAAATCGGCTTTACCATCTGATAATGCAGTCCGTTCTCATCGCGGTACTCGCCGCGCTGAAGGAAACCGAATTTATGATAAAAACCCTGTGCACGCATGTTTTTCTCGGCAACACGAGCACACAGCTCGCGCTTGCCGAGCGCACGGTACACGCTGATGGCCTGACCGAGAATCTGTCCGCTCAGACCGCAGCCGCGGTAGTCACCAGCAATGCAGAAGCCGCCGACCAGACCGATCTCCGGCTGCTCCTCCCACCAGGTTTTCAGGTAAACGAGCGCGGCCTCTTCCCCGCTTTCCAAACAGCCGAAGGTGCACGCCCGCGGCGAAACCTTCTGTGCCCGCTCTACATCGCGGATGAGCGCATCCGGATCGAGGTTTGCATCCGTACCGTAGGCATTCTTGTGCAGCTCGCGCATGAATCCCACAATTTTATCCACATCCTGTGAATTCTTTGGGTCAGCGCGGCGGAACCAGATCTGCGGCGACGCCGGAATGCCCTTGGTATTCGTCCAGCCAATGGACGCAAACGTGGAGTATTTCTGCGGCAAATGCGAGGCATCATTCTCGTAAACCACGTCGATATTGCCGTTTTCGTCAAATTCCAGCTTGGCAACACAGGTGTTGTCACCCCAGCCGATTTCTCCCATCTGTTCGGGTGCAAAGCCGTGTGCAATCGTCAGCATGCCGCGAATCGCACTGCCGTGCGTCACTACTGCGACCTCTTTGCCCTCATTTTCGCGCACAATCACGCGCACGCCGTCCAGCATGCGCTGACCGGCCTGCATGACCGTCTCGCCGTGCGGCGGCGCTGCTTCCCACGGACGGGCACACCACAGCGCGTACTGCTCAGGCCATGTGTGCGGCAGCTCGGCCCACGGAATGTCCTCCCAGTCTCCCATATCAATCTCGCGCAGCACCGGTCGGGTCTCCACCGAGAGATGATGCGGCTCTGCCACAGCCTGTGCCGTTACGCGTGCGCGGAACAGGTCGGACGAGTAAACCGCCGCGAGCGGCACATTCTCAAACCGCTTTGCCAGATATGGCAGCTGCTTGTATGCCCGCGTGGTCAGCAGCGCGTTGTACTGACCATGACACCGGCGGTATACATTGCCCTCTGCCTCAGCGTGACGGATGATGTAGACCGTGGTTCTCATCAGCCTACCTCAACCGCGCCGGACAGCTCAGTGACAGACTTCACGCCGTGTGCATCCAGCCACTCGTTCAGCTCGGCAAGCGCCTTGACCGGAGCGGTCGGGTCGTTGAACATCACCGTACCCATGGCAACCGCGTCTGCGCCCGCAAGCATCATTTCGACAATATCACGTCCGGTTCGGATGCCGCCCATGCCGAGAATCGGCACAGAAACCGCCTTACGCACCTGATATACCATGCGAACCGCAACCGGGAACACCGCCGGACCGGACAGACCGCCCATTACGTTGGACAGGATCGGCTTGCGCTTTTCGATATCAATGCGCATACCGAGCAGTGTATTGATGAGCGAAAGCGCGTCCGCACCTGCGGACTCCGCCGCGCGTGCAATCTCCGCAATATCGGTGACATTCGGGGACAGCTTGACAATCAGCGGCTTCTTCGCCTTGGCCTTGGCTGCCGAAACAACCTCCTCGACCATCTTCGGCTGGGTGCCGAATGCCATGCCGCCGCATTTTACGTTCGGGCAGGAGATGTTCATCTCGATGAGGTCAACATCCGCATCCGAAATCTTCTCGACCATGCCCTCGTACTCCTCGACCGTGTTGCCGGAGACGTTAGCGATAATTTTGGTGTCGTACCGGCGCAGGAACGGAATCTGCTCCTCGATGAAGCGGTCAATGCCCGGGTTCTGCAGACCGACACAGTTGAGAATACCCTGCGGGGTCTCCGCGATGCGCGGCGCCGGATTGCCGAGACGCTCGGTCGGTGTCAGACCCTTCACACCGATGCCGCCAAGCTGGGACAGGTCAAAAAATTCGCCGTACTCATGGCCGAAGCCGAAGGTGCCGGATGCGGTCGTGATCGGGTTTTTCAGCTCAACGCCGCAAAAGTTCACTCTTAAATCTGCCATTACCACTCGACCTCCTCAGCATTGAACACCGGACCGTCCTTGCAGACATGACCGTAACGGGTTTCGCCGTTTTCCGACTTGAGCGCGCACGCGCACACCAGACAGGCACCGATGCCGCAACCCATGCGCTCCTCCATCGAAACCTGACAGGGCACGCCGGCTTCCTTTGCAATCGCCGCAATCGCCTTCAGCATAGGCTTCGGACCGCAGGCAGCCACGCCGGTCGCACCTGCCACCTGCTCCTTCAGCACATCGGTGACAAAGCCGTGACGCGCGTAGGTGCCGTCGTCGGTGGTGACAAAGGTCTCGCATTCATCACGGAAGTCGCCCTCAAGGATCACCGCACCCTTGTTGCGGAAACCGAGAATTGCGGCAGGCTGTGCACCCTTTTCTACTGCCGTGCGAACACATCCAAGCATCGGCGGTACGCCAATGCCGCCGCCGATAAAGATCGGGCGGTCACCCAGTGCCTGTACGTCAAAGCCGTGTCCGAGCGGTCCAAGCACGTCGAGCACATCGCCGACCTTGCGTTCGCTCAGCCACTTCGTACCGTCACCCTTCACCTGAAAAACAATGCGCAGATGGCTGCCCTGCCATGTGCAGATCGAAATCGGGCGGCGCAGCAGATGACCCTCACCGCATGCAATGTGGACGAACTGGCCGCACTGCGTCAGTTTAACGATTTCCGGCGCGTCCAGCACCATCAGATACAGACCCTCGCCCAGCCGTGTATTTTCTGCAACACGGCAGTTTTCCTGAATCGACATAACATTTCTCCCTCCGTTGATCGGTCTGCCGACGAAACAGTGGATTTTTCGACAGCAGGCGAAAAATTCTTCGATAGTTCTATTGTACAGGAAAATCGGGGAAAAGAAAAGATTCTCCTGCATTTTATGCAAAAGAAAAAGCAGCAACTTTCGTTGCTGCTTAGATGTAGGCGTTGAGTTATCTT
>OLVP01002074.1_pt1 | contig 10268 bp, 7 predicted proteins | sample 1673281 | NCBI WGS metagenome assembly OLVP01 (sample SAMEA3178940, study PRJEB25190) | human gut metagenome | biome: human gut; feature: human-associated habitat; material: faeces | place: Austria | collected 2013
AGCGCATGTGGCCGGACGCGGAGGGCTACTGCCTGCCGCACGCCCGCTATGCGGACACCCTGAAGAAGATCGGCTTTGACGGCGACTGCTGCACGATCGAGATCTTCCGTCCGGAGTACTACGAGATGGACCAGGAAGAGAACGTCAGGAAGTCTGCGGAAGTCACCAAGGCGCACGTTGCGAAGTACGCACAGTTCTGATCAACTTTTCGATAAAAGCAAGGAGAGATTGACATGGCAAATGTAAAAATCGGTGTCGTCGGGTGCGGCCGTATCGGCAAGCTGCATATCAACAACCTGATCAACAGCGTATCCGGCGTAGAGGTCGTAGCGGTTGCGGACCCGATGCTGGACAAGTCCGGCGCGCGCGAGTGGCTGGCGGAGCGTAACATCACCAACGTTTCCACCGACTTTATGGATATCATCAACAATCCTGAGGTCGAGGTCGTGTTCGTCTGCTCGTCCACGGATACCCACTGCGATATCTCGATGGCGGCGGTAAACGCCGGCAAGCACGTCTTCTGCGAGAAGCCGATCGACTACGATATCGAGAAGATCAAGAAACTGCTTGCTCTGGTGGAAGAGAAGGGCGTCAAGTTCCAGGTTGGCTTCAACCGCCGCTTTGACCACAACCACAAGGCTGTGGCTGACGCGGTCAAGGACGGCACGATCGGCGATCCGCACATCGTCATCGTTTCCTCCCGTGACCCGGAGCCGCCCCCGGCTTCCTACGTTGCGGTTTCCGGCGGCATCTTCTACGACATGATGATCCACGACTTCGACATGGTGCGCTATGTCACCGGTTCCGAGGCAGTTGAGATCTCGGCTGTCGGTTCCTGCCTGGTTAACCCGAACCTGCAGGAAGAGTCCGGCATCCCGGACGTTGACACCGCTGTTGTCACCATGAAGATGGCGAACGGCTGCATCGCGGTCATCAACAACTCCCGTCAGGCAGTTTACGGCTATGACCAGCGCGTCGAGGCGTTCGGCTCCAAGGGCATGGCTGCAGACGGCAACGACCTGATCAACACCACCACCATCACTACGGTTGACGGTGCGCACTCCGAGAAGCCGCTGTGGTTCTTCCTCGAGCGTTACAACCAGGCGTTCATCGACCAGGTGGTTTCCTTCATCGATGCGATCGTAAACGACAAGCCGACCGTTGTCGGCGCGGTCGACGGCCTGCGCCCGGTCCTGATGGCGGCTGCTGCAACCGAGTCCTGCCACAAGGGCGGCGAGTGGATCAAGGTTCCGCAGGAATAATGTCAAATTTCTCCTCCGCGCACCCTGCACGGGGGAGAACTCTTATCAATCTGTCAGGAGGATACTGCAATGACATCCAAAGAACGTGTACTGTCTGCACTGAATCATAAGCAGCCGGACAAGGTACCGCTGGATTTCGGCGGCTGCACCTGCTCGTGCATGCATGTCACCTGTGTAGAAGCGCTGCGCGAATATTACGGACTGGAAAAGCATCCGGTCAAGATCTCTGAGGTTTCCACCATGACCGGCGTGATCGAGCCTGACTTGCAGGAAGCGATCGGCGTCGATCTCGAGGGCATCAACGGCTACGCCTGCTCCTTCGGCTTCCCGTATGAGGACTGGAAGGAGTGGGACTACTTCGGCCACAAGGTGCTCGTACCGGGCAAGTTCGAAGTGGATTCGGATGGCCGCGGCGGCTGGCTGATCTACCCGCAGGGCGACCGCACCGCGGAGCCCAGCGGCCATATGCCGGAAAACGGCTTCTATTTTGACAACATCATGCGTCAGAAGGAAGAAGTGGACGAGGACAACCTGGATTACCACGACAACATCGAGGAGTACGGCCCGGTTTCCGATGCGCAGCTGAAGTTCTTCGCGGACCGCGCCGAGGCGCTGTCCAAAACCAGCCGCGCGGTAACGGCGTCGTTCGGCGGCATGGGTCTGGGCGATGCGTCCGAGATCCCCGGCCCGGGCCTTCTCAAGCCCAAGGGCATCCGCACAGTAGAGGACTGGTACATGGCGCCGCTGCTGTACCCGGATTATGTGCATGATATCTTCGAGGCGGAGACCGATATCGCGATCCAGAACCTCGAGAAGTACTGGCAGGCGGTCGGCGACAAGATCGACGTTGCCTTCATCTGCGGCACCGACTTCGGCACCCAGCGCGCGCAGTTCTGCTCGGTGGATCAGTTCCGCGAGTTCTATCTGCCGTACTATAAGAAGATCAACGACTGGATCCACAGCCACACCAACTGGAAGACCCTCAAGCACAGCTGCGGCGCAGTCGATCCGATCATCCCGCTGTTCATCGAGGCCGGCTTCGACGCGCTCAACCCGGTGCAGTGCTCGGCTGCGGGCATGGACGCGAAGCACCTCAAGGAAGCCTATGGCAAGGACATCACCTTCTGGGGCGGCGGCATCGACACCCAGCAGATCCTGCCGTTCGGCACGCCGGAAGAGGTGCGCCGTCAGGTGCTCGAGCGTCTGGAGATCTTCGCGCCCGACGGCGGCTACATCTTCAACTCCATCCACATCGTGCAGTGCGGCACACCGGTAGAGAATATCGTGGCCATGATCGACGCTGTGCATGAGTTCAACGGCGATAAGTAAAAGACCGGATAGGACAATGCGTATAGCACAGGGGCGTGATGCAGAATTTTCTTTCTGCAACACGCCCCTGTTTTTCATAATCTACGAGCAAAATGCGGCGAAAGGCTGACTTAACGAATAGAGGAACGGTATATTTGTAATCTCAAGAAAGTCTCCATACAATAATACACTGCGTGAATGCGAGCATTATGCAGCAGAATCTTTTCCTCATGGATTCGGTGATGAAATTTGCCTATTCATATATAGTATAGCCATCGAAATTTTCCATAATGCCGTTGGCTCAAAAGTCGCGGCATCTTATTGAGCCTCTGCTCCCCATCCTATTTCATACAAGCGAAATGTCACGCTTTGTAAACATTTCCAATAATGCCGTATGGCGTTTATACATAATGCACATGTCTCTTTACTTTTCCGCACATTTATTGACGTTTTTACGGTTTCATTATATAATCGTCGATATTATAGGACAATCTTTTTATCCCCTATATCATTTCGGCTTCCCTGCGCCTCTGCATCCTACCCACAGAACAGCCTGCTATCCCGCAGTTTGCAGCCGGTTTCCTGCTTAGCTGCACGGCTGGCAGTTCACACTATGTATCTCTCTTGCCTCGAGCAGACTCTTCACCGCGCGCATAGTCACATCATGCGGCGCACGCAGGGAAATATCATAGCTGATGCTGCCATCCTCCTCCCGTATCATGGTACTGTCCAGGATCTGGATCCGGCATTTTGTAACCAAATCAGCAAGTTGTTCCGGGAATCCGCCTTCCCCCACTATAGTAAACTGAAGCCGGCTGGTCTGTCCGGATTCCGCCCCTACTACAATCCGATGCATGACAATCTGCAGCACCGCTACCACGACCGTTGTAAAGATACCGATAACAAACATGCCCGACCCAATAGCCAGCCCAATCCCAGCCGTAGCCCAGATGCCGGCAGCTGTTGTAAGCCCCTTGATCGTATTGCCGTGCTTAAAAATCACACCCGCTCCCAGAAAGCTGATACCACTGACTACTTGTGCTGCAACACGGGCCGGATCTGCACCGCGCGTTCCATTGAACACTTCGCCAGCTGTACTGGTCAGATCTGCAAAGCCGTATTTGGAAACGATCATCAAGAGCGCTGCTGCGCAGCAGACAATCACATGGGTTCGGATCCCCGCCTCCTTGAGGCGGCGGCTTCGCTCAATACCAATACAGGCTCCACACAAGCAGGCAGCCAGAATGCGGATAAAAAAATCCAGTTCCTGCAGAACAGAGAATTGGCTGTTCAAATAGGCAGCCAGTGTCATGGTTTTCTCCTCCTTCACCTGAAATCATTTAACTGCGCACGCTTTTTTATTACGGCCGTCCTGCGTCGTTTTCCGGAATGCTGGATACTATTATCCCGATACGGCAATCCATAATGATCTTCTGCATGAGGAAGATACAGCCGGAGTGCTGCCTGCATAGGCAGCGTCCCGTAGACACCGTGCGGATCTTGATTTCTGTACACGCTCTCATCTCCTTACCGCTGTTTATCAGAAACATCTTAATTGCAGTTACAGTATACAAAAGCTTATCCATAATGTAAAATTAGAATTATATTACCTATATATAAATAATCGCTATAGGAGTCTGTCATGCTTGATCCGAAGATCTACTCGTTGTTGCAAGTTTACGAATGCGGCAGCTTCATGGCTGCGGCCAAAAAGCTGTCCATTACGCAGCCTGCTGTCAGCCATCATATTCGGGCATTGGAAGAGGAATTGCATGTCACGATCTTTGATCGCCGTAAAGGAAAGGTTGTTTTGACGCGAGAGGGCGAAGAAGTTATCAAATGTGCAAAAAAATTGCTGGGGTTATACCAAAGTCTGCAGCGGGATCTGCGGGACAGCAAAAAGCTGATCACGCATCTGACCGTGGGCGTAACGCATACCGCGGAGAGCAATCCCATCGCGGAGGCGTTAGCAAATTACTGCGCGCAAAACGATCATATAATGATTAAAATGATTACAGGCACTATAAAAAATCTTTATAGCATGCTCAAGTCTTATGAAATCGATCTTGCCATTGTCGAAGGCCGGATCGCCGATCCGGGCATCCGTTATCTGCTGATGGATACGGATTATCTGGTGCTTGCCGTATCCGTCAACCATCCATACGCCAAACGCGGCATGATTACGCTTAACGAGCTGAAAAAAGAGCGAATGATTCTGCGTTTGCCTAATTCGGGCACACGCAACCTATTCACCGCACACCTGGAAAGCAACAACATGAGCTTAAGCGAATTCAATGTCATCTTAGAGCTGGACAATATCGCTACAATAAAGGATCTGATTCGCCGCGACCTGGGCGTATCCATCCTGCCCAGAAGCGTGTGTCTGGATGAATTAAAAAAGAAAAAGATCGCTGTTTTGCCGGTTGAGAATCTCAGCATGGTACGCGAGATCAATATTGCCTATCAAGCTGATTTCAGCCAGACGGATGTCCTGCACGACATTGTTAACTCCTATCATGAGACGCTGCGCTATTACCGATGAGCGTCAGGAGTCACGCACACCGGGAGGATCCCGACCGGTCATTTTGCACGATTCTGTCAGACAGCCTGTTGCAGCGAAGAAGATCTCCATATTCTTCCTTTGACATGATTTGGCTTAACGGCCCACAGGTTCCATTGCTACCCATTCTTTGTTTTCTGTGAGGTATTCTTCTTTGCATACCGAAAAACTTTTTTGCCAAGCTGGAACCATTTAGCCCGCATCCGACTTTGACACATTCACTTGCATCTCATCACACAAAAGGATTCGTTGACTTTGCAAAATGCATTTTTATTTAAGGCATGTATTTTTATTCATATAGTCTTTTTTCGTTCTTCTTTTGTTTCCAAATTGTAATCTCATTTGTGCTTTCCCCTCTTTCTTGAATTCTATTTTTTTCTATTTATATCCTTTTTATGGATATCATAATTTTTGATATTTTATACAAATATATTGCAATTTTTTTCATTTCTCTCTTGTTTATGGCGGTTTGAATGAAAACCTATGCCATCAGAAAAAGGTTCTCGCACTGGTGCTGGCGTTCGCTTGCGCGTTCACCATGTTTGCCGGTGCGGCGTTCACGGACCAGGCGGATATCAATGCTGATAACGTCGAAGCCGTGGATCTGCTCACGACCCTTGGTATCATCAAGGGCTATGAGGATGGTTCTTTCGATCCGGAAGGCACGGTAGACCGTGCTGAGATGGCGAAGATGATCTACACCATCCGCAACGGCGGTAACGACGACGCTTCCGCTTACGAAAGCGTTACCACGTCGTTCACCGACATCTCCGGCCACTGGGCTGAGGGCTACATCAAGTACCTGCAGAATACCGGCATCGTTGCTGGTAAGTCTGCGACCCAGTTCGACCCTGACTCCCAGGTAACCACCGGTGAGGCCATGAAGATGGCTCTGGCGCTGGCTGGTTACGACGAAGTCAACGCGGGCCTGACCGGTACTGCCTGGCTGAACAACACCGTTTCGCTGGCGACCACCTATGGCCTGACCGACGATGTCGCTTCCGCGATTTCCGGCGGCTGCAGCCGTCAGGACGCTGCTCAGATCCTCGCGAATGCGCTGGGTATGACCGCGGTCCGTTACTCCTCGATCGTTGAGAACTTCGTCAACGACTCTGAGAACGGCCTGTCCTGGGGCGGCGATCCGATCTCGGTTGGCCGCAAGTGGATGGATCTCTGGACCAATATTGGTACCCTGCTGAACATCGATGGCAAGGAACTGGTGCTCAAGATGTCCGATTCCGATAAGGCGGACAGCGATGCAAAGAACATTGATACCTTCATCAACCTTTCTAAGGATTACTCCGATCTGCTCGGTCAGAAGGTTAAGGTTCTGTTCGACAGCGGCAAGAACAACTCTGTTATCGGCGTATTCGCGATTGACGACAACACGGTTGTCACTGCAAACCAGAACGCGATCAGCGTTGACACCGGCAAGCTGAAGATCGATGGCACGAAGTACACCCTCGAGGATGACGGCGTTGTTGTTTACAAGGACGGCGGGAAGGAAGACACCAACTACAAGGCTGGCGACTTCACCGGCGATCAGTCCGCTGACGTAATCACCTTCATCGACTCCGACGACAACGACAAGATCGATACCGCTTACATCAAGACCTATGAGGTTGCTCAGGTTTCCTACGCTTCTTCTACCCAGATCATCGCGGGCGGCAAGACCTACGAGACTGACGAGGAGAACATTGCAGAGGGTCTGGCGAAGGATGACTGGATCATCATCACCCACAACCTCTACAACACCAACCTGGACATCGTCAAGGCTGACGTTGCAACCGGTACGGTCAACGCAACCAAGGCTAAGACCGGCTGGAAGCAGTTCCAGATCGACGAGACCTGGTACAACGAGACCGATTCCCCGAACGGCGATGTACAGAGCAATGTAAAGGCCGGCGTTGACGCTGAGTATGTTGCCCTGAACGGCATCCTGTTCTACGCGAAGAAGGTTACCGTTTCCACTGATCACCTGTCCGACGTTCTGTTCGTGGCTTACCATGGCACCGATGGTCTGGCCAACAACCAGGCGCGCGTCATGTTCCCGAACGGCACCGAAGAGACCATCGACCTGAAGAACAACTATGTTGAGGATCAGAATGGTGCTAAGTCTACGGTTGACCCTGATGGCGCAGGTGGCACTTATGACGAAGGTGATATTGCCAACGGTGCTGTTTACGAGTACTACAAGTCCGGCTCCAAGTATCAGCTGGTTGACCTGAATGGTGCAGAAGAAGCTTACGGCGACTACACCACCATCAAGGATTCCGCATCTGATGGCGTTAAGCTGACCAATGTTGACCGTAAGATCGATAAGGTTGAAGGCTATACTATCGACGACGGCGCCGATGTTATCGTATTCGCTCAGAAGTCTGGCGATCCGAAGACCTACAGCATCAAGCACATTACCGGTAAGCAGCTGAAGACCTTCACCGCAACTGCTCGCCGCAATGATACCAATATCAATGACACTGTTATCGCAGCATTTGAGTCTGACGTAAACGGTCTGACTCGTGCAACCGCTCTGTTCGTGAAGTACAACAGCACTACTGGTGTATTTGGCTCGAACATGGATAGCATCTCTGCTTACGCAAACTACGGCTTCATCACCAAGGATGCTGTTCGCGTTGGCAGCGACCAGATCAAGTTCAACGTTTGGACCGGCACGGAAGACGTAGAGGTTTACGCTGACCAGACCAACGAGACCAAGTTCACCAAGGGCACCATCATCGGCTACGATTCCATCACCGCGGAAGATGGCAAGAACATCATCGATTCTATCTTCCAGCTCACGACTGCTAATGGCGTTGTTGCAAGCTCGATCACTTCGGCTCGCAACGATGGTGAAAAGTTTGTTGTAGGCGGCACCGAGTATGATGTTGATGAATTCAGCACCGTACTGTATGTCAATACCAGCGACAATGCTACCATCGGTGTAGCCGACGGCAAGGCTACGGCTGCGCACGATCCGCTCAAGGATGGCACAACGCTGGCTACCAACATCCTGTACTACGGCAAGGAAGTTGCAGTTATCGATGTTAACGAAATCGCGGGCGAGACCTATGCAAGCCATGTACTGTTTGATGCCACTACCAATGGTGGTACGGACGTCGAGGGTGTTGCTGAGTTCTCGAGCGTAGAATGGCTGAACAACCGCACCGGCGATACCGACAACTCCAAGGCTTACGACAATGCGCAGATGACCCTGTCCTTCTACTCCACCACGGCTGGCACGCTGAAGCTGTCTGGCGTGAACAATATGACTAGCGGTTCTCCGTACTCGATCAATGTCAAGGTTGGCACGAACGAGATCGAGGATCTGTATGTAACTGGTAATGTTGTAGTGGAAGGCTGGACTGGCACGGGAACTTCGACCGCTAGCGATGTTGTCCTGGAGAAGGCTGGCTATGTAGATGGTAGCCTGAAATACGGCTCCAACTCTGAAGCTAGCAAGCTGACCTTCACCGTTGAAAACGGCGCAGCGCAGATTCCGACTATTGATTTTGGCTCTCCTGCGAATAACGCCCTGTTCAATTGCGCGCTGAAGGATGGCTCCGGCAGCGCAGCAACTCTGGTTCCGTCTGACGCCCGCACTGCATTCTACTACGAGATTAAGTGCGCAAGCGGCACGGTCACTCCTGGCACCTACACTGCTACGATTGATGTAGATGGTCAGACCATCACGCAGAATATCGTAGTTGCAAAGGCCAAGGTTGCGGCACTGACCATCAATAATACCGTTACTGCTCCGACAGCAGCGCTTGCCGGTACTCCTCCGACGCTGAGTGGCCTGCCGACTGGTGTAACTGCTTCTTCTGCTCCTGCCGCTTGGACTGGTGGTTCTGGTGTAGCCGGCGCAGCGCAGACGGGCGATGATTTGTCTGCAACTTATACATTGACAGTAAACTCCAATTATGAGTTTGATACCGGGTCGATCACTACCTCTAGTAGTGTGACGGGTGGCACGTTAAACGGTGGTACAATCACCATTGATAGTGTCTCTGCAAATGAAATTCAGATCACTCTGACTTACACAAGCATCGCTGCTTCGTAAGATGAAAACCCCCTCTTTTGAGGGGGTTTTCCCTTTTTTACGCACGAAATGCCAGATAAGAATAGAAAACTTGATTGATATTCATCTGGTGCCTTTGGTCATTGCTGCGAACCGTAAAGCCGTTGGATGTGATCTCAGCTGCGGGCTGGTAGGAAGATGAAAAAGTCAATGGGGTGCCATCCAGAATCAACCCGCCTTGAATCCGGCCGTCGTTGTAGCCGATATATCCTTCGCAATACACCAAGACAGCCTTGGGCCGGAAGCCAAGCGAAATGGTTCTGCTCGTCGCGCCGTCGCCGGTGTAAGTGCCGATATAAATTTGACATTTCTGCGGCACAGCACTTTCCAAACTTGTTACGCGGGTCGAAAGCGCGCTGTCAGCGCTTTCGCGGGCAGTTTGCTCGGTAGATAAGGCTGTTTGCGTGGCCTTCGCGTCCAGTTCGTCTGCGAGGGATTCGGCTAGCATCGACTTGTCCACCACGCCCTCAAAGGTCTGCGTGATGATGCTGTCGACCCGCCCTTTGAGTTCTGCGGCGTCGTCGCAGATGCCGTTGACGCTCTGGCGCAGCTCCTCCGGGCACGCGTCGAACCGCGCTTTCAGCTCGTCGGCGGGCAGGTTGGGCTGATCGGGCAAGTCGGCGATTTTGTGGGTGAACTGCGTGATCTTATGATCGGAAAATGACATGAAAAACCTCCTTTTGTTTGTGGGGCGGGTCGCCCTCGCGCGCGTTCCTCTGACCACGCGGGCGCGCGCGTGAGGGATATCCGTCCCGTTTCGTGTACCAACACGGGGAAGTAAGCGTCTATAAGAATAGCCGGAAATGCAGAAAGCGCAAGAGCAAATAATCGCTCTTGCGCTTTTTGAAATATCGGGTATTCTATCAGATGCTTACAACTCCCGGACATGAAAAACCACCCGGGGCGGCAACGTCCCACGCGCGCCCGCGCGCGCTGTCCAATGACCGCGCGCGGACAGCACCAACCAAAAGGAGGAACGCAATGTCTTTTTCTGACCACAAAATTACGTTTTTTACCCACAGAATTGCAGATTTACCTGATCAACCGAATTTACCGGCGG
>OLVP01002085.1_pt1 | contig 10227 bp, 7 predicted proteins | sample 1673281 | NCBI WGS metagenome assembly OLVP01 (sample SAMEA3178940, study PRJEB25190) | human gut metagenome | biome: human gut; feature: human-associated habitat; material: faeces | place: Austria | collected 2013
GTGGTAGCGGCAATGCTGATCCTCTATGGTATTTTGTTCATTGTACTGGAAAACAGTCCCATCACTTCCAGTCCATCAATCCAGAAGGTGGGACAGATTTCTGTGAAAACAGGCTTCCTGATCGGCGTATTTCAGCTGCTTTCGTTGATTCCCGGTACCTCCCGCTCAGGCTCTACGATTTTAGGCGCTATGATCCTGGGCTGTTCAAGAAGCGCTGCCGCTGAGTTTTCCTTTTTCCTGGGAATCCCGGTGATGTTTGGAGCCAGCTTTTTGAAAATTGTAAAATTTTTCCTGGATGGAAATTCCTTTACAGGATCTCAGATTTTCTACACGCTTTTAGGAATGGCTGTGGCATTTGGAGTTTCGGTTTACTCGATCCAGTTCCTGATGAGCTATGTCCGCAGACATAATTTCAAATTTTTCGGATATTACAGAATTATTCTGGGAGCTATCGTGCTGGCATACTTTGGTATTACGGCTCTCGCCGTATAAAAGGAATGCTCCGTTTCTGAACATCTGCCGGAACAGACGGATGGAACAGAAACGGAGCATTTTTTATTTATTATTCAACCATATCGGCAATCTCATAGATCAGGCGTTCGCTTTCCTCCCAGCCAAGACAGGGATCGGTGATGGACTGTCCGTAGCAGTGCTGTCCGATCTTATGGCTGCCGGGCTCGATGTAGCTTTCAATCATCAGGCCCTTTACCAGATGGCGGATATCGTTGGAGTAGCGGCGGCTGTGAAGTACCTCTTTTGCAATGCGCACCTGCTCTTTGTACTGTTTGTTGGAGTTGGAATGATTGGTGTCCACGATGCAGGCCGGATTTTTAAGCTCTCTCTGGGAATAGAGATCATAGAGCAGCCTTAAATCCTCATAGTGATAGTTGGGGCTGCACTGACCGCGCTTATTAACTGCGCCGCGCAGGATCACATGGGTGAGAGGATTGCCGGGGCAGCTTACCTCATCTCCTCGGAAGATAAAGTCATGGGGGAGCTGGGCTGCAACAACAGAGTTTAACATAACAGTCATGTCGCCGCTGGTAGGGTTTTTCATACCAACAGGTACGTCGCAGCCGCTGGCTACCAGCCGATGGTATTGGTTTTCAACCGAGCGGGCGCCGACGGCAATATAGGACATGATATCGGACAGATACTGCAGGTTGTCCGGATAAAGCATCTCATCGGCTGTAGACATACCGGTTTCCTGGAGCACACGCATATGCATATGGCGGATGGCAAGGATCCCCTGAAGCATATCCGGCTTTTTTTCGGGATCCGGTTGATGGAGCATACCCATATAACCTTCTCCAGTGGTCCGCGGCTTATTCGTATAGACTCTGGGGATGATGATCAGCTGATCCTTTGTAGCCTCCTGAACCTTTGCAAGGCGGTTCGCATAGTCGCAGACCGCATCCTCATTATCAGCGGAGCAGGGACCGATGATCACCAGGAATTTATTACTCTGGCCGGTAATGACCTTTTTAATTTCTTCATCTCTTTCTTTTTTTAAAGCTGCCAGATGATCCGCAAGAGGAAACTGTTCAAGAATCTCTGCGGGAGTTGGCAGTTCATTTACAAGTGTAAATCCCATCTCATATTCCTCCCTTTGTGTGTAAATTCGATAATGCAACATTATAATATACAAAAACAGATTCGTAAAGCAAAAGTGTACTGTCTTGACAAATCTATTTTACCTGCCTATAATAGTGATAATTTCATGAAATGGCTATGACGGGAAAAAGTAGTATTCTGCACAAGCATACAGAAAGCAGCCGGGGGATGAGAGGCGCATGGAAAGCAGGATATGAATACATCTCTGAGCTTCGCACCAAACGGACGGAATCTGCACAGGTTTTTCCGGCTCAGTAGGCTGCGACGGATCCGGCACACGTTATCGTGCCTGAGTATCTGCCGGCTGGAAAGCGGTTTATTTATTTTACGGCATGTACTTAAGGAGGCAGTCAGTGCGAGCTGGCTGTAGACATCAGGTGGTAACACGGGCTTTCTGCTCCGTCCTTTTGAACAGGGGACGGAGCTTTTTTAGTTCCATAGAGAAGCGAGGCTTATGAAATAAAAACGCTTCCCAGCCTGAAGCCGCCGAAACTGTAAGAAATCAGGCCTTTGCATGAAAATAGAAATATGGTAAAATAAAAACAGTAAAGGAGAGAAGACAATGCAGATCTACGAAGAACTGATTGCCAGAGGCTTAATTGCCCAGGTAACAAACGAAGAAGAAATCAAAAAAATGGTGAATGAGGGAAAGGCCGTATTCTATATTGGATTTGACCCGACCGCAGACAGCCTTCATGTAGGCCACTTTATGGCTCTCTGTCTGATGAAGCGCCTTCAGATGGCAGGAAATAAGCCTATTGCCCTGATCGGAGGCGGCACCGGTATGGTAGGAGATCCTTCCGGCCGTACGGATATGCGTACTATGATGACACCAGAGATCATCCAGCACAACTGCGACTGCTTTAAAAAGCAGATGAGCCGTTTCATCGACTTTTCCGAAGGAAAGGCCATGATGGTAAACAATGCTGAATGGCTGATGGATTTAAATTACATTGAGTTTTTACGGGAGATCGGTCCTCATTTCTCTGTAAATAATATGTTAAGGGCTGAGTGCTATAAGCAGCGGATGGAAAAGGGCTTAAGCTTCCTTGAGTTCAACTACATGCTCATGCAGAGTTATGACTTCTATGAGCTGTTCCAGCGCTACGGCTGCAATATGCAGTTCGGCGGCGACGATCAGTGGAGCAATATGCTGGGAGGTACAGAGCTTATCCGCCGCAAGCTGGGAAAAGACGCCCACGCCATGACCATTACCCTTCTGTTAAACTCAGAGGGAAAAAAGATGGGGAAGACCCAGTCCGGCGCCGTATGGCTGGATCCAAACAAGACTTCCCCATTCGATTTCTATCAGTACTGGAGAAATGTGGCAGACGCCGATGTGCTTAAGTGCCTGCGTATGCTTACATTCCTTCCGTTAGAGCAGATTGACGAGATGGACAAATGGGAAGGCAGCCAGTTAAATCAGGCAAAGGAAATCCTGGCATTTGAGCTTACCAAGCTGGTGCACGGCGAGGAAGAGGCTGCAAAGGCACAGGAGGGCGCAAGAGCGCTGTTTTCAGCTGGAGGAAGCACCATCAATATGCCTACCAGCGAGCTGACGGAAGAGGATTTTAAAGAAAATGCCATGGATATCCTGACGATCCTGACGAAATCAGGACTGGCTTCTTCACGTTCTGAGGCAAGACGAAATGTAGAGCAGGGCGGCGTATCTGTAGACGGAGAGACTGTAAAGGATATTCACGTTGCCTTTGAAAAGGACCGTTTTGCCGGAGAGGGCCTTGTAGTAAAGAGAGGCAAAAAGAATTTCAGAAAAGTGATATTAAAGTAATGAAGCAGTGGGAGGAGGTGGCCGGATGAAAAAGGCAGGGATTCTGCGTTGCATGAAAGCGCTGGCTGCGGCAGCAACCTTAACCATCGTGGGCGCCTTTACCGCCCTGGCGGGTTCTGCCGGAAAAACGCCGGTTCCGGTAACGCTCCATCTGGATGTAAATAACCGGCAGACGGCCATCTATGACGGCTATACGTCCTATGTAATGGGAAACCGCGTATCGGATAAGGATACCTTTACCATTACAAAGGACAGAAATGATGTAAATCTGGATGAGATTGTTTTAAATTATTATCTCATCACCTACGAGGGAGATACTCAAAAGAGCCTGGAGTGCCGGGTGTACGGATTGGAGGAGGGAGAGCATTATCCGGTCGTACGCCCGGAAACACTGGCAAAGGAAAGCGAAAGCCGGCTCTATGATTCTCTGGAGCGGTGCTATGTTCTTGAATTTGTCAGAGGAGATGAGCGAAGATCCTATTATTTTATGCTTCTTCCCGAGGCAGAGATGCCTTCCTATCGGAATATCCATCTAGGAAGCTGGGAAAAGGATAAAAAGGGCTGGAGATATCTTTATCAGGAAAATTATCTTACCTCCTGGGCCTTGATCAATGACAGCTGGTATTTTTTCGGTATGGACGGTTATATGAAAACCGGCTGGCAGGAGTACAAAGAAAATTGGTATTATCTGAATCCTGATAATGGCGTTATGATGACGAACTGTACTATAGATGGATATCAGGTGGATGGAAGCGGTGTGAGAATCTGACCAGTTACATTAAAAAAGCATCCGGGCAGTCCGGGAACGGTATCGTTCTGGAATGTCCGGATGCTTTTTTAAATCTCTGTTTTATCCCAGAAAGCCCAGATGCTCCAAAAGGATTTTAAGCCCCATGAGGATCAGGATCAGGCCGCCGGCAAATTCGGCTTTTTTCTGATAACGGCAGCCAAATACATTTCCAATCTTAACACCTGCGGCAGACAGAAGGAAGGTAATGCTTCCGATAAAGAGTACGGCAGGCAGGATCCGGACCTGAAGGAAGGCAAAGGTTACGCCTACGGCCAGGGCATCAATGCTGGTTGCCACAGCCATCAGGGTCATGGTTTTTATATCCAGAGAGGGATCTGCTGCTTCTTCGCCGTTTTCAAAGGCTTCCTTTATCATATTTCCTCCGATAAGAGCCAGAAGCACAAAGGCGATCCAGTGGTCATAGGACTCGATGGTTCCGCTGAACTTGGAACCCAGCAGATATCCCAGAAAGGGCATAAGGCCCTGAAAGCCGCCAAAATAAAGTCCTACGATTCCGGCGTTTTTCCAGCTCATTTCCGGCATGGCAAGCCCCTTACAGACCGCTACGGCAAAGGCGTCCATAGACAGCCCAACTGCAATAATAAACAATTCCGTTAATGACATGATCATTTCCTCCCAAATGGCACAGTTTATGAAACAGTGTAGGAGAGGAACCGAAAAATGTCAAGAAAAATATAGGAGCTTGTAAAACGAATTTGCCTGTGCTAAAGTATAGCTGAAACGGAGGTAAATAGGATTATGAAAAAATCATATGAAATTGATATGTGCAATGGCCCGCTTTTAGGCAAGATCCTGCTGTTTTCCATTCCGCTGATGCTTTCCGGTATTTTACAGCTTTTGTTTAATGCGGCTGATATTATTGTAGTAGGAAGGTTTTCCGGAAGTACGGCGCTGGCGGCTGTGGGCTCTACCTCATCCCTGATCAATCTTCTGATCAACATTTTTGTAGGCTTGTCTGTAGGTGTAAATGTGCTGGTAGCCAGATATTATGGCGGACAGAAGGAAAGAGATGTTCAGGAAACCATACATACGGCGGTTTTGACGGCCATTTTAAGCGGCCTGTTTCTGGTTGCGGTGGGAGAGCTTGCCGCAGGCCCCATGCTTCGGATCATGGGAACCCCGGAGGATGTGCTGGATCAATCTGTGCTCTATATGCGGATTTATTTCCTTGGAATGCCTGTTTTAATGCTTTATAACTTCGGCGCTGCGATCCTCAGAGCAGTAGGAGATACCAGGCGGCCTCTTTATTTCCTCTTTGCCGCCGGAGCGGTCAATGTGGTTTTGAATCTGTTCTTTGTAATAGGCCTTGGAATGGGAGTGGACGGAGTAGCCTGGGCTACTGTGATTTCTGAGCACATTTCCGCATTTCTTGTCTTTAAGAGCCTGATGGCGGAAGAGGGAATGATGAAGCTCCATCTAAAGAAACTTACCATTCATATGGATAAGCTGAAGCGGATTGTGAAGATCGGTCTTCCGGCCGGTATGCAGGGCGCGATCTTCTCTGTATCCAATGTGCTGATCCAGTCCTCTGTCAATTCCTTTGGTTCTGTGGCCATGGCAGGCAATACGGCTTCTGCAAATATCGAGGGCTTTGTCTATACGGCTATGAATGCGGTTTATCAGACCAGCTTAAGCTTTACCAGCCAGAATCTTGGCGGAGGAAAGTACAGCCGTATTAATAAGGTAAAAAATATCTGTCTGGCTGTTGTTACGGCAGTGGGGCTGGTTCTTGGCCTGGCAGCAGTAGGCGCGGGCACTCATCTTCTGGGAATTTATTCTTCAGACTCTGAGGTGCTTAAATACGGGATGCTCCGTCTGGAGATTATCTGTGGGACCTATTTTATCTGCGGGCTGATGGACTGTATGGTAGGAAGCTTGAGAGGATTGGGATACTCGGTGATTCCCATGATCGTCTCTCTTACCGGAGCATGTGGTTTTCGTATTCTCTGGATTTTTACAGTATTTGCCGTTTACCGTTCACTGGCAGTTCTTTATCTGTCATATCCGGTATCTTGGCTCATTACGGCAGCGGCTCACATGGTTACCTTTAAACTGATCCGCAGGAAATTCCCCAAAGAAGATATAAAATAATAAATATTCTGAAAATTATAAGTAAATACCCAAATATAACAGGTAAATATTATATAAAAATATAAACAATTACAATAAATATACACAATTTATAAAAAGACAAAAAATAATTAAAAATTACAAAAAGAGTCTTGACAAATAGGGGCTCTTTTTGTATAATAAAGTCAACAAAAGAGAAGAGAACACGAGATACAAAAGAGAATAAGGAGTTGTAGACAGTCAACTCAATGTAATAAAATCTAAGCAAAGGAGGTACGGACCACCAGAAAGAGAATGTTCGTTTCATTTATAAGCTAAAGTGATTTAGTTATAGATGAAACAGGGAAAGCACTCTGTGAGAGTAACTGCTCATACATAGTACAGACAGATGAAACGGAAATTGATTTAAGAAACAAAAGAAAGTCCAATCGATTGGTAAAAGAATTGCAGTCTTAAAGAAACGAAAGAGAATGTCTGTAATAAAAGATAGGAACAAGCAGATGATCGTATTTTCAAAGTGATCCATAAGCGTATCAAAGGCAATAAATGCCCGGTCTGGTGAAAAGTATCATCAGGACGGAGAGAGATACCGGATCAAAGAAAGAAAAGCAAGGTGGAAAATAGATCCGAAGCAAGTGAATATACAAAAGAGAGCAGAAGAAAACCAGAGTGGATACAATTAAATATAGAGTCACAAAAGAAACAATTGTTTCGAAAGAGAGGCTTGGTCCAATGGACGAGATAGTTAAAAGACGGATATCGTAATCGAGAACGTGGTTAGTCAAAGATTCGATATCCGTCTTTTGTTGTATTTAATATAGGGGATCACAGACCTTTTAGATCAAAGGGCGGCGTATATTCTTCTTTTGCGCTGCTTTTTTCCTGTATAAATCCCTCAGTAAGTCCCAGAGAGAGCGCTGCATCCACTACCTTCTGGTATTCATAGGAGGTGATCCGACGATTGATATCCGGATGGTCGCAGCTATGGTAGAAGGGGGTGTACTGGCTTAAAAGGCTTAACAGGTACTGGCCTTTTGGAAGCTCTCTGCTGACCCATTCCATCAGGGCGATGGAATCATCCCTGTGTCCGGGGAGAACCATATGGCGCAGGATTACGCCTTTTTTCATAAGTAGGAAGGAAGGCTGGGAGGGCTCCTCAGGGGCGTGTTCCTCAAATACCGGAGCGCCTGTCTGAAGGATCATCTGATAGATAGCACGGGAAGCGGCTTCAAAGTAGTTCCCGCAGTTTGACAGACGGGCAGAAAGAGCGCTGTCATGGTACTTTAAATCAGGAAGCCAGATATCTACATAATCCTTTAAATATTCTACGATCTCAGGACGTTCATAGCCGCCGCAGTTATATACGATCGGGATCGAAAGGCGGGAGCGAACCTGATCCAGAGCAGGAAGGATTGAGGGGAGAAACTGAGTGGGGGTGACAAGATTGATATTATAGGCCCCCTGATCTTCCAGACGGAGAAAGATATCAGCCAACTCATTAGAAGTCAGCTCCTTTCCGAATTGTTCGCTGCTGATGGGATAATTCTGGCAGAAGCAGCAGCGGAGAGTGCAGCCTGTAAAGAATATGGTGCCGCTGCCATTGGTTCCGCTGATACATGGTTCCTCCCAGTGGTACATCCGGAAAAAAAAACGGTTCCGCTTCCGCCTCTGGCCCACTCCGGCCCGCTCAGACAGGGTTCTTCCCATTTATGGAGTGCTGCCCTGGCAGCCTTTAACTGATCGGTACATCCGCAGTAGCCGGTTTTGCGGCTGCGGTCAATGCGGCACATTCTGGGGCAGAGGGTACAGGATTCATAAGTGGGAAAACGGATCATGGCAAAAGCCCCTGCTCTTTGCGGTACAGATATCTTGGAAGTCCGTCCTCCAGAATATGCTGTGGCTGCCCCTGGATGAGCGGAAGAGCATAGGCGGTAAATTCCGGGCCGATATCGTTGTGATTGCCGGTGATCCAGTGAGGCGGGAAGATCTTTTCCTTATTGCAGACATTGGAAACATCTGTAAGGCCGAAACGGATGGAATAATCCGCTCCTTCTTCGCGTTCAAAGGTGATCATCTTTGCGGTCACGCCCTCAAGTGCGGCACGGACTGCAAAGCGTCCGGCCTCGCTGGCTTCGTTAATGTCCGTAAGAGAGGAGATAAGGCTGCTGCAGCGCTGGTTTACATTTAATTCTACAGAGCGAACCTTGACTCCGAAACGGCCTCTGACATAGCTTTCGAGCAGCTTTCCGCAGCCTGTAAGCATCTTGTGGCCAAAGGTATCGACCTGAGCTTCAGTAGAGTATTCACATACCAGACGGCCGGAAGCATCGTGGATGCCTTCAGAAACACAGACAACCACAGCGGTGCTTTTCTTTAAGGCGCCTTCGATATCATTTAAAAACGCTTCCATATCAAAATCAGATTCCGGCAGATAGATGAGCAGGGGATTGTCGCCGGGAAACTTTCTTGCCAGGGCGCTAGCAGCAGTGACCCAGCCTGCATGACGGCCCATGAGTTCAATAATGGTGACAGCCGGCTGCTGATAGACAGAAGCATCCAGAACGATTTCACGGACAGTAGACGCTACATATCGGGCAGCGCTGCCGTAGCCGGGGGTGTGGTCGGTTACAGGAAGATCGTTGTCAATGGTTTTTGGAACGCCGATAAAAACGATATCCTCTTTTGCCATGGCAGCATATCTGGACAATTTGTCTGCGGTGTCCATGGAATCATTTCCGCCGATGTAGAATACAGCTCCGATATTCATGGCTTTAAATTTTTCAAATAACAAGGGGTATACGGAAGCATCCATATTTTCAGGAAGCTTATAGCGGCAGGAGCCCAGATATGCGGCGGGCGTCAGGCGCAGAAGTTCCAAATCCTCTTTGGAAAGCTCTGCGGAGAGATTTATGGTATGGCCGGACAGAAAGCCTTCGATGCCGTTTATCATGCCATAGACAGCTCCAATCTCATCCGGATGGGAAAGTCCTTCCTGGATCACGCCGTATAAGCTGGCGTTGATCACAGCTGTGGGACCGCCGGACTGGCCTACAAGTATATTTTTCTTCAAGGGAAAATCCTCCTCTCATGTATACAGTGATCGTCTGGACAGCTGCAGAAGAAGTCCAGATTCTTTTGTAAGTATATCTGATAAAAATGGGAAATGCAATCCGTTTGTGATATTGCATATAAAACCCGTATTTTTTTGTAACATATTTCCTATTGCATTTTAGGTAAAAAAATGATAGTCTGTATACAGATAAAAAAGTTGTATACAAACTCAAAAAGTTAAATACAAATATTTTAAAGGAGGAATCGGAGAATGGATATTCGCTATTCTGCCAACCAGAGGGATGTAAAGCGCTACACAACAGAGGAATTAAGAAACGAATTCCTCATCACAGATCTGTACAAGGCTAATGAGGTAGTTGCCGTATACTCTCATGTAGACCGTATGGTTACTCTGGGATGTATGCCTACTACAGAGAAGGTTTCTATTGATAAGGGAATCGACTGCTGGAAGAACTTCGGCACCCATTACTTTTTAGAGCGCCGTGAGATCGGTATTTTTAATATCGGCGGCGAGGGAACCATCACAGCAGACGGCCAGACCTTTAAGATGGGATACAAGGACTGCCTGTACATTACAAAGGGCACAAAGGAAGTTTATTTTGAGAGCACCGACGCTGAGAAGCCTGCAAAGTTCTACATGGTCAGCGCACCGGCTCATACTTCCTACACAACTACCTTTATTCCGATTGAGAAGGCTGCAAAGAGACCCTGCGGCGAGGCAGAGACCTCCAATAAGCGTACCATCAATCAGTTCATCCATCCGGATGTACTTAAGACCTGCCAGCTGTCCATGGGCATGACCGTATTAGAGCCAGGCAGCGTATGGAACACCATGCCGTCTCATACACATGAGCGCCGTATGGAGATTTAT
>OLVP01002089.1_pt1 | contig 10218 bp, 6 predicted proteins | sample 1673281 | NCBI WGS metagenome assembly OLVP01 (sample SAMEA3178940, study PRJEB25190) | human gut metagenome | biome: human gut; feature: human-associated habitat; material: faeces | place: Austria | collected 2013
ACAGGAGTTCTAAAACAAGATTTTTTTAGTCAAAATGAAATCTATTTTTATCATACCTTAAAAAATCAACTTTCAGAATTGATTAATCAGCATGAACTCATCATTGAAACCAAAACTTCTTTCCATCAAGATGTATATGATACTTTATCTTCAGATTATATTGTCTATAGTGAAATTCAAGAGCGAGTGAACAGTTATCAATCATTATTATCTTTAGCACAGTTGATTGCAGGTATTTTTATAGGAATGAGTCTATTGATTTCATTGTTGTTGTTAGGAATTGTGGAATCTATTATTTATTTTGAAAGAAAGCATAATGTGGCTTATTTATTGTCATTAGGGTTGTCTCATCGTAGACTTTTTTTATTGTCATTGTATGAGGCTTTTTTACTTGGTGGATTGATTGCGACAGGAGGTTGTTTATTATCAATGGTTGTTTATGAGTATGTGAATCATGTTTTATGTATAGAACAATATTTTTCTTTTTCTTTGTTGTTAAAACCGGTTATTTTTTCACGTTATGATTTATATGTTTTTATCTTTTTGATTTATCTTGTCATGAGTGTTCTGTCAGTTTTGAAGCCTGTATCTCAAATGATGAAAATGAATCAAATAGAAGTTTTAAGGGAGGAATAAAATGCTTGAAGTTGAACATATCTCTAAACGTTATCACTATCAAAAAGTATTAAAAGATATTTCTTTGCAATTTCCTGATGCAGGGATTGTCGCTATTGTAGGACCAAGTGGTTGTGGGAAATCCACATTGCTGCATATTTTAGGAGGTATTGATCATGATTTTCAAGGTGATCTTTTATGGAATCATCGTTCTGTTAAACATCATCTCACGCATTATCGCCGTCACCATGTCAGCTTTATTTTTCAACAGTTTCATTTAATTATGTGGTTATCTTTAAAACACAATGTTTCTTTACCACGTTTTTTTCATAAGCAGGAAAAAGTCAGTTTAAAACTGGAAATGGATGAATTAAAGCATCAATCGCTTTCCTCTCTTTCGATGGGGCAAAGACAACGTTTAGCGTATTTAAGAAGTCATTATCATCATAGTGATATACTTTTATGTGATGAGCCAACAGGTGCATTAGATTATAACACAGGCAAATCAATTCTAAAATTACTACAAGATACATGTAGAAAGATGAACATGACAGTTATAATAATAACTCACAACTTAGCCCTTACGCCTATGGGAGACAAAGTGATTAAAGTGAAAAATGGGAAAATAGAAAGTGTAGTTGTAAATGACAATCCAACCCCTGTAGAAAGGATTGAGTGGTAATATGAAAAGTGCACTTAATAAAGACTTTGTAAGGGATATAAAAAATTCAAAAGGAAGATTTATTTCGATTTTGCTTATTGTAGCACTTGGTGTGGCTTTTTTTGCAGGAATTAAAGATGCACCATTAGTTATGAAGAAAACATCTGATTCATATTATGATGAATCTAATTTAATGGATATCAGAATTACATCGACTCTAGGACTTACGGATGATGATGTCGATGCAATTAAAAAAATAAACAAAGTAGATGGAATCAAAGGAACTTACTCCATGGAAGCAATTTCGAATTATAAAGATAAAGACAGTGTAGTTCAAATTCAAAGCATAAATTTAAGTGATTATAAGCAAAACAATAAAAATTACATGAACAGACTTAAGGTGGTAAAAGGAAGATTGCCACAAAAAAGCGGTGAATGTGTAATTGAAAAATCAAAATATCAATTTTTAGCTTATCCTATAGGAAGTAAGGTAACTCTTGATTCTGGAACAGATGAGGATATAAGTGACAGCCTAAATAAAAAAGAATATACAGTTGTGGGATATGTAAATACTCCATACTATCTATCACATGAAAAGGGAAATGCATCTATAGGTGGAGGAAGAGTCCAAGGAGCAATGATGATTTTGGACTCGGATTTTAAGTTAGATGTATATACAGATATTTATTTGACTGTAAAAGAAGCTAAAGCTTTAGATACATATAGTGATGAATATCAAGAATTAATAGATTCAGTAGTACATGATATAGATAAAATCACAGACGATAGGATAAAAGCTAGATATGATGAAGTTGTATCAGAAGCTCAAAATAAATTAGATGAATCTAAGCAAAAATATGAAGACAATAAAGCAAAGGCCGAGAAAGAAATAGACGATGCCCAAACTAAAATAAATAAATCAAAGACAGAATTAGAACAAGGCAAATTGGAACTTGAGTCTCAAAAATCAAATGCAAAGAGAAAAATACAAAATGGAAAAGTACAAATAGAAAATGCAAAAAAACAACTAAAGTCTGGAAGAGTTCAGTATGAGAATGCATTAAAAGAATTTAAAACTCAAAAGAAAAAAGCGCAAGGTGAATTTAAAAAGGCAGAAAATAAAATTAAGGACTTAGAATCACAAAAATCAGAACTAGAAAATGGTATAGCCCAAATAAATTTATTGCTTAAAGATGAAAATTTATCAGAAGAACAAAAACTTTACTACCAAAATGAATTAAAAACAATGAATTCAAATTTAGAACAATTAAAATCAGGAATTTCATCAGCTAAAAAAGAGTTAAACTCACAAAAACAAAAACTACAAAGTAGTGAAAATAAATTAAAACAGACAAAACAAACCCTAGATTCAAATAAAATAAAAATAAAACAGTCAGAAATTGAGTTAAAACAATCTGAAAAAACTGCAAATAATGAAATACAAAAAGCAGAGCAAAAAATTAAATCTGGAGAAGAAGAGATACAAAAGGCACAAACTACTTTAGATAATAAAAAACAAGAAGTACAAGAAAAATTATCAAAAGCAGAAAAAGAAATTAAGAAAGCACAAAGGGAAATAAATAAAATTGAAAAGCCAATTTGGTATGTATTAGACAGAGATAGTCATAGGTCATTTGTTGAATATGAAGGCTGTGCAAATAGTATAGATGCTTTGGCAAAAATATTCCCTGTATTTTTCTTTGCAGTAGCGGCACTTGTATGTTTGACGACTATGACAAGAATGGTAGACGAGCAGAGAATAAATATAGGAACATTAAAAGCACTTGGATATACAGTGTTTGCCATAGCTAAAAAATATATATTATATGCATTTACTGCAAGTATAATAGGAAGTATATTAGGTTTACTTATAGGATTTTCAGTATTTCCAATCGTAATTTTTTACGCATATGGAATGATGTATACCTTACCAGATATGATTCCTGTAATAGATATAAAACTTGCTATATCAATTACATTAATAGCAATATTAGTAACGACAGTGTCAGCTTATACGGCTTGCAAGAAGGAATTGATGGAGGAACCATCGGCACTTATGAGACCAAAGGCTCCAAAAAATGGGAAGAGAATATTATTGGAAAGAATCGATTTTATATGGAAGAGACTTAGTTTTATAAGCAAGGTTACATTGAGAAATATATTTAGATATAAGAAAAGATTTTTGATGACAGTACTTGGAATAGCGGGATGCACAGCACTTTTAGTAACTGGATTTGGAATAAAAGATTCTATACAAATGATTGTCTCTGGACAATATGGAGAATTACTTAAATACGATATGGAAATATCAATATCAAATAAAACAACAGATTCAGAAATAAAAGATATGGCATCTAAGTTAAATAAAACTAAAAATATAAAAGAATACGAGTTTTTCGTGTATGAAAATGGAGAAGTAAAGACTAATGAAGGAAGTGAAGATGTAAATATAGTAATACCAGATGATTTAAATAAGTTTAATGATTTTATCCACCTTAGACAAAGGGTTGGTCATAAAAAAATAAACTTAAAAGATGATGGTTTAGTATTAAGTGAAAAGGCAGCGAGAGTAATAGGAGCCTCTGTTGGAGATACTATAAAACTAAAAAATAGCGATAATATAACTGTAGAAGCTAAGGTAAGTGATATAACAGAAAACTATATATCACATTATGCTTATATGACAAAGAATTACTACAATAAATTGTTTAATAATATTCCTTCTAATAACAAAGTTTTAGGAATTTTAAATAGAACTTCTTCAAAAGAAGAAGATAAACTATCAAAAGAATTAATAAATATCGATGGAGTATCTGGCGTAGTATTTAATACAGTCTCAAAACAAACCTTTAGCAATACTATTAAAAACTTAAATTATGTCGTATTAATTATGATAATTTCAGCAGGATCGCTAGCATTTGTAGTTTTATACAACTTAACAAATGTAAATATTTCTGAAAGAATAAGAGAAATTGCAACGATAAAAGTATTAGGTTTTTATGATGGAGAGACAGCAGCATATATTTATAGAGAAAACATTATATTAACAATAGTGGGTATAATAGTTGGATTGATTATGGGAAAATTCCTACATCAATATATTATGACTACTGTTGAAATAAAATCTATGATGTTTGGTAGGGTAATAAATACAAAGAGTTATATAATAGCAGCTATTTTAACAGTTTTACTTTCACTTATAGTTAATGTAGTTATGTACTATAAATTAAAAAATGTAAAAATGGTAGAATCATTGAAATCAGTAGATTAAAAATAAAAATATAAAATATTTATAAAAATCAATGTCAAAAACATAGCATCTAACATAATATAATCTAGAAATAAATTTTTCATCAACAAGGGGGTAAAAACAATGTTAGAAAGATTCTTTGGAGGATGCGATGGAGGATTTTTTGGAATGGGATGGTGGATAATAGTATTATTCTTCCTATTCTTAGCTTTCCAAGATAGCTGGACTGACATAGACATATGTGCATGGATACCATTCTTAATATTACTATTAATAGTTTGTGGTTCTATGGGTATAGAAGATGATGGATGTGGATGTTGCTAATATAATTTAATTATATATAATAAATAACAGAAGGTATATAAAATAGTTTTAAATTTCTATTTTATATACCTTTTTTGTTGATACAATAAAAAAAATAAAAGTTGGTTTGTAATTTTATGTATTTTTCTTTAATTTATTATAATAAGAAAAATCATTGTATAAACTAGCTTTTTTGAATTTAAATTTTATTAAAATAAAATCTTGAAATAATTTAAACTGGATTGTATAATATAACCTTAGTGATAAATAGTATTTGTGTAATTAGTATTTTAAAAGTATTTGCTCATAGAGCGAATATAATTTTTTTATGTGTAGAAAATTTATTTTAAAGACAGAAAATTAGAGAGGTGTTAAAGTATGAAACAAGGTTTTGATGCAGAAAAATATTTAGAGCAACAATCTAAATATATATTAGAGAGAGTTAACAATTTCGACAAACTTTATATAGAGTTTGGTGGAAAACTTATCGGTGATTTACATGCAAAAAGGGTTTTACCTGGATTTGATGAAAATGCCAAAATAAAAGTATTACAACATATCAAAGATCAATTAGAAGTTGTAATTTGTGTATACGCTGGAGATATCGAAAGAAACAAAAAAAGAGGAGATTTCGGTATAACTTACGATATGGAAGTTCTAAGATTAATAGATGATTTAAGAGCTTATGAATTAGATGTAAACAGTGTAGTTATAACAAGATATGAAGGACAACCTGCAACTACAGTATTTATAAATAAACTAGAACGTCGTGGTATAAAAGTATATAAACATGCGCCAACTAAAGGATATCCATCTGATGTAGATACAATAGTTAGTGATGAAGGATATGGTGCAAATCCATACATAGAAACTACTAAACCTATAGTTGTTGTTACAGCTCCAGGACCAAACAGTGGTAAACTAGGAACTTGCTTAAGTCAATTATATCATGAAAATAAAAGAGGAAATTCTGTAGGATATTCTAAATTTGAAACATTCCCAGTTTGGAATTTACATTTAAATCATCCAGTAAATGTAGCATATGAAGCTGCAACTGTAGATTTAAAAGACTTAAATATGATAGATTCATTCCACTTAGATAGATACGGGGTAAAAGCTACAAATTACAATAGAGACTTAGAATTATTCCCTGTTCTTAAAAAGATAATAGAAAAAATAACAGGAGAAGAATCAATATTCCAATCACCAACAGATATGGGGGTTAATAGAGTAGGATTCGGTATATACGATGATGAAGCAGTAAGTGAAGCATCAAGACAAGAAATAATAAGAAGATATTTTAAAACTGGTTGTGAATATAAAAAAGGTGAAGTAAATAAAAGTTCATACGACACTATGTCTTTAATAATGGAAAAATCAAACTTAAAACCAGAAGACAGAAAAGTTGTTATTCCAGCTAGAGAATACAGTGAAAAATTAAAATCAATGATAGAAAGTGATGAATTATGCACTGTAGTAGCTTTAGAATTAAATGATGGAACTATAATAACAGGAAGAAGTTCTGAATTAATGTGTGCTAGTGCTGCAGCTATATTAAATGCAGTAAAAGTTTTAGCTAATATTCCAGACGATATGTTATTAATATCACCAGTTATATTAGAACCAATTGTAAAATTAAAAACAGAAACATTAGGAAGTAGACAAGTATCATTAAGTTTAGAAGAAGTATTAACAGCGCTTTCAATATGTGCAGTTACAAATCCTGCAGCTCAAATGGCTATGGACGAATTATCAAACTTAGAAGGGTCACAAGCTCATTCAACAACTATGCTTAGCAAAGATGATGAACAAACATTTAGAAAATTAGGCGTAGATGTAACTTGTGAAGCTGTTTATCCTTCTCAAAATTTATACTATGTATAAATTCTAATGAGTTAATAGATTATAAATAAAATTAGATATAGAAAATGAGCCTTCTATTGTAGATAGAAGGCTATAAATTATTTTTATTCGTGTGTAATAAGTATTTAGTATTTTAAAGACCTCAAATTTTTGAGGTGGAATATTATTGTATAATTTTTTTATATAAAAGTCAATGTATTTTTTATAAAAAATTCATTCAAAGGAAATCTCCTTTTGTTTTGGTTAAATTGGTTTAGAGGTGTAGCAGTTATATGCTACACCTTTTTGGTTTATATATTTATAAATAAGTTATAGTATGGTGATAATTTAGAATTTCATCTAATTTATCCTTATCCATTAAATTTTCTTCTAATACAATTTCTTTTACCCTATCTGGATTATGGTCGCTTTTTTCAATAATCTCACTAGCCTTATCATATCCTAAATAAGGTACTAAAGCAGTTGCAAGAAGAACAATAGAATTATCTAAATGTTTTTTACAACATTCTTCATTTGCAGTTATAGTATTTATACATTTAGTTCTAAATATTTTTAAGGTCTCTTTGAGTAAAGTCAAACTTTCAAGTATACTTTCTGCGATTAAAGGCATAAATGCGTTTAATTCAAAATTACCACTTGCAGCACATATACTGATTGCGCTGTCATTTGCCATTACTTTTATTGCAACCTGTGTAACCATTTCAGGAATTACAGGGTTTACTTTTCCTGGCATAATAGTACTACCAGCTTGCATATCAGCAAGGTGAATCTCACTAAATGGTTTTGAATTCATAATTCTAAGGTCTGTGGATATCTTCATTAGATTCACAGCTAATGACTTTAAAAGACCTGAAACTTCAACAAATACATCGTTATTTTGTGTTAAATCTATAGGATATTCAGATTTTGCAAGTCCTATACCTGTTAAATCTCTTATTATTTCAATAACTCTAAAAGTATATAATCTATTTGCATTGCTTCCAGTTCCGATAGCTGTTCCGCCTAAATTTATTTGTCTAAGCCTTTCTTCAACTTTATAAATTCTCCATCTATCTCTAGCAATTGCTTGTGCAAATGCGCCGAATTCTTGACCTAAAGTTATAGGAAGGGCATCCATCATCTCAGTTCGGCCTAGTTTAACTACAAATTCAAATTCATTTTCTTTTCGCTGAAGTGATTCCTGTAATTTGCTACACTCATCGCTAAGGGTTCTAACTAAGTTTATACACGCAATTCTTAAAGCAGTTGGATAAACATCATTTGTGGATTGTCCCATATTTACATGGTCTAGGGGATGGATATAATCATAATCTCCAGGTTCCCTTCCACATATTTTTAAAGCCAAGTTCGCTATAACTTCATTAACATTCATATTAGTAGAAGTTCCAGCGCCACCTTGAAGCGAATTAGTTATAAAACTGTCATCGTATTTACCAGCAAGTATGGTATTACAGGCTTCGACTATTGCATTAGCCCTCTCTTTATCTAATGTCTTAACTTTTTCATTAGCCATAGCAGCAGCTTTTTTTACTGTTACCATAGCGTAAATAAGTTCTTTTCGAACTTTTGAATCACTTATATTAAAGTTTTCAAAAGCACGAGCAGTTTGAATTCCATAAAGCAGATTTTTATCTATAGCGACTTTTCCTAATTTATCTTTTTCAATTCTTTTATTAGATTTAACATTTTCATTAGCTTTATCTATTGTAATATTATCCATAAAATCACTCCTATTCTTCTTCTAATAAGTAAGCAATATGAGGGAATGCTTCTACTGTTCTATGTAAAATTCCTTGCATATATGCTATTAAGATGCCGTAATTAGTTATAGGAATATTTTGATCTTGTGCACATTTTATTCTATATTTCATTTCTCTAGCATTTAAAGTACATCCACCACAGTGAACTATCATTTTGTATTTTGATAAGTCATATGGAAATTCTGTACCACTTGAAAATTCAAAATTTAATCTCTTACCGCAATGCTGCATTATCCATCTTGGAATTTTGACACGACCGATATCGTCACATTGTCTGTGGTGTGTACATCCTTCAGATAATAAAATAGTATCGCCATCTTCTAGAGTTTCTATTGCTTTTGCCCCTCTTACTGTTTCCTCTAAATCGCCTTTATAACGTGCAAATAAAATTGAGAAAGAAGTAAGTAAAATATCTCTTGGAGTATCAGCTGAAACTTTGGCAAAAACTTGTGAGTCAGTTATTACTAATTTAGGTTTTTTACCTAAACTAGCTAATGTATCTCTAAGCTCATATTCTTTTACTACTATAGCAGTTGCATCTGCTTCTAATATATCTCTTATTGTTTGTTGTTGTGGAAGTATTAATCTGCCTTTTGGTGCGGCTTTATCGATTGGAACAACAAGAACTACAAAATCAGAAGGATCTAATAAGTCTCCAACAATTTGGAATTTGGCTTCATCTGTAGGAGCTTGTTTTGCTATAAGTTCTTTTAATTCATATATATTTTCTTTTGTAACAGAGCTAACCCACAGAGTATTAGGAGAATCTTCTAATGGTAATTCTATTCCTTTTTCTCTAACTAAGTCTAGTTTGTTCATCACAACTATATATGGAATTTTCTTTTCTTTAAATTTTTCGATTAAGGCATTATCTTGTGGTGTGGGTCCAACTAATCCATCTATAACTAATATTCCAATATCAGTTTTATTTAAGACTTGATAACTTTTTTGAACGCGCATCTTACCAAGTTCACCAACATCATCAAGTCCAGGTGTATCGATTATCATAACTGGGCCTAAAGGTAGTAGTTCCATTGCCTTTGAAACTGGGTCAGTAGTAGTACCTTTAACATCTGATACTATTGCTAAATCTTGATCTGTTATTGCATTAATTACACTTGATTTTCCAGCATTACGTTTCCCAAATATACCTATATGTACACGTTCTGCAGAAGGTGTAGAATTTAAACTCATTGAAATTTCCCCCTTAAAAATGAAATAACCTCGCAAAAAGCAAGGACAATAATATTAAAACTTTAATAAAATTATATCACAGTGACTTTTTAATTATCAATAAATGGTAAAATTAATCTAAAAACAGGTTATAGAGTATGTTTTACTTGGAAAATTTATGAATTAACAATATAATTTAATTAGAGGGTTTAATTAAACATTTATTAATATACATAAAAAGATAAATATAAGTTTAAAGAAGGTTATTAATATGAATGAAAAAGTGATGGTGAATGAAAAATTAAAATGCATACTATACACTATTTTTAGCAATTACAATAATTTATCTAAGAAAATATATATAGTACTAGATGATAGCAAAAATAGTGAAAAAATGAGCGAAGATATTTTGAAAAAAATAAATCAAAATACTCCATATTTTATAAAAAAAATATTGGCTAATTTTAATAATGAAAATGACAATTCTGTATTAAAACTAAAAAAATCTAATCAATATTTAGAAATAGTTGATAAGAATCGAAACACAGAAGGAGAGTCAATTTTATTAGATATGTCAAGTTTAGATTTTAACG
>OLVP01002099.1_pt1 | contig 10171 bp, 9 predicted proteins | sample 1673281 | NCBI WGS metagenome assembly OLVP01 (sample SAMEA3178940, study PRJEB25190) | human gut metagenome | biome: human gut; feature: human-associated habitat; material: faeces | place: Austria | collected 2013
GCTCGATAACAATCGTAAGCTTGTCGGAATGAGCAAGCCCAACGGTTTCATAGATGACCTGTTTGCCAGAACCCGTGGCAGCAATGACGATTGCGTCCTGTTCAGCATCCAGCGTATTCATCGGAATAATCTGTGCCTTGCGAGGCTTATCAAGACCAAGCTGTTTGAGTGCAGATTTAAGATGTCTTTTCATATCCATAGAGATAACCTCCAACGTACTAAGATTATCTTTATGTTATCGGAATGTAAAAAGATAATGTCGAATAGTGAATATTTATCAAAAATAAATTGCATTTTTTAATATGACTGATTTCCTTCACAAATACCTTAACAGAGGAGTTTAGACCTAAATATCGTATTATAAATGATCGAAAGTGTAAAAAGGTTAGAATAGATAAGCGTAATTTTTCCGAGAATCGGTTACTACAGAGGATTTATCGCGAGAATGAAAAAAGTGAAAATTCACCCATGAAGAGTGAATTTTCACATCAATAAACTGAGTGCTGCAAGCAAAGCCAACCGCAGGTCGGCACAGCAGAAAACCGTTCTCGAAGTTCTCTCGAATAAGACTCGGAAAATCTGTCAAAACCCATTTTGACATAGTATTCTGAAACACTTTTTTTGAGCCACAAAACAACACGGTTTTCTTTTGGTATTCGCCAATAATTAAACGAGAATGTTATTTAAATGCGGAAAATATACCGATATTCGACTGTTTGGATTGCAGCAGACTTTCGATGTTTCCCGCTTAAAATCCCCCGGCCTTAAAACCGTGCCGGTTCGATTCCGGCTGGCGGCACCAGAAAACCCCCGTATTTCGTAAGAAATACGGGGGTTTTCCTGTCAGTTTGATTTAATTTTTGTTAAATACAGACTTATCCAGTGCGCCGTCCTGATGCGCCACGATCGTGGTGCAGACAGCGTCGCCGGTGATATTAACGGCAGTACGCGCCATATCGAGGATACGGTCGATACCCATGATCAGGCCGATGCCGGCAACCGGCAGACCGACCGAATCGAATACCATTGCCAGCGTAACCAGACCAACCGACGGCACGCCTGCGGTACCGATGGAGGCGAGCGTTGCGGTTGCAATAACGGTCAGATAATCCGCAGGACTCAGCTGGATGCCGAACGCCTGTGCAACGAATACAACGGCAACACCCTGCATGATGGACGTACCATCCATGTTGATGGTCGCGCCGAGCGGGATGGTGAAGGACGAAATACGGCGGTTGACGCCGATTTTTTCCTCCAGCGTGTCGATATTCATCGGGATAGTGGCGTTAGAGGTTGCGGTCGAGAACGCAAAGCCCATAACCGGAGCGAATTTCTTGAGGAAACGCAGCGGATTGAGTCTTGTAAGCAGCGCCAGCAGAATCTGGTATACGCCGCAGCACTGGATGAACAGTGCCAGCAGCACCGCGCCCATGTACTTGAACATTGGCACCATAGCGGAGAAACCAAGACCGGCAAAGGTCTTAGAGATCAGGCAGAATACGCCGATCGGCGCAAGACCCATGACCATCATGGTCATTTCCATCATAATATCGTTGCCCTGCTGGAAGAAGTTCGTTACCAGCTGGGTCTTATCCTGCAGCTTGGCGAGGATAACGCCGACGATCAGTGCAAACACGATAACCTGCAGCATTTCGCCGTTGGCGAGCGCACCGATCGGGTTTTTCGGGATGATGTTCAGCAGGGTTTCCGCAAAGCTGACCGAATCCGAAGAAGCGGCGACTTCGGCGGTCTGGATCTGCGACATATCCAGACCCATGCCCGGCTTGATCAGAAGACCGATGCCGAGCGCAACGGCAACCGCCATCATCGTGGTGAAAATGTAAAAGCCGATGATCTTTACGCCGACCTTGCCGAGCGTTTTACTGTCGCCGATGGCGGTGGCGCCGCAGATCAGCGAGCAGAATACCAGCGGTACGACCAGCATCTGCATCAGGCGGATAAAGCCCTGACCGACAACATAAAAAATGCCGTTTACCAGCACGTTCTGCACAAAATCCACATCAGCTGCGAACATGTTGAGCGCAATGCCGACGATTGCACCGGCGATCAGCGCGATGAAGATCTTTGTAGTCAGACCGATTTTCTTTTTCTCTTTTACTTCATTCATTTATTTACTCCCGTCTGCCGGTGGGACATGTATTCGCTCAGTGCGTCATGCCAGTCCGGCATTTGATACAAACCAGTGATGCGCAGCATCATATTGTCCAGCAGCGTAAAGCGCGGGCGCAGCGCAGTGTTCTCGGAGGCCGAGGTGACCGGCACGTTTTCCTTGCCGGCGAGACGCAGAATTTCGCGGGCGTACTCTGCGCGGGAGCACGAGCCGTCGCACGATGCGTGAAACAGGCCGTACTCGCGGCTGTGCATCAGGCAGTCGATAAAGCCGGCGAGCGCTTTCGCCGAGGTCGGGGAGGAAATCTCATCCTCCGGCAGATGGACAGCGCCTTCCTTTGCCGCCGTATCGAGCACGCGGTCAACAAAGTCGTACGAGCCGACGCCGTACAGCCACGACGAACGCACGATAACATGCTTGTCGGTCAGCTCACGCACGAGCTTTTCACCGGCGTACTTGCTCTTGCCGTACATCGTGGTCGGATGGGGATCGTCGAACTCACAGAAAGCCTTGTCCTCGTCGCCGCCGAATACGTCGTCGGTCGAGATCTGAATGAATTTTGCGTCGATGCGTCTTGCAGCAGTCGCCAGATTGCGGGCGCCGATGGCGTTGATCTTATACGCTTCTTCGGGGTTCTCCTCGCAGGCCTGCACGTCGGTCAGACCGGCACAGTTGATGATGACATCCGGATGGTTAATATCGGCAAAACGACCGACAACAGATACATCCTCGACCGCTACATCACGGTCGCTGGTTACCAGCTTATATGCTGTGTTGCCGCCGAAACGATGACTAAGTGCGGAACCCAGTCTGCCGCTTGCTCCCGCGATCCAAACGCGGGTCGTAATACTGTTCATAAAACACCTCTCCTGTCGGCTCGGTGCAGCGGAACTGCTCCGGCGCGCATTACCCATTTTATGGGCTGTATATTCATTATAGCACAAAATCGTTAAAAAAACAACAAAATATGCGGTCTATTTGCATAAGTATGCTCGAATTCCTGCAAACTATCCGATTTGTGCAAAACTTCTTTGTATTTTTATACAAACTGACAAGAAAACTCAGCCGAAGAAAAGAAACAGCCAAAAAAGCGGAGAATTTTTTGGGAATATGGACGGCAAATATCCGTCAATGCCATGATATCCGTACACCGATCGACGGTATTCGCGGCATGGTCGAGATCAGCCGCCATTATGCGGAAAATGCTGTAGATCATCCCTCTGCATACGAAGCAGGGAAGTGGTTTATTTATATGAAAACATCTGATTTTTATTGTGCAGAATGCCGAAAAAACCTACGTTGACCTATATTGTTTTTGGTGATACAATTAACAGATAACAGTGTGGATTGAATCACATAATTTGCCAAGCGTTATTCTGTCTCGAAGGAGGAGCAGGAAATGAAACCGGTTCTGGAGGTTTGTACCCACTCAGTCGAGTCTGCGGTAAGCGCGGAGCGCGGCGGTGCTATGCGGCTGGAGTTATGCGCCAATTTAATGATCGGCGGTACTTCGCCGGATGAGGATCTGTTCCGCATGGTGCGGGAACGGGTTTCCGTACCGGTTCGTGTGCTGCTGCGTCCGCGCTGCGGCGATTTTTTGTATACGGAAAGCGAATTTGAGCTGCTCTGCCGTCAGGTGAAGCGCTTTGCCGCGCTCGGCGCGGACGGCATTGTCATCGGCGTGCTCACGCCCGAGGGCGATCTTGATGAGGAACGTATGGCCAAACTGATTTCGCTTGCAGGCGGCTGCGGTGTGACGCTGCACCGTGCGTTCGATGTCTGCCGCGACCCGTTTGCGGCACTGGAAACCGCAAAGCGGCTGGGTGTGGATACCATTTTGACCTCAGGGCAGCAAGCGGACTGCACCGCAGGCGCGGATTTGCTGCGCGCGCTGGTTGCAAAAGCAGGAGAGGACGTGCAGATTCTGGTCGGTGCAGGCGTAAACGCCGATGTTATCCGCGATTTGCAGCCGAAAACAGGCGCGAATGCCTTCCATCTTTCCGCAAAGCGGGTGGAAAACAGCAGAATGCAGTTCCGGCGCGAAAATGTGCCGATGGGGCTGCCCGGACTGAGCGAATTCAGCCTGTGGCAGTGCGACGAAAATGCAGTCCGTGCGGCGCGTGAAGCGTTTGATGCGTGCTGCGGTGCGGGTCAGGAGGCGCGGACGTGAAAATAGAAAAGGTACTCAACAACAATGTTGTGGTCGCGCTGGATGAAAACGGTGCGGAGACTGTGCTTATGGGGCGCGGTCTGGGCTTCGGCCGCCGCGCAGGTGACGAAGCACCGCCGGACAAGGTGGAAAAGCGGTTCACGCTGCACTCGGATCAGCTTTCCGACCGGTTCCAGCAGCTGATAACAAGCATTCCGCTGCCGCATTTCCTGATGAGCGAACGCATTATCAACCATGCGAAGATTGCGCTCGGCAAGGAGCTGTCGGACAGCATTTACGTTACGCTGCCCGATCATATCTCGGCGGCCATCAACCGCTATAAGGAGGGCATTGTACTGCCCAATCCGCTGCTGTGGGACATCCGGCAGCTGTACAAGGACGAATTCCGCGTGGGTCTCAAGGCGAATGAGATCGTCAAGGAGGAGATCGGCGTGGAGTTCACGGATGATGAGGCAGCGTTTATCGCGCTGCACTTTGTCAATGCACAGCTCGGTGGTGAAATTCGCGATATTTACGACATGACCTATCTGCTGCAGGCGGTTTTCCGCATCGTTTACGACGAATACGGTTTCCGTCCGGATGATGAATCGCTCAATTACTACCGGTTTGTCACGCACCTCAAGTTCTATGCACGGCGTATCGTCAGCGGAGAAGGCTACGGCGATGAGGACAGCGATCTGCTCGATGTGGTGCGGTTCAAGTACCCGAAGGCGTATGCCTGTGCGGACAAGATTCGCGTGTACGTCCAGAGGGAGAAAAATTTCCACTCCGGACAGAATGAGCTGCTGTATCTCACCATTCACATCGCCCGTGTGATGGAGCACATTGATGATAAAAAGTAATCACGGAGTCCGTACTGCACAAGCAGTGCGGACTTGCTTTTTGTGCAAAGTGCAGAAAAACAACGCGAAAATTTGGCAACTAATTCGACAGGTTGCTCTTGCCAAGGTGAGAAAAGTTTGTTATACTGCAATTAACAAGTAAACAGTATCCGTTTGAAATGGATTGTTACCGCTTCGGCGGGCAAAACCAGATTTCTCGCAGGAATTGCCATCAAAGGGCAAGTTGTATCTGTGCAGAAGTTTGGTTCTTTTTATTTTCTGTATGTTTTCGGACAAAACAGGCATACTTAAGGCAACACCGCACAATTTACGCGCAAATCACTCTTGTTCGATCATGCGGTATTGCCTAATCAAAAAGGTTGTGAGCAAAATGTTTGGTAAACTGAAAAATCTGTTTGGCGGCGACAGTGGCATCGAGATAACGGCGCCGGTTGCCGGCAAGGTGGTAGCATTGGAGGACGTACCCGATCCCACGTTCGCACAGGGCATTCTCGGTCCGGGCATTGCGATCGAGCCGGCCGAAGGACGCATCGTTGCTCCGGCGGACGGCACGGTTGATGTGATGTTTGAGACCGGCCACGCCGTTTCCATGACGACGGCGGACGGCGCGGAGCTGCTCATTCACGTCGGCATCGACACCGTACAGCTTGAGGGAAAGCACTACAAGGCGTGCTGCAAGGCAGGCCAGCAGGTCAAAAAAGGCGATGTCCTCATTGAGTTCGATCCGGCGGCCATCAAGGCGGAGGGCTATCAGATCGTAACGCCCATCCTCGTGTGCAACCCGGATGCGTTCACCGTGGAGCCCGCCGCGGGCGGCACGGTCGTCGCAGGCGATGCACTGCTGACATTGAAGAAAAAGTAACGGAAAGGGAGTATTTTTCATGAAAACCGTTGAATATACCATCAAGGATGCACTGGGCATCCACGCTCGACCGGCGGGACTGCTGGTCAAGGAGGCAGGCAAGTTTGCCTCGAAAATCATGATCGCCAGCCCGAAAAAGGAAGTCGATGCCAAGCGCATCATGGGCGTGATGGGACTTGGCGTTAAGTGCGGCGATACCGTAAAGCTCACCATCGAGGGCGCGGACGAGGAGACCGCTGCAGCTGCAATGCAGGCGTTCCTCGAGAGTAATTTGTAAGGATTTCATTTCGCCGGGTGTGAACGGCGATGAAATAGGGGGACGGAAACGGAGTTCGGCTCTCCCATCCGTCAACACAATCGGCCGCTTCGGCGGTCCACAAAATAAGGAGGGGAAACTCTTATGATGAAAAAACTGCAAAAGCTGGGCAAGGCTTTGATGCTGCCGGTAGCTGCGCTACCGATCTGCGGTATCCTGATGGGTCTTGGCTACGCGATCGCTCCGGGCGTTATGGGCGTGCCGGGCGCGGCCACGAGCGGTGCACTGTATAACATCGGCTTTCTGCTGGTAAAGGCAGGCGGCGCGCTGATTGACAATATGGCATGGCTGTTTGTCATCGGTGTTGCAGTCGGACTATCCGACGACCGCGAGGGTACCTCGGCACTGGCCGGTCTGGTATCCTGGCTGATGATGACAAACCTGCTGAGCACCGGCGTTGTCACCACGCTGATGCCCGCTATCGCGGATGATCCGGTAAAAACGCTGGCATTTGACAAGATCCAGAACGTATTTATCGCTATCATCGCCGGTATCATCGGCGCAAACTGCTATAACCGCTTCAAAAACGCGAAACTTCCGGACTGGCTGGCATTCTTCAGCGGCAAGCGCTGTGTTGCCATCGTAACCGGTCTGGTCTCCATTCTCGTATCCGTTGTTCTGCTGTTCGTATGGCCGATCATCTTCAGCGCTCTGGTAGCTGTTGGCGAAGGCATCATCGGCATGGGCGGTATCGGCGCCGGCATCTATGCATTCCTTAACCGTCTGCTGATTCCGACCGGTCTGCACCACGCACTCAACAACGTATTCTGGTTCGATACCATCGGCCTGGGCGACCTGTCTCACTACTGGGCCGGCGACATTACCGGTCAGAACGGCGTTACCTGGAGCCTCGGCATGTATATGTCCGGCTTCTTCCCCTGCATGATGTTCGGTATTGCCGGTGCGGCTCTTGCTATGATCAAGACTGCGAAGAACAAGAAGGCTGCTATCGGTCTGGTCCTGTCTGCTGCCATCTGTGCATTCATCTGCGGCGTTACCGAGCCGTTTGAGTTCGGCTTCATGTTCCTGTGCTTCCCGCTGTATGTTGTTTATGCTGCTCTGTACGGCATTTTCACCATCATCACCTACTATGTCGGTTTCCGCGCAGGCTTCTGCTTCTCGGCAGGCGCGACCGACCTCGTATTCTCGTCCTTCCTGCCGGCAGCGAACAACACGCTGATGATCATCCCGCTGGGTATCGCAGCATTCGTTGTATTCTATCTGGTATTCTACTTTGCGATCACCAAGTTCAACCTCAAGACCCCGGGCCGTGAGGATGAAGAAGCCGACTTCGCAGAGGTTGACAAGAATGCCAAGCTGGCAAATAACGACTTCACCGCAATTGCAGCTGCAGTCCTCGAAGGTCTGGGCGGCAAGGAAAATGTAGAGTCTCTGGATAACTGCATTACCCGTCTGCGTCTGGAAGTCAAGGACGGCACGCTCGTCAACGAGAAGAAGATCAAGGCTGCAGGCGTGGCTGGCGTAATGCGTCCGTCGCAGACCGCGGTTCAGGTTATCATTGGCACCAAGGTCCAGTTCGTAGCCGACGAAATGGCAAAGATGCTGAAGTAACACTGAAAGCAATTCAACGCAGCCTGAAGTGCTCGCACACGGTTTGGAAATACAGCCGCGTGGGAACACCGAATGGTTAAGAAATCGCAACCAATCTAACTAACCTATCTTGTTTGCATATCACGATTGCGCTCCGCGCAATGGAAAGGGCGGGCACATTGCCTGCCCTTTCTATTTCCGGAGACAGAAGAAAGAGGTATTCCATGAAAATCATTCGCGCTAAGGATTATAACGACATGAGCCGCAAGGCAGCCAACATCATTTCGGCACAGGTTATTCTCAAACCGGATTCCGTACTCGGTCTGGCGACCGGTTCGTCACCGATCGGCATTTACGAGCAGCTGATTAAATGGTATAACAAGGGCGATGTGGACTTCGGCGGCTGCACGACCTTCAATCTGGACGAATATCGCGGCCTGACACCCGATCACGACCAGAGCTATCACTATTTCATGCACAAAAACTTCTTCGACGCGGTGAATGTGCCGGCAGAGCGCATCAATCTGCCGGACGGTGCGCAGCTTGACGCCGAGCGGGAGTGCAAGCGCTACGATGCAGCCATTAAGGCGGCGGGCGGCATTGACCTGCAGCTGCTCGGCATGGGCCTGAACGGACACATCGGCTTCAACGAGCCGGACGAGTATTTCTCCAAGGGTACGCACTGTGTAAATCTGACCGAGTCCACCATCGAGGCAAACAAACGCTTTTTCGCCTCGGCGGATGATGTGCCGCGGCAGGCGTACACTATGGGCGTGCAGACCATCATGCTCGCACGGCGCATCGTGCTGGTGGTTTCGGGCGAAAACAAGGCGGAAACCGTCCGCGAAGCGTTCTTCGGCCCAGTAACGCCTCAGGTTCCGGCATCCATCCTGCAGCTGCACACAGATGTTTCCATCGTAGCGGATGAGGCGGCACTGTCTAAGTGCGGCGATTTGCTCTAAAAAGGAAGAGAAGTTATGGAATTTAGCAATTTGAGGGTATATCAGCCGGACGGCACGTTCAAAACCGGCGGACTGTCCATCTCGGGCGACCGGATTGCATCCGCAGAGGTGAGCGCGGATTCGGTGGATATGGGCGGTCTGTACGCCGTGCCCGGACTGGTCGATCTGCATTTTCACGGCTGCATGGGCCGCGATTTCTGCGACGGTACGCATGAGGCTATCTCCACACTGGCAAAGTATCAGGCACAGATCGGCGTGGCCGCCATCTGTCCGGCGACTATGACCTATCCGGAGGACAAGCTGACACAGATTGCCGAAGCCGCCGCAACCTATCAGGCGGAGAGTAATGACGCGGCGCTTGTGGGCATCAACATGGAAGGCCCGTTCATTTCCGAGGCGAAAAAGGGTGCGCAGAACGGCGCTTATCTGCATGCGCCGGACGCGGCCATGTTCCGCCGGGTGCAGGAAAAAGCCGGCGGTCTGTTCAAGCTGTGCGATCTGGCACCCGAGCTGCCCGGTTCGATGGAGACGATCGACGAGTTGGCAGGCGAGGTGCGTATCTCGATTGCGCACACGACAGCGGATTACGACACCGCCTGCGAAGCCTTCAAGCACGGAGCCCGGCAGGTGACCCACCTGTACAACGCCATGCCGCCGTTTTCTCATCGGGCACCGGGCGTCATCGGTGCGGCCTTTGACAACGATAACGTGGCGGTTGAACTCATCGCGGACGGCGTGCATGTGCATCCGTCGGTCGTTCGCGCGACCTTCCGGCTGTTTGAGAACCGTGTTATCCTGATCTCGGACAGCATGATGGCGACCGGACTGGACGACGGCGAGTATTCGCTTGGAGGACAGGCGGTTACCGTGCGCGGCAACCTTGCCACCCTGCACGACGGCACGATTGCGGGTTCCGCAACCAATTTGATGGACTGCGTGCGCTCGGCTGTTAAAATGGGTGTTCCGCTCGGTCAGGCGATTCGTTCCGCGTCCACCAATCCGGCGCGCGCTATCGGCGTTGAGCACGATTACGGCTCGCTCGAGCCGGGCAAGCTGGCGAATGTGCTCCTGCTGGATGAGGAGCTGAACATTCACACGATTCTGCTGCGCGGCAGAATGCTGGGCTGAACAGCGATTTGATAAAGAAATGAAATGAAAAGAAACCGGCATCGGAAGATGCCGGTTTTGCGTTGTTTTGGGTTGCATGGTGCGGAAAACTGGAATTTGGTGTGTGCTTTATAAATTTTTTCCGATCCACTCAAGTTCGTTCATGGAATCCTTATTTTTTTCAAGTTCATCTCTGGCTGTTGCGTAATATGATTTTTTGAAAAGCATAT
>OLVP01002104.1_pt1 | contig 10135 bp, 6 predicted proteins | sample 1673281 | NCBI WGS metagenome assembly OLVP01 (sample SAMEA3178940, study PRJEB25190) | human gut metagenome | biome: human gut; feature: human-associated habitat; material: faeces | place: Austria | collected 2013
TGATGTAGTAGGGGCTGCGGATGGGCTTGTCGCCGAAACGCAGATGGCTGATGGTCACGCCGCCGGTCTTCTTGGAGTCATACTGGAAGTATGCCTGAACATACTTGTCGGTATGGTCGCCGATGATCTTGACGGAGTTCTTGTTAGCACCGACAGTACCGTCGCCGCCCAGACCCCAGAACTTGCACTCCTTGGTGCCAGCAGCTGCGGTGATGGGAGCGGGCTTGACTTCCGGCAGAGACAGGAAGGTGACGTCATCGGTGATACCCAGAGTGAAGCGCTCCTTGGGCTGATCCTTCTCCAGCTCCTTGAACAGAGCAAAGATGGAGGACGGCGGGGTATCCTTGCTGCCCAGACCGTAACGGCCGCCGGTCAGAACGACATCGTTCAGGCCAGCCTCACGCAGGGTAGCGGCAACATCCAGGTACAGGGGCTCGCCCAGAGAGCCGGGCTCCTTGGTGCGGTCCAGCACAGCCACCTTCTTGGCGGTCTTGGGCAGGACCTTCAGCAGGGAAGCGGAGACCCAGGGACGGTACAGGCGGACCTTGACGATACCGACCTTCTCGCCCTTGGCGTTCAGGTAGTCGATGACCTCATCAGCAACGTCGCAGATGGAGCCCATAGCCACGATCACACGGTCAGCATCGGGTGCGCCGTAGTAGTTGAACAGATCGTAGTTGGTGCCCAGCTTTGCGTTGATCTTGGCCATGTACTTCTCAACAACAGCAGGCAGAGCGTTGTAAACGCTGTTGCATGCCTCACGATGCTGGAAGAACACGTCGCCGTTCTCGTGGGAACCGCGCATCTTGGGGTGTTCGGGGTTCAGAGCCTTCTTACGGAACTCCTCCACAGCCTCCATGTTGCACATTTCCTTCAGATCGGCGTAATCCCACTTCTCGATCTTCTGGTACTCATGAGAAGTACGGAAGCCATCGAAGAAGTTCAGGAAGGGAACCTTGCCCTCGATGGCGCACAGATGTGCGACAGGGGACAGATCCATGACTTCCTGCACGCTGCTCTCGACCAGCATTGCAAAGCCGGTCTGACGGCATGCCATAACGTCGCTGTGATCACCAAAGATGTTCAGGGACTGGGTAGCAACGGTACGTGCAGAAACATCGAACACGCAGGGCAGCTGCTCAGCAGCGATCTTGTACATGTTGGGGATCATCAGCAGCAGGCCCTGAGAAGCGGTGAAGGTGGTGGTAACAGCACCTGCACCCAGAGAGCCGTGCACAGCGCCTGCGGCGCCGGCCTCAGATTCCATCTCGACGACCTTGACCTGATTGCCGAAGATGTTCTTCTGGCCAGCTGCGGACCACTGGTCCACAGAGTCAGCCATCGGAGAAGACGGGGTAATGGGGTAGATGGCAGCCACGTCCGTGTAGGCATACGCTACATGGGCGGCAGCGGTATTGCCATCCATAGTTTGCTTTGCTCTAGGCATTTTTCTTCCTCCATTATTCAGAATTTGGTACCTTTTGCGCGGGGCAATATGCCCCACATGGGACCGGAGAACCCCATAAAGGCACTATTGCTTGTATACTATAATAGCAAATTCCGCCCATAAAGTAAACGCAAACCGCTCAACAAACGCACCAAAAATAAAGAAATTTTTTTAGCGCTTTTGTACGTCTTTAGTTCGTTAAAGTGAGCACTGGCGCGGATTTTCCGGTTTTGGCCTGCCTGCTTTGCCAGATCCTGTAATTTTTTTCGCAAAAAGGGGAGGGAACCCTCTCCCTTGTATTTATCACATCTTTATTGACAACAAACCTCATTTTGCCGTAAACTGAAGCCATAGAAAACCGGCGCTGTGCCGGGCAAAGAGGGTAATAAAATGGAGAAGACCGTGCATTACGAAAAAACACTCACCAGTGAGGTGCTCTTCGAGGGCCGGGTGATCACCCTGACAAAAGACACTGCTCTGCTGGAAAACGGCAAGACCGCCGAACGCGAAGTGGTGCATCACCACGGCGGTGCGTGCATCCTGCCCTATTTTGAGGACGGCACCATCTGCATGGTGCGCCAGTTCCGCTACGCCATGCAGCAGGAGCTGTGGGAGCTGCCTGCCGGCAAGCTGGAAAAGGGTGAGGACCCCTTTGAAGCCGCCAAGCGGGAGCTGGGCGAGGAGTGCGGCCTGACCGCGGACAATTATATCTCTCTGGGCCAGTTTTTCCCCACCGTGGGCTATGACACCGAAGTGATCTATACATGGGTCGCCACCGGCCTGCACAAGACCCAGATGCATCTGGATGCCGATGAATTCCTGACCCCTGACCGTGTGCCGCTGGATAAAGCTTATGAGATGGTCATGAGCGGCGAGATCCGGGACGGCAAGACCATTGCCGGTATCCTGAAGCTCAAGGCCCTGATCGCCGAGGGCAGGCTGTGAACATCCTGTACGAAGATGCCGCCCTTGTGGTGCTGGACAAGCCCGCCGGACTTTCCAGCGAAGAGGGCGTGCCCGCAGCCCTGCGGCAGCTGTGGGGCCAGCCGGATGCCTTTGTAGGGGTGGTGCACCGGTTGGACACCGGCGTTTCCGGCCTGATGGTGTTTGCCAGAACGCCCGGGGCTGCGGCCGCACTCAGCCGTCAGATCACCCAGAGCCAGAACGCCTACGCTGTGCAGGATGGCAGGGCCGAAGGGAAGCCGGAAGTTCCGCAGTTCATCAAGCGGTATCGGGCCGTCATTGCAGGCGGGCCGGACGAAGCACTGCCCGTCGAAGGCACCCTGCGGGACTGGCTGTTCAAGGACAGCCGCCGGGGCCGGGTATTCCCGGTCAGCCGCCCGCGCAAGGGCGTGCGGGAAGCCGTGCTGGAATACCGCATCGTAAAAACGGCAGGAGAGATGAGCCTTGCTGAGATCACGCTGCACACCGGCCGCACCCATCAGATCCGGGTGCAGTTTGCATCCCGGAAGCATCCGCTGGCCGGAGACGGCAAATACGGAAGCCGCGTAAAAGGCAGCATTGCCCTGCAGAGCTGCGGCCTGCAGTTTTTGCACCCGGAGACCGGAAAGCCCATGGCATTCACGCTGCCGCTGCCGGAGGGTGCGTTCTGGAAACCGTTTGAAGGATAATGCATTTCCATTAGGTGAGAGGTATGGAACAATACAAAACTGATGCTGAGATCTATGCTGTGCTGGAGCGGGAAATCATTGACCTGACCATCCGCCCCGGCTCTTCGCTGAGCGAAAATCCGCTCTGTGCCCGCTTTGGCGCACCGCGCACCCTGATCCGGGTGGTGCTGCAGAAGCTGCAGGAAAACGGGCTGGTAAAGATCGTGCCTTACAAGGGCACCACCGTTACCCGGCTGAACCGCCGCATCGTGGACGAGCTGATCTACGAGCGCACCGCCGTGGAAGCCCGCGTATTGCGGGATTTTTCGCCCCGGTGCACCCCGGAGCAGCGGGCGTTGATCCGCAGGCGGGTGGAAGCCTACGAGGCCCTTGCGGCCATGGAGAGCCCGGATTACAACAAGCTGTACGAAGCCGACCGTGCCCTGCACGGGACATGGTTTGCCGCCATGGATAAAATGTACCTGTGGAGCACCCTGCAGAACGCCCACGCCGACTACAGCCGCTTCCGGATGCTGGACACCATGACCACCGGCGGTCTTGCCGAGGTGATTGCAGACCACCGCAACCTGATGAACGCCATCGAGCGGTGCGACCTTGCCGCCTTTGAACCGTTGGTGGAACGGCACCTGTACGGCGGCATCCGGCGGCTTGGCTCCAAGCTGACCGAGGAATATGCCGATTATTTTGAGCCGGAAAAGTAATTGTTCTATGTGGAACATTTTATAAAACAAAAGGGCACAGCGCATTGCAGCGCCGTGCCCTTTTGTTTTATGCTGTCTGAATTTCAGAACACCCCGGAAATAAAAATTTCCAGACCTATGCCAATGAGGATGATGCCGCCCAGAATGGATGCCTTGCCGGAGAGCTTGGTGCCAAACTTTTTGCCGATGCGCAGGCCCGCCATGCAGATAAAGAAGGTGACCACCGCAATGATGAGCGATGCCGCAAGTGCCATCAGCCAGCCGTATTCCGAAATGGTGAAGCCCACCGAAAGCGCATCGATGCTGGTGGCGATGCCCTGCATGAGCAGTGCACCCGCACTCAGCTCTGCGGCCTCTTCGGCCTCTTCGCCCTTGATGCCATCCACCAGCATTTTGCCGCCGATGTAGCCCAGCAGTGCCAGCGCGATCCACGGGATGAACTTTTCAAACGAAGAGAACAGCTCCACAATGGTGTGCACGCACACCCAGCCCGTCATGGGCATCACGGCCTGAAAAAGGGCAAAGGTGCCCGCGATCCTGCACATGGTTCCCCTGCTCATGCGGGGGTCGTGCAGGCCGTTTGCCATGGACACCGAGAACGCATCCATTGCAAGGCCCACGCCCAGCAGGGCACTGTTGAGGAAAAATACAAAACTCCATTCCATATTGTCTGCCTCCTGAATCTGACCAGAATATCGGGCAATACAAAACCCGGTCCCGGGCGCACATGTACGTCCGGGACCGGGTGATTTTTTTGAAACCAACTCCATGTGCACGGGCGCTGTTCTATGCGCCAAAAACACATGAGTCTCGCAAATGAAAGCAAGCCAGACCGGAACCAACGGTCATTATGTTGACTTGCTGCGCCCTGCAAAAGCGCCTGCTACTCCCCCACGGGTATTTGTGATTGTTTTGCCATTGTAGCATATCTTTGCAGGGAAGTCCAGACAAACCTGCGCGGTTACACGGTATTTTTCCATCGGCGGGCAAAATACCAGTCCTGTGAAATAATAAAACACAGGGTGTTGCCCAGTGCTCTCAGGGTAACAGCATGTTCCTGACGCAAGGCCCGGCGGGCGCAGCGCTCGTACTCCCGCGCCTGCTGCATCCGGGCACTCCGGCGCTCTTCGGCGGTCAGGTGCATTCCCACATCGATCAGGGAGTGCAGCAGTGCCCAGTACAGCTCACACAGCGAACCCGTGATGCCATGGCGGCGGACGCACTCAAACACGGTATAGTTTGCTTCCACACGGTCGAGATTGCGCAGGGTGACTTTGCTGTTGACAATGCTGCCCGCCACCTTGCGGTAAAGGTACAGCGCATCCGGGATATTTGCGATTCTGTCCGCTTTTTCGTAGGCGTAGGCGATCAGCAGGGTGTCCTCGTTCAGCTTGCCCTCTGCAAAGCGCAGCTGCGCAAAAATGCTGCGGTGGTACAGCTTGTTCCACACCACCATGTAGGGCAGAAGGGTGCTGTGCTCCAACGCCTGCTCCGGGGTCAGCACCTCCCGCCGCACATGCAGATACTGCTCCCGAATGGGGGTCAGGGCTTCGTCCACCTGCCGGTAATTGCACACGGCCATCTGTGCACCGGCCTCCTGCGCCGCATGGTAAAGCTTTGCGCAGAAGTCCGGCATGATGGTGTCGTCTGAATCCACAAAGGCGATCCATTCGCCCTCTGCCGCGTCCAGCCCGGCATTGCGTGCTCCGCTCAGGCCACGATTCTTCTGGTGGATGACCCGGATGCGGCTGTCCTTTGCTGCTGCGGCATCGCACAAAGCAGGGCAGCTGTCCGGAGAGCCATCGTCCACCAGGATCAGCTCAAAATCCGTGAAGGTCTGGGCAAGGATGGAAGAGATGCAGGCGCTCAGGAAACGCTCTGTCTTATATACCGGCACGATGATGCTGATCTCCGGCTGTTTTTTATGTTGTTCCTGCACAATAAACTCCTCATTGCTTCAGGTCGTTTTCTGTCGTCTTTCCGCCCTTTTGCGGCATAGATCCAGATAACTGCAGGCCGATGCAGCGCAGATCACTGCCGCCCACAAATTTTTTAGTGTTACGCCGCGGGCTTGCATCAGCCGATGGCGGGCTGTACGCTCATACGCAAAGGCTTCCTTCATCCGGGGGCTTTTGCGCTCTTCCGGTGTCAGGTGCAGCCAGATGTCCCACACGGCAGTCAAAATCGGGCGATAGGCTGCACACAAAGCATCCCGGATGCCGTTTTGGTACAGCACATCAAACAGGCGGTACCATGCTTCCACCCAGTCCAGTGTTTTCAAGGTAGTCTTGCGGTGCATGGCACTGCCGGTAACGATGCGGTAATTGTATAAAAAATCCCATACACCGCAGGCAGAAGCCGCTCTTGCGTAAATGACCGGCATGAGACAGGTATCTTCAAATGCCTTGTTTTCTGGATAGCGCAGATTTTCCAGCAGTTTTCGGCGATAAAGCTTATTCCACGGAACCTGAAAATCCGACACCACCATCCGGCGCAGAACTTCCTCCTGCGGCAAAAACTCGTTCAAAAGGCGATGTTCTCCGCCCGCAAGCGTTTTGCCATTCTCATCAATGCACTGACTGCTGCAGATTGCAAAATCTGCACCCGTTTCCAGCGCTGCCTTATGCATTTTTTCCAGATACTCCGGTTCCACCGTATCATCCGAATCCACAAACGCGATCCAATTTCCCTGTGCTGCATCCAGACCCGCATTGCGGGCTGTGCTTACACCGCCGTTTTGCTTATGGATCACCCGTACGCGGCTGTCCCTTTTTGCTGCTGCATCGCACAGGGCAGGGCAGTTGTCCGGTGAGCCATCGTCCACAAGGATCAGTTCAAAATCCGTAAAGGTCTGAGCGAGGATGGAATCAATACACTCATTCAGATATTTTTCCACCTGATACACTGGCACGATGATGCTGATTTCCGGTCTTCCACTTTCTGTTCTTTCACTCACAGTATTTCTCCCATTCGGAATTCAGTTTTATTTCCGGTACTTGAAGTTGAAGTAGAACTGCGGGTTTGCAATGCAGAGTGCGGTTTCTGCTGCGTTGCGCAGGGTACAGGCCCCCTGTTGACGAACCTCTCTGCCTGCTTTTTTCAAGCACGCTTCCGCCTGCTGAACCCGTTCACTGTTTCTCTGTTTGGGTGGCAGATTTTTTTTTGTGTTTCGGAGCATGCGTTTCATCAGTACATACTGCAGGAATGCTGTGTCTTTTTTTCCATACTTGAGTGCACAAGCAAGAAGGCCGTAGTTTGCATCGATCTCATCCAGATTTTTCAAGGTGACCTTTCCATGCATGATGCTTGCCGGATGCAGCCGGTAATGGTACAGTTTTTCCTTTATACAAGCCACAGCTGTTGCATGTTCAATGATTTCCGGTGTGGTAAATGCATCTTCATAGTTTTTGCCCACAGGAAAAACGATTCCTTCCAGCACATCTCTCCGATGCAGTCTTGTTGCTGCCTGAATCAACGGCGTAAGGCGGATGCGGTGTATTGCTTCCTCACGGGAAAGCACTTCTGTACGTAAAGGCTGTTCCTGATAATCACAAAGACTTCCATCCTCTTCCATAAAAACTTCGTTGCAGACTGCAAGTTCAGCACCTGCCTGCTTTGCTGCCCGCAGCATTTTTTCGTAGTAAGTCTTGTCTACAAAGTCATCCGGGTCCACAAAGCCGATCCAATTTCCCTGTGCAGCTGCCAAACCCGCATTGCGAGCTGTGCTTACACCGCCGTTGATTTTATGGATCACCCGCACGCGGCTGTCTTTTTCTGCCGCAGCATCACACAGGGCAGGGCAGTTGTCCGGGGAGCCATCGTCCACCAGGATCAGCTCAAAATCCGTAAAGGTCTGTGCCAGAATGGAATCAATGCATTCGTTCAGGTATTTTTCCACCTTATACACCGGCACGATGATGCTGATCTCCGGGGATTTTTTTTGCTCTGTCATGTTCCTTAAACCACTTTCTGTGTTTATTTTTATTCCTCACACGCTATTTCTATTATACATGGTTTGGATGGATTTGAAAAGAAGCCGCCGTGCAGAAATCTCTGCGCGGCGGCTTCTTTCAAATCTTATTGTGTTTTCAAGGTTTATTCTTCGCTCTTATCGTCCGCTTCCGGGGCTTCTGCAGCGGCGGCAGCATCTGCAGCTTCCATGGCGGCCAGCTGCTCTGCGGTGGGTTCGGCATCGGCATCGGAGGTGTCAATCTGCTCGGTCTGGGCCTCGTCGTCGTGGTCGGTGCGGGCAAGTACCATCACCTTGTCGTTCTCACCCAAACGCATCACCCGCACGCCGGAACCGTAGCGGCTCTGCAGCGGGATCTCGTTGGCGTGCAGGCGGATGATGATGCCCTCCTGACTGCTCAGCAGCACGTCGTCCACATCATCCACGATCTTGACCGCAGCCACCTTATCCTTGGCGGCATCGTAGTTGCGGATGCCCTTGCCGCCGCGGGCGGTGATGCGGTAGGTGTCGATGTCCGACCGGCGGCCCTTGCCGTTCTCGGTGACGGTGAGTACCGTGCCGCCCTCGCGGCAGATGCACACACCCACAACTTCATCGCCCTCGGCCAGACGGATGGCGCGCACGCCGTGGCCGCTGCGGCCCATGGGACGTGCATCGGCTTCGTTGAAGCGGATGGCCTGACCGTTGCGGGTGGCAACGATGAGCATATCGTGGCCGGAGGTCAGGCGGGTCCATGCCAGAGCGTCGCCCTCGTTCAGGGCAATGCCGATCAGGCCGGACTTGCGGATGTTAGCATACTGCTCCAGCGGGGTGCGCTTGATGAGGCCCTGCTTCGTGACCATGGTCACAAAGCCGCCCTCAGTGTCGGCTTCCTTCGACTGGCAGATCATGTTGGTGACCTTTTCGCCCTCGGCCAGCTGCAGCAGGTTGACGATGTTGCTGCCCTTGCTGGTGCGGCTGCCCTCGGCAATGGTATAGCCCTTGATGCGGAACAGACGGCCCCGGTCGGTAACAAAGAGCACATAGTCGTGGGTGGAGCCTACGAACATCTCCTGCACGATGTCCTCTTCCTTGCGGGTCATACCGGAGATGCCGCGTCCGCCGCGGCGCTGTGCCTGATAGGTGGCCTTGAGCTGACGCTTGATATAACCGGCCTCGGTCAGGGTGTAGACACACTGCTCCTCGGCGATCAGATCCTCGATATCCACCTCACCGGTCACGGACTGGATCTCGGTGCGGCGCTCGTCGCCGAAGCGCTTTTTCATTTCCAGCAGCTCTTCCTTGACGATGGCAAGCACCCGGGCATCGTCGGCCAGAATGGCTTCCCAGTTCTCGATCTTGGCCTGCAGGCTGGCAAGCTCTTCCTCGATCTTCAGGATCTCAAGGCCTGCCAGACGGCCCAGCTGCAGCTTGACGATGGCATCTGCCTGCGGGTCGTCAAAGCCGAACTGCTCCATGATGGCAGCCTTGGCCTCTGCCATGCCGCCCTTGCAGGCGCGGATGGTGGCGATCAGCTCGTCCACGATGTCGGTGGCCTTCTTCAGGCCTTCCAGAATGTGGGCGCGCTCCTTGGCCTTTTTCAGGTCGTACTGGGTGCGGCGGCGCACCACCTCGTCCTGAAATTCCACGTATTTCTGAAGCATCTGCTTCAGGGTGAGCACCTTGGGTACCTTGTGGTCGATGGCCAGCATGATAACGCCCACGGTATCCTGCAGCTGGGTGTACTGGTACAGCTGGTTCAGGATGACCTGTGCATTGGCATCCTTGCGGATGTCCACCACGATGCGCATGCCCTTGCGGTTGGTCTCATCGTTCAGGCCGGTGATGCCCTCGATACGTTTCTCCTTGACAAGGTCGGCCATGTTCTCAATGAGACGGGCCTTGTTGACCATATACGGAATTTCCGTAATGATGATCTGGGTGCGGCCGTTCTTGGTCTCCTCGATGGTGGCGCGGCCCCGCAGGGTGATCTTGCCCCGGCCGGTGGCGTAGGCGGCGCGGATGCCGCTGCGGCCCATAATGATGCCGGCAGTGGGGAAGTCCGGGCCCTTGATGTATTCCATCAGGCCGGGCAGGTCGATGTCCGGGTCGTCGATATAGGCGATGCAGCCGTCAATGACCTCGCTCAGGTTGTGGGGCGGGATGTTGGTGGCCATGCCGACCGCAATGCCCTGACTGCCGTTGACCAGCAGGTTGGGGAAGCGGCAGGGCAGCACGCTGGGTTCCTTCTTGGTCTCGTCAAAGTTGGGGTCCCAGTCGATGGTGTCCTTCTCGATATCGGTCAGCATCTCCACCGCCATGCGGCTCATGCGGGCCTCGGTGTAACGGTAGGCAGCCGGGGGGTCGCCATCCACAGAACCAAAGTTACCCTGACCATCCACCAGCG